>Ga0105053_10000257_pt1 | contig 76462 bp, 68 predicted proteins | sample BON01_FD_78093 | JGI IMG/M metagenome (GOLD analysis project Ga0105053, IMG submission 78093) | Freshwater microbial communities from Lake Bonney liftoff mats and glacier meltwater in Antarctica - BON-01 | ecosystem: Environmental > Aquatic > Freshwater > Ice > Glacier meltwater | place: Lake...
CGCCGCTGAAATGTACCGGATCGTGTCTTCAGACAGCCCCTTGGGCGCCATGTCCATTTCTATATCGGTCGTGAATCCGGCCGAATAGTTTTCAGATTCCAAAGCCTTGGCGGCCGCAATCGTGCCTGCGTCGATACTGTCTTTGACTAGGACTTCCATGCACTCATCCTCGTGTTCGGTGGTCCCGCCGCAGCAGTCCATCACCCATTCTACTTCAAAACCATGCGCCGTGCCGCTTCCAGCCACGCATCGGCCACGCCGTCAAAATCGGCAGGCACGCTATTCCATCCAAAGCTGGTGCGTATTGCTGATTCCGCAAGGGCGTCAGATGCGCCCATAGCCATCAAAACGACAGATCGCTTGACCTTGCCCGAAGAGCAAGCGGAACCTGCAGACACGCAAACACCTGCCAGATCCAGCGCCATGACCTGCGTTTCAGCCCGAAACCCGGCACGTACAAAGTTCGATGTGCCCGCGAGGCGTGGGCTGCCCTCACCAATGACCACTATACCGCCATCCGCCTTCAGGCGCGCTTCCATGGCGTCGCGACACTTGGCCAACGCGGCATATTTCGGCAAATCCCGGACGGCAACTTCGACGGCGGCGCCAAAACCGGCAATCCCTGCCACGTTTTCTGTGCCCGACCGCAACGAGCGCTCCTGTCCGCCACCATACAGGATGGCTTTCAGTGGCGCTCCAGACCGGTGCCAGAGTGCGCCCACCCCTTGCGGACCGCCAATCTTGTGCGCCGACAGGGACAGGTAATCGACCCCGAGCGTGCCGACATTGACGGGTATCTTGCCCAGTGCCTGCACAGCATCGCAGACCGTCAGGCCCCCGGCCTCGCGCATGATCGCGGCGGCTTCGGCGACCGGCTGGATTATCCCCGTCTCATTGTTGGCCAGCATCAGGCACAATATCGGCGTGCCCAAGGTGTCCTGATCCCAGTCCGCCATGCGGGCGCGCAAATCATCCAGATCGAGCAGCCCGGCAGGCGTCACATAGGCCGTTTGCAGCGCAGCGCCCGAATGGCCCGCCGATTTGGCAATCGCCTCGTGCTCGATCGACGATACGATCAGCGTGCACGCGCCCTCCAGGGCATCCACTACGCCCTGAACGGCCAGGGCATCGGCCTCTGTTCCGCCACCCGTGAAGATTATATCTGCCGCCCGGCTGCCAATCGCGCCGCCAACCTGCACCCGCGCCGCCTCGACGACGCCGCGGGCTGTCCGGCCCTTCGCATGCACAGACGATGGATTCGTCGCCCCAAGGTCGAATACAGCGAGCATGGCATCGCGTGCTTGCGGGCGAAGCGGCGAGGTCGCATTGTGGTCAGCATAGATCATGGATTCTTTTATACTCGCTCAAGGTTCAGTGTGCACGTGCAGAAAAATTTGCTTTTCCCGGTTCATTTGGATTATGACCGCGCCCTTACAAGAGAATTCACTCCGAGGGTGTCATGGCAGAACTGATTATTCCGGGTCCACAGGGCCGTATCGAGGCGCGCTACACAGAGCCGCCACATCCGGGCGCACCCATTGCGCTGGTCCTGCACCCCCACCCGAAGGCGGGTGGCACGATGCAGGATCCGATCTCGATCATGCTGTACCAGATGTTTGAGCGGGCCGGATTCGGTGTCCTGCGGTACAATTCACGCGGTGTCGGCCGCAGCCAGGGCGTCTATGACCAGGGCATCGGCGAGCTGGAAGATGCTGCCTATGTCCTCGATTACATCGAGAACCTGAGCGAAAGCCCGCGTTACGTCTGGTGTGCCGGCTACAGTTTCGGTGCCTGGATCACGCTTCAGCTGCTGATGCGCCGCCCGGAAATCGATGGCTTCCTCGCCATTTCTCCGCCGGCCAACCATTATGACCTGTCATTCTTGGCACCCTGCCCGGCGTCCGGCCTGATCGTCTGCGGCGACTCAGACGCAATTGCCAGCCCGGAAGATATCGAACGCTCCCTCACCAAGGTTCGCGTCCAGAAGGGCGAGATCATTGAACGGGCCCGCGTAAAGGGCGCCAATCACTTCTATGTCGACAAGCACGACGAACTGATCGGCCTCTGCGAGCAATACCTGCACCAGCGCCTCGAAGAAGCAGAAGAAAAACTGCGTATCGAAGCCGAGAAACACTAGCCCTTAAGCCGGCCGCCCGTCATGGCGGCCGGAACACCTGTCGTGGTCGGCCAGCTGAGCGGCAGGCCACGCACGGTCCGCGCGGCCAGGAAGGCAAACGCCTCCGCCTCAATTGAATCGCCCCGCCATCCAGCGTCTTCCGCGCTCAAAACAGGGCACGGCAGCGCCGCACGGAGCGCGGCCATCATCGCCGGATTATGACGCCCGCCACCGCATACGATCACCCGCTGCGGCGCATCCGGCAGCTGGGCCACGCCCTTTGCCACAGCCCGCGCTGAAAAGGCCGTCAGCGTTGCCGCCCCGTCCTCGAACGAGAGGCCCCGCGCCATGCCAGCATTGAAATCATAACGATCAAGCGACTTCGGCGGCAGTTCCCTGAACCAGTCATGGTCCAGCAACTGCGCTAGCAGCCCCTCCTGCGCCTGACCCGCCGACGCAAACGCACCGCCCTCATCATGCGTGCCTTTCCCATGCGCCGCGACCCATTCATCGATCGGACCATTGGCAGGTCCCGTATCGAAAGCGAACAGGGTGCCGTCCGCCATGCGGGCCGTAATGTTTGCCACACCGCCAAGGTTCAGCACTGCGCTCGCTCCGTCGCCGGCGCGGTCCAGCAGCGCGCCATGGTAGACCGGCGCCAGGGGCGCGCCGTGCCCTCCGGCTGCCACGTCAGCGCTCCGGAAATCGTAGGCGAGTTGGATGCCAAGGGCGGTCTGCAACGCGACCGGATCGATCAATTGAAGGGTCGCACCGGGCGCGTCTGGGCGGGGCCGCCTGTGGAGAACCGTCTGCCCATGGACGCCCGCCAACGGTACAGCCACTCCCTTACCACCCCCTTGCCGCAGTACCTGCCACACCTCTGCATGGGTCTCGGTAACCACCTTGCGGGCCGCTTCAAATGCCTCTTCCGGCGCCGGTCCGGTCCAGTTCCAGGCCCGCGCCGCATCCGTCGCATCCTGTAATACCTGCCGCTCTTTGGCTGTATATTTGCGCTCGGCGACCGGCCCGAACTCCAGAACGCGCTCGCCATCTGTGAGAATCAGCGCTGCATCTGTAGCATCCAGTGACGTTCCGGACATGAAACCTGCAACCCATTGCGGTTCGTTATCGTGAATTGGATGGTTCAAGAATTCCACTTTCCGTGTTACGCGCCTGCGCTTACGGAGACACGAGACAATGACCGAATACAAGTCGGAATTCCTGAAAACACTGGATTCACGGGGCTTCATCAAGCAGGTGACCCACTCTGCCGAGCTCGATGCCTATTGCGCCACAGGAACCCCGGCCGCCTATATCGGGTTCGACGCCACCGCCGACAGCCTGCATGTCGGTTCGCTGCTCCAGATCATGATGTTGCGCCATTTCCAGCGCTGCGGTGGCAAGCCTGTCGTGCTGATGGGCGGCGGCACGACCAAGGTCGGTGACCCGACCGACAAGGACAAGTCCCGCCCGCTCCTGACGGATGAGCAGATCGCTTCGAACATTGCAGGCATCAAGAAGGCGTTCGAACCCTTCCTGAAATTTGGTGACGGGCCTACCGACGCGATCATGGTCAACAATGACGACTGGTTGTCGAAGATTGGTTACGTGGAATTCCTGCGCGATTACGGCGTGCATTTCACGATCAACACGATGATCAAGCAGGAAACCGTTGAGCGCCGCCTGCGCAACGAACAGCCATATACATTCCTCGAATTCAACTACATGCTCTTGCAGGCCTATGATTTCCTTGAACTTCACAGGCGATACGGCGTCCGGCTCCAGCTCGGCGGATCGGACCAATGGGGCAATATCATCAACGGGGTCGAACTCACACGCCGGGTTGCCGGCGGTGAGGCGTATGGCCTGACATCCCCACTCATCACGACCGCGTCTGGCGGAAAGATGGGCAAGACGGCTGATGGGGCTGTCTGGCTCAATGCTGACAGGAAAAGCCCATACGAATACTGGCAGTTCTGGCGCAACACTGAAGACGCGGACGTGGGCCGGTTCCTGCGCCTGTTCACCGATCTGGAACTCGGCGAAATCGAGGCGCTCGAAAGGCTTCAGGGCGCCAAGATCAATCACGCAAAGATCGCCTTGGCGAATGCGGCCACGACGCTACTGCACGGTGCCAACGCGGCTTCAGAATCGGCTGAAGCCGCTAAAGCCGTGTTCGGCGCTGGCGCGTCGGCAGATGCGCTTCCGACTGTTGAGGTTCCACAATCTGAACTTGACGCAGGCATGCTCGTGGCAGCGGCTTTCGTGGCGGCCGGACTTGCAGGCTCGAACGGCGAGGCGCGTCGATTGATCAAACAGGGCGCAGCCAAAGTGAATGATGTCTTGGTCAGCGACCAGAACGGTACGCTCGGCGCGGCTGACCTGATCGACGGGGCAATCAAGCTGTCTGCTGGCAAGAAGCGCCACGCATTGGTCAAAGCGAACTAGGAAGTCACCGCTATTCGAAACGCTCTTCCGGAATGGGAGGAAGCTCCGACGGAACGGGTTCATCGGGCGTACGAAGTTTGGCTTCCGGGATCCTAGTATCGGACGGGTTCTCGAAAATCCGCCGGATTACGCCTGGAGCAAGCGCTGATAGAGGATTGACCGATACGTTGGCCTTTTCCAACGTCCCGCTGATCGCGTATGTCAGTGAAAACACGCCCTCGCCGTCGCGGCCGACCACCAGGTCGCCAATAATCGGAATCCCGCCCAGCGCGGAATTCATGCCGAAACTGGGCACAAGCACGCCATTAAACTCGATAGCGCCGCTTTTTCCTTCCATGTACCCGCTTGTTGTCAGGCCCAGCGCTGGCCCTTGCGCTTTCGCGCCCGTAACGACGTACCGTCCGTTCGCGAGCTTGAGCGGCACGTCGATCCGGGAAAATAGTACGCCTTCGCCCCCCAATGTGTCGGCCAGGCCCCGAAGTGACGCCAGCGACAGTATTTGCGTCAGGAAGGGTGCGTTGCGCATTCTTACATCCGTCAGAGCGATATCGAACGTCGCGGGCGAAGCATCTTTCGTGAATTTTCCTGTCAGTTCCAATTTCCCGCCTTCAAGAAAATCCGCGCCAATCAGCGCCTGCGTAATGAACCCGGCATTTCCACTTTCCACATTGACGGTGGCGCCTCCGGGTTGCGTCGCGTCATATGTCGCCGAGAGCGGCGATCCGTCATCAGCGCTTCCGGTTGCCGTGAAAAGCGATAGTCCACTGACACCAGTCTGGGCATTGAGTTTGGCATCGCGCATGTCCAAGCCTGGCCTCAGCGTCAACGTATCAAGATTGGCGCTGATATTCATGGGAGTCTTGTTGACGTTTTGAGCGTCCCCTACGGCCCCAAGCCCTGACATCAGTCCAGACAGATCGAGGTAGGTTCCGTCAAGCTGGAGCATCAGGCCACCGTCAGGTGACCGCGCCATGTCGCCTCCAAAATCTGCCTTGTTCTTCAGGTAAGCGCGCCTCAGTACGGCCGAAACCAGTTTCGAATCGTCGCCAAGGATATAGTCGCCATCAAGACGCGCATTTTCTGAGGTGAAGAGAACTGTGGATTTCGCCAAATCTCCCGTTTTTAGATACTGGACTGACGCTTTCGCAGGAACGCCCTTGGGTTTCACCCAGCCAATCTCGGAAATGTCGACTCGAGAGTCTCTGAGATCAAGCGCCGTGTCGGCCGAAATGAGGCGCTCTCCTTGCAGGCGCGCCTGAAGCTCCAAGGGAACCTCCCCAGATAGATAGGCCCGCCCCAAAATACCGAACCGATTGAGCACGTCTGGCGTTACAACCGCTGTTGCAGAAAGGTTTGACGGCTGGTCACCGTCGTTGAACGCGTCTCGCCAAGTGAACTGCACTGGAGATGGACCCAGGTCGCCAAATCCGCTGACGGTGATGCCTGCCTGATCGGTATCAATCTTGAAATTTCCGTTTGTCAGATCGAATCCGAGCGCGGCATTTTTCAACCCGCCTTTCGCCACTGCTCCGAGGGCCGAGAATCGAATATCCTTGTACGGCACATTATCCCGGGCCGGCCGGAACATTTCAAATGTCATTTCGGCATCGCCAGACAGTCGCACAGGGTCAAATTCGATCTTCAGGCTGGACTCGGCGAGAGTCTGCATGATGTTGGTCGCCGGCCCGTGCCCCTTAGCGAACACTCGGAATGGCACGCCGGGCGGATTGAATGCGGGAAAATCCACGACGCCGTCATCTACAGACCAGCCGCCAAATTCACCACTCTCCAGAATCACCTTGAAGCCATTTCCAGACAGATGGCCTTTTCCGCTTGCATTTTGAACTGCGGGCAAACTGTCCATGAACTTAACAACCGCATCGCGGACTTTGAAATCTAGCTGAAGGTGCTCATCCTTCAAATAGCCCTCGGAGAAGCTGTCACGCCGCAAGTCGAGGTGCCCCGTCACCGAAGATGCAATGCCTTCTGGAATCCGCTTGACCGCGAACCGCCGAGCCCCGGCTCCCAAGCCCACCGGCCAGAACGCCATAACGGTATCTTTGCTCACGTCACCCTCCGAAGCGACGTCAAAGCTGCCGATCAGCGGCGGTTCGCCCGGCTGGCGATCTGGCGTAAGTTCAAATGAACCCGACGCCTTCAATTGATCAGCGCCAGTCTGCAATTGGATCTCGGCATCTCGAAACGCGTAGCGCGACAGATCCACCTCGCCTGTAACTCTCAACTCACTGATCGGAATGACTTGCTCGAACGATGGGGTAAAATCGAGTTCAAGCCCCTCGCTTACTAGGCTGAATTTGTGCCCTTCTTGCCCCTGCATGGCGTCTTGCACATCTATGACCACCCGCCCCTTGAGCGGTCCTGCGTTCGTGCTGCTCACGTCGATCGACAGAGCATCGGTCGCGGCCGTATAGGCAGCTCGCAGACCAAGATTCTCAACCTGTATTCCATTGGCGCCGACGGGAAGACGGCCTTGGCCCGCATCCACTTCTACAAGGATTTGTTCGACGCCAGACATCTTCGATACGTCGAATGACACCACCACATTTGCTGGCAGCCCTTCAAATCGCGCGCGGCTCATCCCAAGTCTTATCGCCAAGTCGGCAAGCGGCCATTGCGCAACGGCAAACTCCGCCTTCAGGCGCTGGCCCAGATTGGAGGTCGCAAGGGTTGCCGCCAGTCCCGCTGGAAGTCCTTCGCCAATCCCACTACCGGCAACCGACATGACTATCCCCCCGGCTTCGCGAGCCAGCCGTCCTTTCGCCGACTTGAGTGTAAGCAAGTTCGAACCGTCAGAGCCCCGGACTCGAACTTCAAAACGATCGAATGACACGCGCTCCAGGTCAACTATCGATTCCGCGTACTCAAGCGAAACAAGCAACTGCGGCAAGACTTCGTTCGCACGCTGAAGCCATTCGGCCGGCGTCGTCGGCAATTTTCCTGCGGGTATTTCCGGCAGCGGATCACCCGCCACCTTCCACTTTGTCTCGGTCAAGCTATCGACGTTGATCCAGCCTTCATCCAGATCCATCGCAAGCACTTCGACCTTCCCCAATACCAGCGATGAGCCCGCCAAAATCAGGTCGGCGCGTTTGGCTTCTGCGCTCAAAACGCCTGCGTCGTCGAAAAGTTGGACATTGCTCGCGCTGACCCGGACGCGACGATCAGCCTGTGACCATTCCAGAAAGAGTTCGCCGATCCGTACCGGTCGACCGTCTCTAGCGTCGGTAAGCGCAAGTTCCACGTCGTCCTTGAATACACCCAGTTCCAGGGGGCCGCTCGCCAACCGGAATGCCAACAAGCCTGCCACGACCATAACGAGCAGAATCAGGCCTCCAAGTATTTCAAGAATAACCGTCGAGGCGGTCTGGCGAACCAACGGCACGCTCCTTAAGCTTTATGCGACACGTATCGAACAGCTTTGCTGCAGGACTTGGATATAAGCACAGTCCTTTTCAGGCACCATAGGAGGATTACATGACCCGATCACTCGAACCAGGCGCCAAAGCTCCTGGATTTTCTATCGAAACGACATTGGGAACCAAGCAACTCGCTTCGTTTAGAGGCAAACAACTGATCCTATATTTCTATCCGAAGGACGACACGCCCGGATGTACCAGCGAAGCCAAAGACTTTTCCGATCTTGCGGAACAATTCGAGGCCGCCAATGCGTCGATCTTGGGTGTTTCACGGGACAGCCTTATCCGCCACCAGAAATTTGCCCAGAAACATGGATTGCAGATCGAACTTGGGTCTGACGAAAGTGGAAGCGTTTGCGAAGCTTACGGTGTCTGGGTCGAAAAGAATTTGTACGGTCGCACTTATATGGGAATCGCAAGATCTACGTTTCTGATCGACCCCAAGGGCATCCTGACAAGAATCTGGCCGAAAGTCAGAGTGAAGGGGCACGCCCAAGATGTGCTGGATTCCTTAAATGTCTGACAGGTGGCCGTTTATTACGCACAGGTCATCCCAAATTCCGAACTTTAACAGGGTATTTACCCAATTAGGCGAAAAATTGCATGAATTGTGTTCCGTAGGGCTTTCACCCCAGTTCGAAATGGGTATTTATGGCCTCCACGGGTTTGGGAAACGTGCTGCAGTGCTTATTGCAGTATGGGGTGTGATTTCCAGTCGACGGGTGGCGTGAATGACGAAGTGGAGTGCAAACGTTAAAGCGGCGTTTGATCGAGCGTTCCCAGAACGCCAGATCTATCATCGCAGCGGTGGCACAGTTCGCTACATTTCGGTCTCACCCTGGCAGCAAGCCATCATCGCAGCAGGTGCCGCCGCCTTGGCAGGCTGGACACTTTTTGTGACGGGCAGCTACGTGCTCGGTGGTCCCACGAGTACAATCGCCGGCAATCCCGACGACCGTGAACTTGCGAAATATGAGCGTTGGGTTCAGGAACTTCGTGCGAAGGATGCGCTTTCGCGCTCGCTGCTTGAAGAGCGCACAGACGCGTTTCAGAAAGAAACGGCTGAGTGGGAAGACCGCCAGAAGGCGCTTGAGGAGCTTTTTGACAAACTGAAGGGCGACGAGAATCTCGAAGTCTCGGCACTCAAGGGCGACGGCACCAGCCTCCTTGTGAAGGCATCGATCGAGGAAGCGGACAATCGCCAGTCGCGAAACTATCAGCCAATTACAGCATCATTCGATATGAGCGGTACCCGCGTCAGCTTGAAAAACCTCAAGTATGATCAGGAACGAATTTTGGACGAAGCTGAGGACATGGCCATTGACCGCGCTGAACGCGCGCGTGGTGTCCTTCAGTTGACGTCCGTAGGCAGCGACCGGATCATGTCTGGCGCAGAGATGGGCGGCCCGCTCGTATCGATCGCAACATTGACGTCAAGCACATCAAATCTGTCGGCTGAAGATGCCTCCTTCTACAATCGACTTACCCAAACGCGCGCACGGGTAGAGGAGATGCGATATTACGAACAAATCGTCGCCACTCTCCCGCTCGGCCGACCGGTTGGCGTGCCCTTTCGGCAGACCAGCGATTATGGCATGCGCATTGATCCATTCAGGAAGCGTCCAGGCTGGCACAATGGTCTTGATTTGGCCGCCTATCACGCAGCGCCTATCGTCGCCGCGGGACCTGGAAAAGTGTCTTTCGCCGGTGCAAGCTCGGGATATGGCCGTCTCGTTGAAATCGACCACGGGCACGGATTCAAGTCGCGGTATGGTCACCTGAGCGGGATTACGGTATCAAAGGGAGACATCGTCGAAATCGGTGACTTGGTCGGTAAGATGGGGACAACCGGCAGAAGTACGGGTGACCACCTTCATTATGAAGTCTGGTTCAACGGCAAACCTTATGATCCAGCGAAATTTTTGAAAGCAGGCCGTCATGTTCACTAAAAACAAAAATCAAGAAACCAATTCACCTGAACCGACCAAAGGCGCGTCTGCACAGGACGCCATACGTGGAGCTGCAATGAAGCCTGCGGCGCGCGCTGCATCGATCATCTGCGCAGACATGAAAATCAATGGCTCGATAATTTCCGAGGGTGCATTGCAAATTGATGGTGTCGTTGACGGTGACGTCAGCGCGACTGACATCACCATCGGTGCATCGGGCTTCATCACGGGTGAAGTGAAAGCGGAAGTCGTCAAGGTGAAGGGCAAGATTCGTGGCTCGATCCGGGCCCGCAAGGTTGAGCTGGAGTCAGGCGCTCACGTCAAAGGCGACATCGTACACGCATCTCTACAAATCCAGTCGAATGCAGTATTTGAAGGTCAAGTTAAGCACGCCGACGACCCATTGAAGGACACGGGGCCAAAAGGCGCCACGCCAACCGCCACAAATGAACCAGCAGCGCCAGTCGGACATTCTGGTTCGGCATCGTTCGGGATATCAACTTCCGCATCCTGAGCCGCGCGTCAGCCGAGTTCACGCTAAAGAAAAACCGCCGACGGTCATCCCGTCGGCGGTTTTTCTTTGAGGCTCGTCACTCACTTCGCGACAACGAAGCGCAACAAAAAACCCCAAGCAAATCTTGCTCGGGGCTTTATGTCATATCCGGCCCGTAAGGACGATCAACTGCGCTAGACGTGCAATCAGGTCCCCTGTCCCTTGCATTCCGGCGTCGCATTGTATTTCGCTTCTGCAGCGTCCAGGCGCTCTTTGATCGTTTTGCAATTCTCTGGCAGGTTTTCTTCGCCCAGAACTGCGAGACGCTTACAAATCTTGGCTTCATTCTCAATGTTGAGCCAGGCTGACTGAACTTCGAAACATACCAGCGCCCGTTTGGTATTTTCTTCTGAGTTCATGAAGTCGAGCCAGCTACGTCCGGCACTGTTGCCTGCAGTCTTGAACGACTCGCGCGCACCAGTCCGGTCACTTCGCTCATAACGCGACTGACCAATCAAAACGTATGCATTGCCGCGATCCTTGATACCGCCCATGCTGATTGCTTTGTTGAGTGCGTCTTCTGCTTCCTTCCATTTTTGAAGGTCGGCATAGGAACGACCCAAGCGCTCATACATCGCTCCGCCACCGCCGGCATCTGCTGCCTGCTTGATGACTGGAATGGCCTTCTCATGCTCGCGGGCAACCTGGTAGAGGTTCGCAAGCAGTTCGAGCCGCTCCAGATTTCTGGTGATGCGCCCTGCGTTCATTTCCTTCTCAAGAACGCGCGCGGCATGGTACGGCGCATTGAAACGATTATAGAAGTTCACAATCCGCATGAGCTCGTCTTGCGTTTTCAGAAGTCCTCCGAGATACATCGCCTTCTGAACTTCGAACGCTTTGCGCTCTTCATTGTCAGCGAAATAGTTACCAGCGATGGCATCCCAGTATTTCCGCTCGGACGGATTGCGTTCAACCAGAACTTCCAGCACCTCGGCCATTTTCGCCTTCTCGCCGGTCTGATTGTAGAGGAACAACAAAAGATCATAGACTTCTTGTTTGAAGTTGGATCCGTCGTCGCGCCGAACGTCTTCTGCCCAACGGACCGCTTCCTTGAATTTGTCAGCACGCTGGTTGAGAACAGCGAATTGCCATTTCTGCGTACGATCCGGCTTGCCCCCTGTCTGTTGCCACTTGGTCATATACTCAAGCGCTTTGGCGAGATCTTCTTCCTGAAGATAGATCTGCGCAATATTGTAATATGTCTGTGCGGCGTCAGCCTCGGGAATATAACCCTTGTTGAGCGCTGTAAGCAGATCCTGCACCGCGCCCCTACGGTCACCATTCTCAATTTTGATGTAGGCTGACAGCTTGATCACTGCGCCTTCTTCGTAACAGTTGAGAGTCTGCGTGCGCAGTGAGTTGAGCTTGGAGATCGCGGTCGCGAAGTCCTTTTTCACCATCGCGGCCTGTTCAGCCTCGAGATAGGTTTGCCCCGTATTGGATGTGAACTCAGTGTCCGTGCAAGCCTGAGCCAATGCGGCACCAGCACCCATCGTCGCCATCAGGCCTACGATCACGGCGCCCTTGAGAGTCGCTCTAATTCCCATGTTTCCTCTCCTCTCCGCGCAGCTCGCGGGGTTTGGCCCAATCAACCGGAATTGACGGGCGGGATCAAGAACTTCTACGCGCTATTTCAAGCTTTTCCGCAGCGCAGTTCTGCTCATTGTTAGGTTTAACGCTTGCCACATATGTATGGGTCGCTACGCCCGGTTTCGTCAATGCCACTCGGCACCTAAATTACCTTAGTTCGCGACGCGCCAGACCAACGATCAACTTGGCGCGTTCAATTCCATTCGGCGTATATCTGCCAACCTCTTCGGCACTCGATCTGGCTCCAGCCAAAGGCCTGGCGTCGTCCAAAATCCAACTCACTCCAATTCTGGATTTTGTTACTTTATATCATTTTTCGATCAGCAACTCAAGTCGGCCACCTTCTGACCGTCGTGTCTGGTCAGGTTCCATATACGCCTTCAAAAAAAGAGCGCCCCATCGCCAGGGCGCTCCGTTTATTTGATCGAACGTCACCAAACTTCGGGCTACTGAAGCTTGAATTCGAGCGGATACACCACGTTCTTGCGCTCTGCCGCCTTGCCGCGAATGATCTTCGGAGCAAATTCCACGCGTGAAACGGCACGCTCTGCTTCCCGCGTGAACATGTCGTTCGAACAGGTTGCCTGGACGTTGTACGGGCGTCCACGTGTGTCCACGTCAAAGCGAACATCGCAGGTTCCCTCAATTCCACGCTCTGCAGCTCGCTGCGGGAACGATGGCGTGGGCGAACGGATCGGCTGGGCATCCCGGTCGGAAATAGCTACCGGATCGATTGCCAGTGACTGCATCCGGCCCAAGTTCAGTTCCGTCGGCGCAGCACCTGCGATCCGTGGGGTCGGCAGGTTGATTTGTGACTTGGTAGCAGACACCTTGGGCGGTGGTGGTGGCTTTGCTGCCGAGTCCAAGCGTTTCGGCTTGGACCGCTGGCGTGTCCGCACTTCGCTATCCTGCTGCTGGGGAGTAATTGAAGCCAGCACCCGTTGCTCACCTTTGTCGACCCTGATCTCCGTGACGTTAATCAGCGAACTCATCAGAATGAACAGGGCATAGACGATCGGAACCGCAATCACGAGCCCCGCTAGGAATCTGAGAAAAGGACTGTTGAACATGTCTTGGTCTCCTACTCTCTCTTGGCCGAGATATTGATCACCGTAGAGCCGTCGATCTTGTTGATCGTCTCCATGATATCGACCAGAACTTCGGCTTCGGAATCAACATCGGCCTGGACAACGACTTCGCCTTTCGGGTTGTCCTCACGCAATTGCTTGAACGTGAATCCAATCTCGGCGGGTTCGATTTTTTTCTTGTCGATGTAAATATCGCTATTTTCGTCGATCGCGATCAGAATCGCGAGCGGCTTGACTTGAGCCTTGTTGTCGACTTCAGGACGGACAATCGGAACGCCGGGCTCCTTGATGAATTGCGCCGTCACAATGAAGAAGATGAGAAGAATGAAAACCACGTCCAGCATGGGCGTCAGGTTGACATCGTCTTCCGCTCCTCCCCCGCCGGCGACGGATTGGCGTTTTCTGCGTGCCATGTTTGTCGCTCCTCTATTCTACGGCTGTAAGGACAAGGTTCACCCGGTCCATATAGCCTGCATTGTACGCTGCATCACGGATCAGCACGATGACACCACTCTTCGACTTGGGGTGCGCCTGGATAACCACCGCGCTTTCGGGATTTTCAGCCCGAACCCGCTCGATGTTGGCCCGCACCGAACCGATATCTGTTGCCCTACCATTCACCGAGATGAGATTGGTCGCATCAACAAGTATCAAGATGGCTGGCACCTGCTCTTGAATGTCATCTTGCGGCGCCGGAGGCGGAGGTGGCTCTAGTCCCAATGCCTCCTCCTGGGCAAATGTTGCCGTCACGATGAAGAAGATAAGCAGAATGAAAACCACATCCAACATGGGCGTGAGGTCGACATTGGCCTCGTCAGGATTTCTTACCTTGCGTCCGCGCATCAGCCGATCTCCATCTCGTCTTCAACCCACTGAACAGAGCGGTTCACACGACGGTCCATGCCCGATGTGAACAGTATCCCGGAGAGAGAAGCGACCATGCCGGCCATGGTTGGAATTGTTGCACGCGACACACCGGCAGACATCGCCTTTGCATCAGCGCCGTTGGTGATGGCCATGACGTCAAAAACGGCAACCATGCCCGTCACTGTTCCGAGAAGACCGAGCAGCGGCGCGAGCGCCACCATGGCCTTTGTCAACTGGACATTCTGTTCGGCTTTCGCGCGAACCTCAGACACCAGTTTGTCCTTCACCCAATGGGCGAACGTCGATTTCCGATCGGAGCGCGAACGCCACTCCGCGATCGCTTCTGCGGCCACCTGCTTGTGAGCGAACCTGAAGTAGAACAGTCGTTCCAGGATCAATGCCCACATGAAGAATGTTGCTGCCATAATGACAATCAACACCGGACCGCCACGATCGAGGAAAGCTTGTAGATCTGCAAAACCCATATCGGGTTCCTCCTCCTCGAGTGAAACGAGGGTGATGGCTTACGCCACCACCCCATGAAGCGATTCCGCTTTCTCAGCGACAAGGCCTGCAGCCTGCTCGTCGAGAATCTGCTGGTTGCCACGGGCCATCGATGACGCGACAGCGTGGATCAGCAAGAGTGGAATGGCGGCCACGAGACCGAACACGGTCGTCATCAGAGCGACCGAGATACCGCCAGCCATCAGTTTTGGATCACCGGCACCGTAGATCGTGATCGTGGTGAAGGTGATGATCATACCGATAACCGTACCCAGAAGGCCAAGCAGCGGAGCCACTGCAGCGAACACCTTGATGATGTCGTTGAAGCGCTCAATGCGCGGAGATTCGCGAAGAATCTGTTCGTCGAGCTTGAGTTCGAGCGTCTCAATATCGGCTTTCCGATTGGTTTCGTATGCTTCAAACACACGCGCCAAAGGATTGCCGGTGCCAGCCTGACGAGTCTTCGCTGTGCGGCGCATCGCACCACCCATCGTGAACAATGTGAAGATCTTGTAGAGGCCGATCAGGATACCGACAGCGGCAAGAACCGCGATGACAGCGCCAACCGGGCCACCTTGCTGCAGGCGGTCACTGAATTTTGGCAGATCGCCGAGGATACCGAACAGGTTACCCTTCGACGGATCGACGGGTGCACGAACCAGCTGGTCAGGGCCCGCATTAATCAGAGAACCCATCGACGAGCTGAAAGCACCGCCTGGCTGTTGCCGGAATGCCTGAAGGAAAGTTTCGCCGCCGGACTGCTTCTTAACTTCAACGAACTTCTTTCCGTTGGTCGTCGCAGCAGTGAACACGCCGACACGCATCAGTTCCGCTTCGGCGTTCGACCCGTCCGGGCCGATGCCGTCGACGACTGCCGTGAAAGTTCTCACTTCTGACTGGGCCAGCATTTCCTGAAGCATTGCATTTGGCAGACGCTCAAGTTGCGCGCGATTGGGAAGCGTACGCGCTTCGGCAATCTCGGCAATGCCTTCAACGCGATCCGGATAGTCAAAATTTGCGAACGAGTTCGCAATTTCCGGCATCGTTTCGCCCGCAGCGGTCCGGAACTGACCAAGCAGCTCCTGGAAATCGCCGGCTTGCTCGGACACTTGGCCCTCAAGTGCACCGAGCTCTGCCTCGTTGGCATCAAATTCGGCGCCAAGGGCACGGCCACGCGCTTCGACGGCACCGAGCGCGTTGCGCGCCTGGGTCATCTTGCCTTCCTGGGCATTCTTGTCTTGCTGGAACTCGCGAAGGCGAGCCTGATCAGCGGCAGACATTTCAGTCGAGTCCTTGCGGATGCTATCCAGAACCGACTTCAAAGTCGCCTGTGCATCAGCCGGAGCCGCGAGTGTTACTGAGCTGAGACCGAGCAGCGTTGCCGCGCCCAGAGCCTTCAGCGAGGATTTAAACTTGAACATCTTCTATACCTCTATTTCCCTGGATCGCGCCGACTATTCGACCGAGAACTTCTGAACAGGAGCGAACAGGACATCCTGTTGCGCTTTGCCTTGAGCAACCCGGATCGCTTTCGCGATGTCAGGCGCGTACTTGCCGCTCAGACTTTCCCACTCGCCGGTCGCCCGGTTGTAACGAGAAGCCTTGCCATTTGGTGTCAGGTAGACGAGCGCCACACGACCGTAGAGGAACATGTCCACAGTCGTCGGCTTGCCGTCGATGTCGATTTCTTCCTGCCAAGTGCTGATCGTCCGCCCATATTCCATCTCTGCCTGGTAGGCGTCCATGATGAGGCGATACTGCTCTGCTGCCGTCACGTTCGGCTGCTGCATGATGCCGACAAGCGCTTCGAGGCGGGCTTCGCGCTCGGTTTGCTTGAAGGGCAGGTCTGCCGCAACGAAGTTCTGGAGATCTTCGACCATGCTGAGAAGCATTGGAACGGTTTGCGCGGTGATGTCGTCAATCGACCCGAGCTGTTCGGTCAGGGACGCGATCTCTTCGCGCTGACTCTTCACAACGAGTTCTTGCTGTTTTGAGTAGAGCTCGGCAGCATCGCGGCGCTGGAGCAGCGTGCGATACTCACGAACCATATCGGTGCGCTGATCATCAAGCTGGTTGATTTGGTCTTGGACTTGTTCAGCACGCCGTGTGGCCTGCTCGCCCGTGTTAAGCGCTTCGCGCAACTGAGCCTGGGCCGGGATGGCCAGTCCAGCAATCAGCGCAGCGGCGATGACGCCGTGTGCTGGTGACAGAAGTTTCTTCATGAGGTTTGCCTCTACACTCTCCGAACGGTCGCGCATTGTTGCGCGGAAAATTCCACAATCAGGCATCCTGCTAGCGAAGATGTCCCGGTTTCAATGCCTGGCCTAAAACACACCGGCCGAGTTATTTGGAAGTCGCAAGGCAAATTCGCCCGACACCTACCCATTTTGGAGCGCTACTCGCTCTCTCGCTTTGACCCTTGCCATTCTGGCAACAAGTCCGCAACGCCCTTATTTGCGAAATCCGACGCTAACAACCCTGAACGGCAGGATCAACAAGGCTTTACGATTCGTTTCGAAAATATCCGCGCCGCATTTGAACGCAACACTTGCAATACAGTAACGATGACGATTGTTTTATCGCGTGCACCAAAAAGGTGGCTGGGGTGCCAGGATTCGAACCTGGGAATGCCGGTACCAAAAACCGGTGCCTTACCGCTTGGCGACACCCCAACGCGAAGCAGGCGAGATAGCCACTCTTACTGACTCTGGCAACACCCGATGACATTGTTTCAGTCGCAGTGGCTCATCTAACATGTGACAAGCCGCCAATTTCCATGTCGCATGCTCCCGGCCCTTTACATTTTTATCGATAATCGGCAAAGTTCAACTTCGACACCCCTGATCGCATCGCACGGAGTTTGCGTACTCATGAAAACCTTCTTTTTGTCCATGGCAGGCGCGTTCACCGCGATGCTCGTCTTCATCCTGCTCATGGTCGCATTCGTTTTCATACTCATTGCGGGGGCGACTAGTTCCGCCCCGCCTACTCCGGACAAGGTTGTACTCAGCCTCGACCTGAACATGGAATTCTCCGACCAGAACGCCGTCGGGGGATTGGCGGCATTTTCGCAAACGCCCGGTTTTATCGACCTTCTGACAAAATTGAAGGCAGCAGAGACCGACGATTCCGTCAAAGGGGTATATGTGCGAGGCGCAATGATCGGTGTGGGCAGCGCGCGCGCGGAAGAATTGCGTGATGCGTTTCATCGTTTTCGAGATTCGGGAAAGTTTATAATAGCACACACGCAAGGTACTTACGGAATGAGCGGGCCATCTGCTCTGCACTCGCTGACGGCGGCTGACGAGATATGGATTCAGCCGGGAACGGATTTATTTGCAACCGGCGTGACGTTCGAAACGGAATTCCTCAAAGGCTTGTTCGACAAGATTGACGTGAAATCTGAAATCTATCCGTTTTACGAATACAAGAACGCACCCAATTCTTACAATGAAGCGGCCTATACCGAACCTCATCGCGAGGCGATGACGGCTCTCGCCGAATCGATCTGGAACGTTTCGCTGAACGATATCGCCGAGGATCGCGGGCTTTCCGTTGATGCGGTTAGGTCTGCGCTCGAAAGTGGACCGAAGACTGCCCAGGAAACAATCGACCTCAAGCTGATGGACAAGCTTGGCTGGCCGGAAGAAGCAGAGGACGCAGCCAAAGAACGCGCAGGCAAAGATTCCGAAATCATCGAACTGGCATCTTACATCCCGCCTTCGATCAGTTTGAAGGCGCCGCTTATCGCGGTCGTTGGAGGTGAAGGCGCGATCGTGACAGGCGGGTCTGAAGGCGGTTCGCCCTTTTCGAGCCCAGCCGGATTTGCTTCCGATGCTATCGCCCGCGCCATTCTTGATGCTGGGGATAATGAAAAGGTGAAGGCGATCGTCTTCCGCGTTGACAGTGGTGGCGGCTCTCCGACGGCATCAGACCAGATCTGGCGGGCCATCAAGCGCGTTCAGGAAAATGGCAAGCCGGTGGTCGTGTCGATGGGGTCAGTTGCAGCGTCGGGCGGCTATTACGTGGCGGCCGGAGCCGACTATATCATGGCGGACCGGTCCACCATTACCGGGTCAATCGGCATCTTTGGGGGAAAATTTGCGCTGGAGGGCGCCTTCAACAAGATCGGCGTTACCTTCGACACGGTGAGCGTGGGCGGTGATTTCGCCGACGCCTACGGAGCCGGAAAATTCACACAAGGACAGGAAGCTGAAGTCAAAGCTTGGCTGAAACGCGGGTACGATCGCTTCCTCGGCATCGTGGGTGAAGGCCGCGGCATGACCTACGATGAAGTCCATGCTGTTGCTCGGGGTCGAGTCTGGAGCGGCGAAGACGCGATTGACAAGGGGCTCGTCGACGAGATTGGCGGGTTCATCGACGCGATCGAGAAGGCCAAGGAACTGGGCGGCATCGACGCAGATGTCACGCCGCGCCTCACATACTACCCGCGTAGAAAGACGGGCTTTGAGGCTCTGGAAAGTCTGTTCGGGGTTTCGGAAGAAACCGCCCGTGTGGCCTATATGCTCGGCACCGTGGCAAACAACGACCGGGTACAAATCCTCATCGAAGACCTGGCCACTGCAGATTCCGTCAATTCGGGCCAGATGCTGGCCGTCGGACCGCGCATGCGCGAACAGTGATCCGCATTTGATACTTCCTGAAGGCCTGCCCTTACCTGGCAGGCCTTCCTTGCTTTGCGCAGGCAGATTATATTTCGACCGCTGATGCACAGCTTAGACTAAACCCGCGCATTGACTGGTGCACAAATCACAACAAATCGGATTATGTTTTAAATCCGAGATTGCGGGCCACGTCGTCAAAATCCATTGGAACAGCGGCACTTAAAGTCGAAACACCGCCCGAGGGGCGTCTGAATTCCAACGAAAGCGCATGCAGCATCAGACGCGGCGCTTCCTGCTTACCAGTTCCATAAATGGGGTCTCCCAGGATTGGGCACCCGAGATGCGCCAAGTGAATACGGATTTGATGCATGCGTCCTGTTTCGGGGGAAAGCCGCAGGACGGCATGAGGCCCGCTCACTTCCAGTTTCTCCCAGTCCGTTCTCGCTCGAAGCGCGCCTTTGCGATCAGGACGCGCCACAATCATGCGCGCTCTTCCCGCCTCCTGAACCTTCACCAGCGACGCATCAATCGAACCCGCGTGCTCGTTAGGAATAGCTCCACGGACGACCGCGATATAGGTCTTCTTCGTCCGTCGTTCGGCGAACTCCTCTGACAGGAACGCCGCCGCTGGCTGCGTCTTTGCCACAATAATGAGTCCAGATGTGCCCGCGTCGAGCCGATGCACCAGCTTGGGTCGCTTACCATTGGAGCGCGCGAAGGCCGCCAACAGCGAATCCAGCGAACGATCAATTCCCCGACCGTCCTGCACGGGCAAGCCCGAGGGCTTGTTGAATGCGATGATATCATCATCCTGATGCACGATCAGTGACCTGATGAATACCTTATCCTCTGGCGAGATGGACGGCACTGGCTTGTTACGGGTCACGCCTGGTCCTTTTTACGAGAGCGGATATCGGCGATTTCTTTGAGTCGCTCAGCAATAGGTCTCTCACGACCCCGCCCTTTCGGCCGGTAATATAACTCGGCTTCCATCCCGTCCGGAAAATAATTTTGTCCAGACACGCCGCCTTCGGCATCGTGGTCATACTCGTATCCGGAGCCATACCCCTGTTCTTTCATCATCGCCGTGGGCGCGTTCAGAATGTGATTCGGCGGCTTCCGGCTGCCGGTTTCAGCAGCTGCGCGTCGTGCGGCCTTGTAGGCGACATAGGCGGCATTTGACTTTGGGGCGGTGGCCAGGTGAATCACGGCGTGGGCGAGGGCGAGTTCGCCTTCGGGACTTCCCAATCTCTCGAATGTTCGCGCAGCCTCGCCGCAGATCAACAGCGCCGTCGGGTCGGCAAGTCCAATATCCTCACTCGCCATGCGGACCAGCCTCCGCGCAAGGAACAAGGGATCTTCTCCGCCCTCAAGCATCCGAGCGAACCAGTATAGCGCAGCATCGGGATCAGAGCCCCTGATCGACTTGTGCAAAGCGGAAATGAGATTGTAGTGTTCTTCGCGGTCCTTGTCATAGGCGGGCGCTCGTTTCTGAACAGCGTCGCTCAACTCCGCGAGTGACAACAGGCGCGGCGCTTCCGCCATCATGAAGGCCTGCTCTGCGAGATTCAGCAAGTACCGCCCATCGCCATCCGCCATGTCGATCAGGGCCTTGCGCGCTCGCTCCTCCACCGGCATCTGGCGCCCTTCAAGCGCCTCAGCACGTTTGAGCAGCGTCTCCATATCGCCGGGTTCAAGCCGCTTCAGCGTGAGCACCGCACACCGCGACAACAGCGCTCCGTTGATTTCGAAGCTAGGATTTTCAGTTGTCGCGCCAACGAGCGTGACCGCACCACTCTCGACATAGGGAAGGAACCCGTCCTGCTGAGCCCGGTTGAACCGGTGGATCTCATCGACGAATAGCAGGGTCCCCTTCCCCACATCGCGCCGCGCTGCCGCCTTCTCGAACACCGCACGGAGGTCCTTCACACCTGAGAAAATCGCACTGATGGCCTCAAACTCAAGATCCGTTTCCGCTGCCAAGAGCCGGGCAATCGTTGTCTTGCCAACGCCCGGTGGTCCCCAAAGGATGATTGATGAAAGTCGGCCTGCTTCGAGCATCCGGCTCAGTGGCGCGCCAGAGCCGATCAGGTGATCCTGTCCGACGACATCTGCCAGCCGGGCCGGACGCAAACGGTCAGCCAGCGGGCGCGGTGCAGATTCTGAGAGGTCGGAAGCAGCAAACAAGTCGGACATACAGCACTCCTATGCGGGAACGGGCATCGTGATAAGATAAACTAGGAGGAAAAAAACATGTCGCTTGAGATCAGCCCGTCAGGGCAACCCTTCGGGGCGTCGATTACGGGCCTGAACCTGTCGATGGCAGTTTCGTCAAACGTTGTGGCCGAAATTCGAGACGCGTGGTTGCAACACCACGTTCTGGCATTTCCGGATCAGGCAATCAGTGACGATGACCTCGAGAGATTTACGCTGCTATTTGGACCGTTTGGCGATGATCCTTTCATCGCCCCCATTCCTGGTCGCAAGCACATCATTGCCGTGAAGCGCGCCGCCGCCGAAACTGCGCCGATTTTCGCCGAAAGCTGGCACACGGACTGGAGCTTCCAGGAAGCACCTCCGGCAGGTACGTGCCTTTACGGAATCACGATCCCGCCTGAAGGTGGCGACACGCTTTTTGTGAACCAGCACCTTGCACTCGAACACATGCCGGACACTTTGCGGCAACGAATCGAAGGCAGGCAAGCAATCCACTCAGCCCGTAACGCCTATGCGCCGACAGGGTTTTACGGTGCGGCTGATCGCGCTGCCGGACGATCAATGGACATCCGTCCTTCGGACGACGCGGAGGCCACGCAACGCCACCCCATCATCTCCAGGCACCCCGAAACCAGACGCGAGGCGCTGTTCGGATGCGCCGGTTACATCATCGGAATTGAAGGCATGGAGCAGGCAGAATCTTGGGACCTGCTCACCGAGATCTTTCGCTGGCAGACGCAGCCGCAATTCCAATATCGCCACAAGTGGCAGCCAAGGATGTTGCTGATGTGGGACAATCGCAGCCTCTTGCACATGGCCACAGGCGGTTACAAGGGCTTCGATCGCCTGCTGCACCGCACAACAATCGGTTCGGCCTGACACCTTTCCGGGCCGCAGATTCGGGCGTAGCGTGCATGCAACAACAATAAGAACAATGAGGGAGGATAATCTTGGCTGACACGATCCAAACCGTGGGGCCTGAAATCCCCAATCCCTGGGACCTGCCCCTGGAAACGCTCGACGTCTCCCGCGCGGAACTGTTTCTGCACAACCAGCATGGTGAGTATTTTCGTCGACTGCGTCAGGAAGACCCCGTCCATTTTTGCCAAGAAAGCCAGTTCGGACCGTTTTGGTCGATCACCAGGTATGAAGACATCGTGGCGGTGGATTCCAATCACCAAGTCTTCTCATCGAAACGAGACATCGTAATCGGCGATGCGCCGGCCGACTTCGACACGCCCATGTTCATCGCGAGCGATCCACCGGTTCATGACGTGCAGCGAAAAGCCGTCCAGCCGGCTGTCGCGCCAACTCAACTGAGCGATATTGAAGCGCTGATACGCCAACGCGTGTGCAACATTCTCGACGCACTGCCGGTCGGCGAAAAAATCGATTGGGTCGAGCATGTTTCCAAGGAACTGACGACGCAGATGCTTGCGACACTGTTCGATTTCCCGTTCGAGGATCGCCACCTCCTGCCCTATTGGTCTGATGTAACGACGACGTCGGAAACTGTCGGCATTGAAGTAGACATGAAGCACCGTGAAGCCGAACTTCACAAATGCCTCGCCTACTTCAGCGGGCTCTGGAAGGAACGCGCAGCCCAGCCGCGCAAATTCGACTTTATCTCCCTGTTTGCCCATGACCCCGAGACAAAGGACATGATCAACAACCCCATGGAGCTTCTCGGCAACCTGATGCTGCTCATCGTGGGTGGAAATGACACAACCCGGAATTCCATTTCTGGCGGAGTTGTTGCGCTCAACGAATTTCCTGAGCAATACGCGAAATTGAAGGCCAACCCCGGATTGATACCCAACATGGTGTCAGAAATAATCCGCTGGCAAACGCCGCTCGGACACATGCGCCGGACCGTCAAGGAAGACTTCGAATTCCGCGGCAAGCAAATGCACAAGGGCGATAAGGTCGTGATGTGGTATGCGTCGGGCAATCGTGACGAGACGGTGATCAGGGACCCCGATCAGTTCCTCATCGACCGCGAGAACGCCCGTCGGCATCTGTCATTCGGCTTTGGCATTCACCGCTGCATGGGCAACCGTGTCGCGGAAATGCAGCTTCGGATCCTGTGGGAAGAAATTATCGCCCGCTTCGAACACATCGAAGTCGTCGGAGAGCCAACCCGCGTTCTCTCGAACTTCGTGCTCGGATACGAGAATGTCCCGGTTATCGTTCACGCGAAATAGGGCGGACTAGAGGTTAACTGTGCCCTTGATCATGCGCCCGTTGCGCTCAAGCTCGATGTTCCAGCTGCGGGTTTCCGGTTTCAATGCTGCCTTCAGGTCCTTTACGGATTTCGTCGACACACCGTTCACCGACCGGATAATATCGCCGGGCCGGAAATAATTGCGCGCAACGGACCGGCGCAGCACGGAATGGATGTAAATGCCCGACCCTTTCTGGAAGGGATCAAGGCCGTTCTCTTCGGCAAGCCGTGGCGATAATTCCACCACGCGCGCACCCGAAAATACAGTCTCGCCGTCAAGCAGGACGACGTCCGCCTCGGTTGCTCCGGGCGGTGGCGCCAGTTTAACAATCCTTGTTTCAGATTTGCCGCCCCTGAGGAGGGTCAGCTCGCTCGTTTCGCCCGGGCTCTTGATCGCGGCCAGGAACTTCAGCCCTTTCTCGTCGAACACTTCGCGTCCATCGATGTCGGTAATCAGGTCTCCCCGCCGCAGGCCTGCACGATCCGCTGGACCACCTTCGTAGACTTCCGTTACCATCACACCGATCGGTCGAGAAAGCCCCTGCGCCTTGGCGATGTCATAGCTGACGGCTTGCCCCGCCAGGCCAAGCCACGGGCGTACGAACGTGCCTTCATTGATTGCCGCGTTCACGACTCGCTTGACCATCTCTGCTGGAATGGCAAAGCCGATGCCGTTCGAGCCACCCGATCGTGAAAAGATCGCGGTGTTCACGCCAACCAACTCACCCTTGGTGTTGATAAGCGCGCCGCCGGAATTGCCGGGGTTCACCGCCGCGTCGGTCTGAAGGAAGAACGCGTAGTCCGAGATGCCCACATCTGTCCGCGCAGTGGCCGACAGGATGCCACTGGTGACGGTCTGACCGATACCGAACGGATTACCGATGGCGAGGACAAGGTCACCGACTTCTGACCCACGTGTATCAGCGTAGGGCAGTGTCGGAAGCCGGGCACCCTCTGTGTCGATCTTCAGTACAGCCAGATCGGTACGCTCATCAGCCAGGACAAGCTCCGCTGGGAACTCTCTGCGGTCGCTAAGCACGACTCGGAAAGATTCAGCCCCTTCGACAACGTGATTGTTTGTCACGATCACGCCATCGGCTCCCACGATGACGCCAGAGCCAAGGGAATTCTGCACGCGCTCGCGCGGTGCGACACCGCCGGAAAAGAACTGCTCCATCGGAGAGACCCGCGATGTGACACGCTTCTGTGTGTAAACGTTCACGACTGAAGGCGAGGTCTGCTTAACGAGCGGCGCGAACGAGAGCTCCATCTCGGAGCGGCTCTGCGGCACTTCCTGGGCCACTGCGAACAACGGCAAGACGGCCACGATCAGGAGCGCCAACACTGCCAGACCAACGACCGCCAGCAGCTTCGAGATGTGTTTTGTCATGTGTATCGTATGCATCATGACTATGGCTCTATTGCGGCGTCGCGCAGGTGGCAATTCGTCTGTTCATGACAAATCAGTCAGAATCTGCCCCCGCGGCATTCTGGCCCGCACGCTCAGCGAGCGCTCGCAAATTGGCCTCGTGGCCCTCGCGGCTGATCTTGTAGAATGAAACGCAAAGGATCATGAGCATCCAGATTGTCAGCACCGAAGCCGCATAGCCAATGCCAAGCAACTGGAGCTGCGAATCCGGCACCATACCCGGTCGCATTCCCGGCGTGATGGATGCCACGGAAAGAACGACGGCCGCAAGCATGACTCCAGACCCCTGGGCGAGCTTTCGTATGAAACTGATGCCAGCGAAGAAAATACCTTCTGAACGGCGCCCCGTCGCCAATTCACTATCCTCCACGATATCGGCGATCATGGAGCCCATCAGCATCTGTGTCGCGATAATCAGCGCCAGGTCGAAGATCGTGATGGAAATAACAATATTGAACAGCAGGTCTGTTCCATTCGGCGGCATCAGACCCAGAACTCGTGCCAAGACGGGCGCTGGCGCGATGGTAAAGGCGAGAACCCCAATGATGATCGCCCCGCGTTTCTTTCCGAGAGTCTTGCCGATGATTGGTGCAACGATCAGGGCTATTACAGCCGAGAAGTAGACGGCTACCGTGAGGAGGGCGGTCTGGTCAGTTGTGAAGCCCCAGAACAGTCCGTTGATGTACTGGTTAAGCGAAGCAGAAATGCCTGATGCCAACAAGCCGAACAAGGTTGCCAGGAATAGCGCCCTGAACGACGGATTGGACACCGTTTCAAGTATCTCTCCAAAAATCTTGCGGATGGTCAACTTGCGCTGTGGCGGCGGAGATTTCAGATGCGGGATATGACTATGCGTACCCGCGGTGGTGGCGAGCACGGCAAGGAAGATCACAACAGACGCCCAAAGTCCGTAAGTATGCCAACCGTCCGAGTTGAAAAAGCCTGACGGATCTGCTTCGGTCGGCCGCAAAAGCAGCGCCAGAAGCGCTATCTGAATGCTCAGTCCGCCAACCCAGCCAAAAAAGTAACGGTACGACATCAGCGATGTGCGCGCGTCGTAGTCGCTGGTCAGTTCGGCCGCCAAAGCATTTTGAGGCACTTCATAGACGGTGAATAGAAGCCGCACGGAGATCGTGAGCGCGACAAGCCACGGAAAGAGCTCGCTTCCCGTCAGCCCCGCCGGCGGATTCCATGCGAAATAATAGGCGATCGCAACCGGCAACATCGCAGCATACATGAACGGGTGCCGTCGCCCGAGCCTGGACCGGAAATTGTCAGACCAGTAACCCACGACCGGGTCAGAGACAGCGTCGACGACAAGCGCGATGAACAGCGCAGTCGCGACGTGTGCAGCCGGCACTCCCAGCACCTGACTGTAGAAGAACAGCAGGAAGTAATCGAAGCCGTTGTTCTTTACGCCATCAGCGATACCGCCGACGCCAAACGCGAGGCGCGTCAAAATGCTGGGCTTGCCCTGAGATCCTGTCGCCATGCTGTACCCTCTCTGGGTATCTTCAGTTACAGGCCAAGCACCATCTTCGCCATGATGTTGCGCTGGATCTCGTTGGAACCGGCATAGATCGACGTTTTGCGATAGTTGAAATAGCTCGGGGTCACCGGCACCGCATAGTCGGGCATTGGCAGGTCGGCATTCGCCCCCTGCCGTGCGATAGCGAGGCTGTCTTGCACGAACGGCGCCCCATAGGCGCCAACAGCTTCAACGAGCAGTTCCGTGATTTCCTGCTGCGTCTCTGATCCTTGGCATTTCAACATCGAACTTTCGGGTCCAACCGCCTGGCCAGCAGACAGCGAGGAAAATATCCTCTGCTCCGTCGCATCCATGCTGTCGATCTTCATCTCAAGTGCAGCAACCTTGCGCGCGAAGTCCGCGTCCCGGATCAGCGCGTCACCGTCAGTCTGTTCCGCGCTGGCAATCTTCTTTGCCTTCTTCAGCATGTTGCGCAGACCAGGCGCATAGGAATTTCCGCGTTCGAACTGGAGCAGGTACTTCGCGTAGGTCCAGCCTTCATTCTCTTTGCCGACCAGCGAGCCCTCAACAGGCACGCGAACGTCTTCAAAGAACACCTGATTGACTTCCTGTTGACCCTCGACCGGCATGTCGAGCGTCGGCAGTGCAGAGACGGAAATGCCAGGCAGCGTCATCGGGAAGATGATGAAGCTGATACCCTCCTGAGCCTTTACGCCCTTTTTCGTACGCACGAGGCAGAATATCCAATCGGCCCATTGCGCGTGCGTCGTCCAAATCTTGGAACCATTCAGAACGTAGTCGTCACCATCGCGCACAGCACTCATCTGGAGCGATGCGAGATCGGAACCCGAGCCCGGCTCCGAATAGCCCTGGCACCACCAAACGTCCGACGCCAGAATGGGCGGCAAGTGTCGCTTCTTCTGTTCTTCAGAACCAAATGCCATGATCACGGGCGCCACCATGGACAGGCCCATCGGGCTGACCGTGGGTGTGCCGGCAGCCGACAGTTCCATATTCAGGATGTATCGCTGTGACGGAGACAGGCCCGGGCCGCCCTGCTCGACCGGCCAGTTCGGAGCAACCCACCCCTTCTCGTGGAGTTTGCGTTGCCAGGCGACCTGGCCCTCCTTGTCGAGGTAACCATTTTTAGACATGGCCATCTTGGCGCGGAGATCGGGCGAATAGGCGCTTGCGATCCATGCACGCACCTCTTGCTGGAACGCGGCGTCCTCAACCGTAAATGACAAATCCATTTTTCAGCGCCCGCCTATTCGACGATATCGAAATATTGCACCTGCGGCGCGCCGGCGAGGCAGGCGCCGAGCTTCGGCCCAGCAGCCTTGAAATATTCGGTTTGGCCATGCGCTTTCAGATCATCAGACGTCGCATACTGCTCCATGAAGATGTAATCGGTATCAGAGCCCTTTTCCTTGTAGAGCTGATAGGTCAGGCAACCTGGTTCGTTGGCCTTCACCATGGCCATAAGGTCTTTTCCGGCCTGTTCGAAATCAGCCTGCTTGCCATCCTGGATCTTGAGCTTCGCTACAACACCGATCATTGATTCTCTCCCATAAATTTAAGTTGTTCTCGCCACACTATGGGCTTCCTTGCGCTGGGCAAGCTTGACCTAAGGGAGAGTGAGCAAAAAAGGACGACGCCGCCGACCGCAACATTCCAGTCGACAAGAAGGCTCGAACTGCGGCAGGCCCCTACCCCATTGATGCAGCGAATCTCGCCTGTTTGGTGCAAAATGGAACGAGACTTGCTGTTAGAGACTGTTAGGAACCAAACACACAGGTAATGCAGTGGACGCCAACGCCCAAACTCTTGACAAGGCTGTCGAAGCTCTCGACCCCGCCCGGGTGTTTGCGGTTATCCCTGCATTCAACGAAGCCCGGCACATCGAGTCCTGCATTCGCTCACTCATGACGGGCAATGAGTGGTTGCGCCGCGTTCCACTTGTTGTTGTTGATGGCGGCAGCACCGATGGCACGATTGAGATCGTCACATCGATGATGCAGGAGTTCCCCAATCTTCGCCTCGTGCACAATAGTAAAAAGCTCCAATCTGCCGCGATCAACCTCGCCGTAGCTGAATGCGCCGGAGAAAGTGCAAGATTCCTCGTAAGGTGCGATGCCCATTCCATTTTCCCGGCAGGCTTCATTAAGTCAGTCGCGTCTGCCCTCCTGAGAACGAAAGCCGCCTCGGTCGTGATCCCCATGGACGCTCGGGGCGAGACGTGCTTCGAAAGAGCCAACGCTTGGATCGTCGACACGCCGCTCGGCTCGGGCGGGTCAGCCCACCGCGGCGGAACGCGTTCGGGCTATGTCGACCACGGCCATCACGCAGGATTTGACCTATCGGTCTTCCGTTCTGTTGGCGGATACGATGAATCATTCTCCCATAATGAAGACGCTGAATATGACGAGCGAGTCATCCAGGCTGGGGGCCGCATCTTCCTGGATGCCACGATCCGCAAAATCTACATCCCTCGCGGCTCTGTCTCAGCACTCGCACGCCAATATTACAATTACGGGAAGGGCCGGGCGCGAACCGTATTCAAGCACGGCCAGAGGCCGAAGGTCCGTCAGGTGCTTCCCATATTCGCTTTGCTGGGCAGCCTCATCGGCCTGGTCGCCGCCCCCTTCTATCCGCCCGCAATTCTCTTGCCTGCCGGCTACCTCACAATCCTTGCCGCAGCCTCTGTCTTCATCGGCGTGGTCAAGAGGTCTGCCTGTGGCCTCCTGGCGGGTCTGGCATCAGGCACAATGCACATGAGCTGGGCCGCTGGATTCATCATCCAATCCGTTACGGGGCCTCGATAATTTCGCTATGCAAGAAATTGGTTTTTACTACAAAACGCTATACAGAGGGACTATTCAGAAAGCCGCCATGTCCAGATTGCCACAACTCTTGCAAAGGTCTTTCCTCGATCAGTTCGGGCGAATGACCCGTTCAGCAACGTCTCTACGCGCACGCATTCGCGCCCGAGTCGGGCAACCGAAAGATGACGCAGCCGTTGTTGCCACGCCTGAACGAAGCGAAGTCACCCGAGTCACGGCCGCCCCCGATGGCGAGTGCATCTATGCGATTGGCGACATTCACGGACGACACGATTTGCTCGAGCGCCTAATCGTCGAAATAGAAGCAGATGCAGCCAGCCTGCCCGCAGACACGCGCGTCACTATTGTCTTCCTGGGTGATTATATTGACCGTGGTCTGCAGTCGCGCGACGTGATTGAATTCTTCCTGAGCGACCGTCTAGACAAATTCGAGACCGTGTTCCTGATGGGCAACCACGAAGAGGCACTCTTGAAATTCCTTGATGACGAGTCATTCGGCAGCCAATGGGTGCGCTACGGCGGTGGTGAAACGTTATATTCTTATGGCTTTCAGCCACCCAACACGCGAGGCAGCCTGGGTTCGCATGAAGCCATGGCAGCAGCCCGTTCAGCCTGGACCAAGCTGTGGGGAGCCTTCCGCGAGCGCTTGCCGCAAGAGCATCTGGAATTTTATCGTTCGCTGAAGCCTTACCATTCCGCCGGCGATTACCTGTTCGTCCACGCGGGGCTGAGACCCGACACATCGATCGCAGAACAAAGCACGCGCGACATGCTCTGGATCCGAGATGAGTTCCTTGACGACACGAGGCAATTTTCGCATCTGATAGTCCATGGACACACCCCAGCCGAAGACGTTTTCCACGACAATCGTCGCATTGGGCTCGACACTGGCGCGTTTCTTAGCGGCAAGCTGTCTGCGGCGCGATTTATCGGCGAGGAAATAACCTTCCTGACCACGTGAGTGCGTCAGACTGAAACAGTTTGGCCGCGTTTCGTCGCCATCGCATGGAGATTTACTATGTCGCTATTTCGTTCAATCGTCCTCATGTCGGCGCTCGCCATGTTCGTGTTCGTTTCGGCCTGCCAGTCGGCCGGGCCGGTGACGCGGCAAGTCGCGGATCCGTCTACTCCCGCCCAAACCCAGTCGAATATTGCTTATACTTTGGGCACGGGCGACAAGTTGCGTATCAACGTGTTCGGTCAGCCTGAACTCTCTGGAGAATTCGTGGTCGACGGAACAGGTGCAATATCACTCCCATTGATCGGGCAAGTTACAGCCGTCGGCCTCAGTACCCAAGACCTTGAGACGACTATCGCAGCCAATCTTTCCAGCGGGTTTCTTCTCGAGCCCCGCGTGAGTGCCGAAGTGATCAACTACCGCCCGTTTTACATCCTCGGCGAAGTTGGTCGGCCTGGAGAATACCCGTTCAACTCCGGACTTACCGTATTGAATGCTGTAGCCGCTGCAGGAGGATTTACGTATCGCGCCAATAAGAAAGTGGTCTTCATCAAGAGCGCGAATGGCAATCAGGAAGTACCGTTCGCACTTGATACGAACACAGTCGTCAAACCTGGCGACACGCTTCGAATTGGCGAACGCATCTTTTAGCTTCCTAGCGAATCAGCTCATTTCACCCAGATTGCTTGGCGCCCGCGACGTTCGATACTGAACTTCGCGGGCGCAATCGAATAGTGCCCGCATTTTAGGCGGTCTGTCTCGTATCGATACACGAAATTTGGCAAAAAGCCGAATATGAATGAATATTTATACAATACTTCGCGCGACAGGTGAAAAGTTATTCCAAGAGTTAATTATTTGCTAAAATCACGGTATGAGGATTGCAAAGGTTGGGTCGAACGCAATAAGCGTTGATCCAAGATGCGGCAGTAAAATGGCGATTGGGTCGAGTGGACGCGGCTTGGTTTGCAATACCGCAAGAGAGTACAGGGGACCAGAATGGGCTTGAGATTGAGTAATTCGTCACGCCAGGCAGAAGCAACCGCCTATGCAGCGGCTCGGATGAGCCAGGCACTTGATCAAGACCACACCCAGTTCAAACGCCTGTTCGACATTATTGTCGCCGGCACAGCGCTGCTGTTTGTGGCCCCCTTGATCCTCATCGTTGCAATTGTCATTCGCATGAAAGACGGTGGGCGCGCCTTCTATTTCCAGCGGCGCTATGGACTGGACGGGGAAACCTTCAACTGCTTCAAACTTCGCTCGATGGTGCCAAATGCGAAGGCACAACTGGACGAACTCCTGACACACGATCCTGTCGCCCGGAAGGAATGGGATGAAACCCAAAAGCTAACCAACGATCCTCGCATCACATCGATCGGAAAATTCATCCGCAAGACGTCAATCGATGAATTGCCACAACTATACAATGTATTGCGCGGTGACATGTCGCTCGTGGGACCACGTCCCATCGTCGAGAACGAAATCTCGAAATATGGCGATAGCTACCGACACTACTGCGCTGTTCGTCCTGGTATCACAGGTCTCTGGCAGGTAGGTGGTCGCAGTGACACGTCCTATCCACAGCGTGTGGCCGCCGATGTCGAATATGCACGCAGCCGTTCGTTCTGGGGTGATGTGAAGATCGTCATGATGACCATACCTGCTGTTCTCAACTCCAAAGGCGCGCGGTGATACGTCCGAACTCGGATCAACTCTCACCCCTCATATTCGGGATTTGTTAGGCTGTGACTCGCGCCCGATACATAATTACGGTTTTGGTCGTTCTGGCGCTCCTGATCGCCATAGGAATCGCAGCTTACATTTGGTCCCGCCCCAAATATGAAATCATTCCTGATCGCGGAGACGGAAAATCCTTCAACCTTTCGTTTAGTGATGGTTTTAATGAGGCCGATTGGTACATTTCCGACTTTACCTTCAAGTCCCTCTTCTATCGGGCCGGTTGGATCGCGGAAAACGTTCATTTCGAGAATCCAAGTATTTCACTTGAGATAAATCGCAAGCCCGTGGATCATCAGCCCTATTCCGGAGCGGAGGTTCAGAAGCGCGGATACTATGGCTTTGGACGCTATGAGGTCGTGATGCAGGCAGCGCCAGGCTCAGGCACTGTGTCGTCGTTCTTTACCCACACGGATGCTACGTTTGGCGACCCTCACGACGAAATCGACATTGAATTCCTTGGAAGGGATACGCGCCAAATTCATGCCAATGTCTTTGCCGACGGAAAAACCACAGGGTCGATCTACATCGACCTCCCCTTCGATGCGGCCGAGGAAATTCACCTCTACGCCTTCGACTGGCACCCCGATGCAGTGACCTGGTTTGTCGATGGAGTCCCGGTAAAAACGGTCACATCTGCCGAGCGCCCGATTCCGCAGAATCCTGGCCGGATCATCATGAATATCTGGACGGGTACGCATAACCAATATGCTTGGCACGGGCCTCCCGAATTCGAAGATGGCGCGCGTGCGACTTACTATTGCGTCAGTTTTCGCGCGCTGGGTGACGACACGCCACAATGCTCCGACAACGGCACACGCTGAGCGCACGAGCCCTTGGGGCAACGCGCTAACCGACGATGTCAGCCGAATAAGGCCACGATACCAGAGATGATGCCGGCCCACAAAAGCGCGCTGATGCCTACGATCACCAGCAGCCGCGCCCAAACAGGCCACTTGCCGTCTGGCGCATTGGCATAATGCCCCGAGCCGCTAAGGATTTGCGCGTCGAGCGAATAATCGACGGCAGTCCTCTGGGACGAAATTGCTGGGTTTGGCGTCATCATCATATGTTTGAACAACCAACTTTAACGACTACTTAAAATGCGTTCACGTATTCAGCGCTCATTGACCCAAATTGTGCGGGGAAAGTCAGGCAGTATTGCGTCCTAAACGGGTTTGGGCTGCGTTTGGTTCCCTGCCCGTCAGTATTGGAACTACCAAGTGGGATTGAAAACGCGACGGGCAGCGCCCGTAAGCGCGCAACGCCGCCGTTCAGGTCGTCTCACGGACGGTGATCGGCACGCGTCCCTCGAACTTTCGTTCGCCGGCACCGAGCGTAGTTATGGCACCGAAGTAGAACAGATTCACCAGTGTGTTGAACGTGCCCCAAAGGTAGGATTCAGTGAACGTGGACGTGAAGATGATCACAGCCGTGATCAGGAGCGCCGAACTATCCATCGTAGATGCCCGGAACCAAGTCAGCACGGTGCGATACAAACACCAGCCAAGTATCAACAGGAACATGGCATAGCCAACATAACCAAGGTGCACTCGGACCTCCCAAAAAGAATTGTGGAAGGTCAACTTGGTCCCGAATGGCTTGAAGTCGTTCTCATTGATAGTTTGCGCGGCACCGACGTCATATTGCCAGAACCCCTCAAGGCCGACGCCGGCGATGGGGTACTCATGGCTCAGGAGTTCCGCCTGCCGCCAGATCGCTGACCGGCCGGAGAAGGTTCCATCCTTGCCCAGCAATCCCAGGAAATCGTTCATCATCGTGTTTTCAGGCATGCTGAGAAACACGATCGCAATCGTCAATGCGATGCCGACGGTCGCCATCAGCAGCGACGTGCGCAAGTGCCGGATCTGACCGAGGCTTATCCAGAAATACCGCACCCCGAGCAAACCGACTATGCCGACCACGGCAAAAACCAGGGATGTGGCTGAATGCGCCAGATACTGGAACACAAAGCAGACTGGCACAAAGGGCAACGCCAACAGTCGGACCCACAGGAACTCTTTTTGGTTGAGTGCCGTCGTCAGGCAGAGAAGCATGGCGAACAGCATCTGGATCGCGAACAGGTTCTTCGCGCCCATGCCATAAGGCCCGCCTTGGCTGAACGTACTGATCGTCGGAATGGCAAAGATCGTCGTGATCATGCCCGCAAACATCAAACAGCGCAGCGCCTGCCTTGTGTTTAACCTAGCACCGATGACAACGATCGTCAGTGGCGTGAGAAGCATCAGAACGCCGGCCCGGATGGCATCGGACGGGTAATCTGACCACATGAATGACAAAAAGCCGAATATCGGCAATAGGAATAAAGGCCAGGATTTCAGGACTACGGGGACGATGTCACGGTAGTACATCGCAGTAATTCCGAGGAAATACAGGACAAGCAAATAGCGGATCGGCGTCACGCCATCGAGCGGCAAGTAAGTCACGAAAAACCAGATCGTCACAAGCGCTTGCTCCCACACAGGCGCCTGGCGGCCGGTGCGGTAGAGGTTCGCGAACCCCAATGTCTCTGTCTCGTTGACCTGAATGGGTTTGACCATGTTCATTTCGAGCGGCTCCCGGCGAGTGCGCGCTCCAATACCTCCCAGAAGAACCCCTTTGGTTCGATAAACACCTCACTCGTCATGGCCAGCAACCGGTTGCGGCAGGTTTCCAACGCAGCATCATTTCGCATCACATCGCCAATCATGGTAGGAAGCGCTTCGCCCAGCGGTTCCGCTATCGTGAACCCGCAAGCATGCCGTTCAATCCAATTCCCTGTCTCGGTTCCGGCCGGGGCTACTGCGGGGGTCGCGTAGTACCCGCCTTCATAAAGTCGATTTGGCAACAGCCAGTCGGAATTGTACCCGGCCTCCATGAAGTCCCCTGCCCAGACCAGATCGAGCCCCGCATAGATGGTCGCAAGATCCTCTGGTGAACGGTACCGCCCGGCAAACGACATGTTCGCGCGCGCATCAATCGCTGGCTCGAATACAGGAATCTCTGTTCGCGCAGGCTGGCCGTGCAGCTTGATCTCAATACTATCAGGATAGCAGTCCGCCAGCGCACACAAAAGGTCAAATGACCTCTGGCACCGCAAGTTCCCGACCCAACCAAGTCTCAATCGCCTGCCTGCACCTGACCTGAGTTGGCCCGGAGCATCCGGTTCGGGCCGGGGTCCAAAATCGCTTCCTGCTGCCAGGCGATTCTCAACCAGAAACGGTACAAAGAGGCCCCGATAGTGCTTCTCGAAATGATTGCGCAGGAAACCAGGCGAACTCACGACCAGACCAATTGTTCGTCGCAGAAGGCTTTTCTCGAACCAACGCATCGCCTTGCCCACAGTATCAGTTCGGGTCAGCAACCTGTGCACATCAAGGCTTTCGTAGACCACCGGTGTCGCGAGCCCGGTAATGCGTTTGGCGAGAAAGGCACATGCCAGCATGTCCAGATTGCGTGCATAAATAACATCGGCATCAGCTAACGCGTCCCTGGCATTGGCTGCCGCTCGTGCGCCGGAAAATATGCGAGCCACGCGCTGGGCAAAAGCCCCGTCGCGTGTCTGGCCGAGGTCGATATTGTCCCACTCGGTCGCGACGTCATCCTGACGACGCATCATGAAGCCGCGAACCGATAGGCCATCATCCTGCATGGCACGAACACGCCGACGCACTGCGGCGTCTCCTGCATCATGACCAAAAAATGCAACCCTTATCATTGCAGACCCCTGTGCCTCAACGCCGTGAGTCCCGAAGCCGACGAGCGTTGCGCCATCCGGATGTCCGGCGTCCAGCATAATCAGTGCGTAGAGACTTCTTTGGTCATCGCAGCGCGGATGCGTGCGTCATTCGTGCCGTCTCGCGTAAGAACGGGCTGCGCAGACGAAGTCATGGATCCAGGTTTCGGAGCCTTGTTCCAGCCAAAGATCGAGCGCTTGGTCTCCATCGAATAATACTTGCTGTAAGCTTTGTACGTCGAGCCTGGATCCTTGTGGTGACGACGGCGCGACAAGTCGACCATATTGAGCGTAATGCCCAGGAGGTCGGCATTGAACGTCTTCAGCAGATGCAGCGATTGACGCACGGCCGAGCGCAGTGACCGGCGCCAGCGAATCACAAGGATCGTCTTGTCCACCTTTCCGGCAACGACACGGGCTTCCGCCATCAAAAGCAACGGACCCGTATCGATCAGGATGAGATCATACATAGAACGCAATCGCGCGAGAAGATCATCAAATGCCCGTGTTCCAAACACGTCATGTGGCACATGACCGGATTTCGTCAGGGGCAGGATGTCCAACATGCTGCGCTGATCTTTGCAGATCGCGTCGGCAAGCTGGCCAGCGCCGAACAGGTGTTCGATGAAACCGATCTCTGGTGACAGACCAGCCGCGTCGGTCAACTGACGGCGACGGAAGTCACCATCGATAACCAGCGTCCGTGAGCCCGACATTGCAGACATGCGGCCAAGGCTCAAAGTCAGGCTCGTCTTGCCTTCGTCCGGCAAGGACGACGTAACTGCAACGGTTTTCGTTTCACTATCAATATCCGAGAACGCGATCGCGGCGCGAAGGTAGCGAATACTCTCCGAGAATGCAGAAAGCGGATTGTCCACCAGAAAGTCTGCCGGGTTAACCTGCGAAAACGGCAGCAGGCTCGTGTTACGGATCAACGGCACGGAACCAATCGAATTCACACCCAGCTTGCGTTCGATATCCTCAGCCGAACTGATCTTCATGTCGAAAATCTCGGCGAGCAGTGCCAGTCCGCCCCCGATGAGGCCACCAAGCAGTCCGCCAATGATCAGATTCAGCATCTTCCGCGGCGAACTTGGACGACTAGGAACCGAAGCCGTCGACAGGATGTTCGCATCTGCCTGGACGAGGTCGTCCTGTTCACGCGTTTCCTTCGATCGGCTGATAAATTCCTCGTAAAGCACTCGGCTTGTCTCGGCATCGCGCTCGAGTTCGCGCAACCGCACCAAGTTGATATTGTTGCCGCGCAGTTGAGCCGTCGACTGACTGATGTTCGAATTTATGCTGTCGATCTGCGCCTGGGCGACCTTGAACTCGCTATCGAGATTGGTGGCGATCCGGTTCACTTCCGCAGTGATTTGACGTTCGATATCAGCGGCTTCATTGCGGGCACCGATCAGTTCGGGGTGGGCAGGACCGAGCGTTGTCTCGAGTTCTGCGACGCGGCGAAGGATCTGGGCACGTTGAGACTTGAGACTCGAGATCACCGGCGAATCCAGAACCTCGGCGATAGCATCTATGCCTGCACCACTGTCGATCTGGCGCCTCATGCTTTGATAACGCGCGCGGACACGACTCAACTGCGATTCAAGCACACTCTTCTGATTGGTATTGTAGGCGATTTGCTGTTCAGTGAGCGTCGCGCCCTGGGCTGACAACAATCCGGTTTCGGCTCGGAATTCCTCGACACGCTGCTCCTTCGCCTCCACTTCATCACGCAGGCCAGCAACACGTTCGGACAGCCAGGCCGTCGCGCGTCGTGTTGCTTCCAGTTTGGAATCGAGCTGCTGGACGCGGTACTGGTCAGCAACGGCGTCGGCGATCCGCGCGGCCGTCTCAGGCGAGACGCTCGTCACGTCGACATTGATCAGGTAGGTCGTACCGATTCGGCTGATATGGACCTTGTACGTCAGAGTCTGAACAACAGATTCTAGAACCGCCGCCTCACGCTCCTCAGCGCTGAGATTCGCGTAAGGGACTTCCTTCGTCTCTTTCTGCCCGGTCCAGGATCGGATCTGCGTCTTGATTTGTGCCAACAGGCCAGGCTTTTTTTCGACCAAAGTCCAGTTGAACTCAGTATCCTCAGCCAGCTTCAGCTTTTTTGCGACTTTTGTGAGAAGCGACTTTGACCCCATCACGCGAACTTCGGTGTCGATCGCCGCCGTACTTGCGGCCATACCGCCCAGCACGCTACCGAGGTCGATGACATTTTCCTTGTTGGTGTCCAGCTGCAGGATCGAGTTCGCCTTGTAGATTGGCGTCTGTGTGAACGTCATGTACGCGACAAGAAAGAAGGTCACGAGGAAGCCGGTCACGATGATCCAGAACCGGCGATAGACCGTGCCAACCAGCGCCTTGAAATCAATAGGCATGTCGTCGCGACCGTCACCGCCAAGCGATGAACCCTGAGAAGGAATTTCAAGACTGTAAGTCTTAGTCAAAGCACTACACCAATTCGTAATTGTCGCAGCCCGGATTTCGGGACTGGAAGGTATTAGGGATAGAGTTTCAGGCCGACGCCGACGAGATTGACGTCATATGAAGGATCGCCGAATACGCCGACTCCGCTCGAATCGCGATTAATGTGACGCGCGAAGGTCTCGAAGTGAACGCGTTTGTTCATCTTGTAGGCCGCGGTCAGGGACAGCTCGTTCACGTCGTCGGTCCGGTCGATTTCCTGGTAGTCATAGCTGACAATATTGGTGGCTGCCGACAGGATGATATTGCGACGAAGCTCGTGATCGATCCGTGCACCGAAAGACGTCTGAAGCGCGCTTGGCGAATCGAACACACCGATATCGACGACCCGGCGCCCGGCTGTGAAGCCCACCGTCGTCAGACGTGTCGGGAACCATTCCATCCGACCATCGACCGACAGGCCGTCGACGTCCTTGAAGAAATCGTCTTCTTTGTCCTCGCTGAAATAGCCGATGGCGATGTCACCCCGCACCAGCGAGGTGAGTTCGAAATCCACACCGCCTGAGACGGTATATCCGCTCGAGTCGCGCGAGCGGACGCTACCGGTCAACACTTGATTCTGGTCATATGACAGTTCGCGGACCGTACCTTGCGTAAACACTGCCAGGTTCGGCGACACAGCATAGGACAGTCGTGAGCGCACATAGGTCACGCTATTGTCACGATAGTCCTGGTCAATCGGCGTGCCGCTGCCTGTCTGGCGACCGTCCTCGAAGTCTTCCTCGGAAACTTCGACCAGATTGTTCCAACGAAACCGGTCGCTATGGTAATCGGCATCGAAGGCTGCGCCTACGCGTGTGTGCTCGACCGGACGGTCCAGGCCAACCGAGTTGGCGAGATCTGTACGCGGCTCGGCCAAGTCCTCAGCGAACACGGCAGCGCCTAGCGACACATTCCGGTTCACGTCAAGACGTCCAAGCAAACGTGCGCGCAAATCGTTCGTCGATTCATCACCGATATCGAGATATTCGTTCCGGTAAGCAGAAACCTGAAGACCGACTTCGTGCACATTCCAGTTTGTGCGCGCAGCCACTTCTACGCCGATCCGAGCGATCGTATCGGAAATCTTGTTGCTGTTCGTGGCCTGGACGTTGTCGATATAGGTCGCCGAAGCGCTGGCGTGAGAATTTACCAGGAACGCGCCGAGACGAATTGGCTCGGGGTCAAAATTGTCCTGGTGGCGATCGCGCACAGACTCGTACTTGTCACGACTGTAATAGTTTTCGCCCTGCGCCACGGCGTTGGTGGCCATCAGCCCTCCTGCAGCCACGCTCAGAAGGCAAACACGCTTGAAATTCGACATTTATGCAATCCCCTTGGGTAATTCTGTTTGTGTGCCGGTCCTGATCAAGTTGGTGCGCTTTGCAAACTTGGGACCATCTCTACGGGTATTCTGTAGTTGCCATGCACAATCGGGTTCCCGGAACGAAACAACGGGTAGAACAATCGTACATGGTGTGAATCTCTGCGCACTCTATGCGCTATTCGAATGAAAATGTGCTGAACTGGGTAGAACAAATTGCGCGCAATGCCCTGTGCGGCGGCCGACGCAACCATGTTCAGGAGCAGTATTGCATGCCTTTGGCCGACGGCAGGGGCATTCAGAGCAAAAAGTATATCTCGCAACTTGTGTCTCAAAGACATCCCCACCCACGTTCTATGCGTTGCGTACGGTCCAAACGTTCTGATAAAGGCTCCGCCTTAACGACTGGCACGTTCTTGCGCCAATGCGTCGAGGTGAGAGAACTGACCCCCATTCATTGTTACTTGTTTTCGAAGCCAATACACTTCCAAAGCCCAATAAATCTACACCTTTGATGGTTAACTGTCACCCTGAGACTATCCCAAAAACCGGACATTAACGACGTGGGTTCCCGGTGTTGCCCGCACTCCACACCCCGACTTCGAAACGTATGCAACCCGGTTTCGTTTCAGCGCTGGTAGCCAACCCGCGAATGCGCCACATTGGCATGCGGTTGGCCTCCACTCCGCCCAAAGTCCTGTTTTGAGCGCTCATCCATGAAATCACCCGGTCACTGCCCGATACGAAACCGCACCGATGAAAAGCGGCGCGCGAAATGACTGAAGTCGATACGATCGTGATTGGCGCCGGAGCGGTCGGGCTCGCGTGCGCCGCAGAACTCGCTCGCCGGGGTCACGAAACCTACGTGCTAGACGCCGCACGCGTCATCGGGACCGGCACTTCCTCTCGCAACAGCGAAGTGATCCATGCGGGCCTTTACTATCCGACCAACAGCCTGCGGCACCTGATGTGCACGACCGGACGCCGAAAACTATATGACTATCTCAGCGCCCACCAAGTTCCGCACAAGCGCACCGGAAAATTGATCGTCGCAACCGGTGAAGGCGAGGTCGCCAGACTCGAAACGCTTCTTGCTCAGGGTCGTCACAACGCTGTCGAAGGCCTGCGCATGCTCAGCGCCGCCGAAGCAACGGCTCTTGAGCCCAACCTACGCTGTGCGGCAGCCCTGCTGTCGGAAGAAACCGGCCTGATCGACAGCCATAGCTACATGACCAGTCTTCGACATGAACTCGAGGATCATGGTGGTGCAGTCCTGCTAGACGCGCCGGTCCTTGGCACACGCATCCTTCCCGACGGCCGTTTCAGGGTAAAGGTGGGCGGACGCGAGCCGTACGCCATCACCGCCCGTCATCTCGTCAACAGCGCTGGCCTCTATGCACATCGTCTGGCCACGGGCATGGAACAATACGACACCGACCTCCTGCCCGCATTCACGCTCGCCAAGGGCAATTATTTCAACTGCCAAGCGCCGCCGGCCTTTTCACGACTGATTTATCCGGTCCCCGTCATTGGCGGATTGGGTGTCCATGTGACCCTCGACCTTGCCGGACAGATGCGCTTCGGCCCCGATGTCGAATGGCTCGGGCATAACGACCCGGACAAGATCGACTACCGTGTGGACGCGGCGCGGTCTGACGCCTTCTACGAAGCTGTCCGAACGTACTGGCCGGCCCTGCCGGACGGTGCAATCGTCCCGGCCTATTCGGGGTGCCGCCCGAAACTCTCCGGTCCAGGCGAACCGGCCGCCGACTTCCGAATCGACGGCCCCACCCTGCACGGCCATGCTGGCCTCGTGCATCTCTTCGGAATCGAATCGCCCGGCCTCACCAGTTCGCTGGCGATCGCGGACTACGTCGCCAACCAGATCGATGCTTGACACAAGACCACCTTGCATGCCGACGTCTTGCCCGAAATGGAAGCCCGCAGGCGAAGCCACCTACAATTGCTTGAAAAAGCTGATCAAATCCCGGTTGGATAGTCGTTCCGGTGTCTCAGCAAGCCCGCGAATCGAGAGGCGCTTTCGCGCGTCAGCATCAGACATGAGTTCGACCAGCCGGTCGGCATAGGCCTCTGGTCCCTCGGCAATGACGACAAGATCGTCGAGCACGTCCAGGAACCCTTCCAGTGCCACCGGATAGACGACGCACGGCATTCCCAGCATCAGGTATTCAGCCACCTTGATGCTGACGCCGCTGGCGATCCGCGTCGGGGCAAGGCCAATCGCCGGACTTCCCGAAATACTCTCAAGGCGCTTTACCCGACCAAGCAATTCGACGCCCCGGGTCGTCGCCTGCTCCGGCGTGAGGTCGGCGCAGATGGACCCGGCGACTTTCAGCACGGCATCCGGGCGCTGCTTCAGCACCAGCGGCCAGATGTCGTCCACAAGATGCTTCAAGGCATCGATATTGCCGGCATGCCGCGTGCCGAGAAATACGGCGTGGGCCGGCACATCCGTCTCCTGTACCGCATGAACCGGAGGTTCCGGTCGCAGCCAGATTGACTGCGCCTCTGGCAGAAGCGGGCTCAGGACGTGCAGTTCGTTGTTCGAGGCGTAAAAATTCACGGTCGATGCCCGGCACCGCTGCGCCTCTTCGGCCCGGGTCACCTCAGTGAAATCCGGCGCCAGTCCGTTCGCACGGAACTGTTCAGCCCGCACCGAGAACAAATCGTGCAACAGAACAGACCGATGCGGAATATTCATCAAGTGATCCAGCAGCGGTGCAAGCGATGAGTATTCAGCCACTGCGATATCGGGGGCACCACGGATCACCAAGGCACACACTTCCTTTGCTTCCCGGCCGTTCAGAGGATCGCCGAGATAGGAGTGGATCTTGATGTCGGCACCCAGTTTCCCGACCAGCGCCTTGGCGGCACGAATGGCAAATCGCGCCCAGATTTGCGGAGACAACGACCAGTACCGCTCGCCAATCCGAAGGCTGGCAGGCACGATCAGTTCGTCTGAAAGCTCCAGGAATTCAGGATGAACTGACATCCAAGGGCGGTTCCCAAATGACCGCATGGGCGCAAACACGATGCGGACTCGCGTTCCGCCAGCCTTCACGGTACGCAGGAAAATGGCGAGATAGGCTGAATTACCCGTCGTCATCACGTCTAGCTGGCGCTGAACGATCATATCCATCCGGGGGAGGCGGGTCTCTGACATCAGTAGCTCCTCGCTACGCCCAATAAGGGAATTTCCTGCGCGTGTCCTGCAAGCCAGACGCCAGAATCGATAGCGGCGGCTGGTTTCCCAGCCGCCGCTATAATGTCTCTCAGCCTGGGCCTGTCCTATTCAGCGGCAACCGGCAGGTCGTAAGCCGACAAGTCGGTGTAGCGCTTCAGGTGATGGTCGACATTGCCGAATTCGGCGTCGATCATGGTCAGGCGCTTGAAATAGTGGCCGACGGCCAGTTCGTCCGTCATACCCATGCCGCCATGGATCTGGATCGCCTGCTGGCCGACAAAACGTCCGCCCTGGCCGATCCGCACCTTGGCCGCCGAAGCTGCCTTCTTGCGGGTCACTTCATCCTCGTCCACTTTCAGCGTCGCCATATAGGTCATCGAGACCGATTGCTCGTGCTCCATGAACATGTCAACCATGCGGTGCTGCAGCACCTGGAACTTGCCGATGGCCGTACCGAACTGCTTCCGATTACGCGAATATTCGACGGTCATCTCATGGGCGACTTTCATCGCACCACAGGCTTCGGCGCACACGGCGGCGATTGCCTCATCCGTCACCAGCTCAACCAGAGGCAGGCCATTGTCGACTTCGCCGACCACAGCATCTGGGCTAACCGATACGTTCTCGAAATACACTTCCGAAGCGCGGCGACCGTCGACGGTCGGGTAGTCACGCGTCGATACGCCCTTGGCATTCTTGGCCACGACGAACACTGTCACGCCCTTAGCGTCGCGGCGTCCGCCCGAAGTGCGAGCCGTCACGACAAAATGTGTTGCCCAAGGCGCGCCGATCACGACAGCCTTGTGGCCGTTTATCGAGAAGCCCGCGCCGTCTTTCTTGGCGGTGGTCTCGAGGTCGGCAAGATTGTAGCGACCGCGTGGTTCGGCGTAGGCGAAGGCGAAGATCTGCTCGCCCGACATGATGCCAGCCAAGTGTTCGGCCTTCTGCGCGTCGCTACCGCGCTTCAGGAACCCACCACCGCAGACGACGCTTGGCAGGTAGGGCTCGACAACGAGACCTTTGCCGAATTCTTCCATCACGACCATCGCATCGATCGGACCGCCGCCGAGGCCACCGTCTTCTTCACTGAATGGCGCCATGAGCAGGCCCAGTTCGGCGAACTTTGCCCACATGGCCGGGCGCCAGCCCTCTTTCGACGCCACGACCTTGCGGCGCGTGTCGAAATCGTACTGCTCGCGGATCAGCCTCGAGAGGCTGTCGCGGATCATGCCCTGTTCTTCGGTAAAATTGAAATCCATGAAATATCTCCCTGTCCCTGTGCCTTAAAGGCCGAGGATCATTTTGCTGATAATGTTACGCTGGATCTCATTCGATCCCCCATAGATCGACGTCTTGCGCATATTGAAATACGTTTCTGCCGTGAAATTCGAGTGGTCCGGGCCCACGCCGCGTTCGTTGGACCCATCGGTCTCCATGCCGGCTGTGTAAGGGGCGCCATAGTTGCCGACGGCCTCAAGCGTGAGTTCCGTCAGGCGCTGCTGGATCTCGGTGCCTTTGATCTTGAGAATGGAGCTCTCAGGTCCGGGACCCTTGCCCGCAGATTCCGCAGCCAATGTGCGGAGCTCGGTGAATTCCAGCGTCGTGAGGTCAATTTCCAACTGGCTGATCTTGCGCGCAAAATCGCCCGACTGGATCAGTGGCTTGCCGTCAACCAGTTCCTCGCTTGCAATGGCACGGAGCTTCTCCACGCCGCGCTTTGACCGGGCAACGCCCGCAATGCCCGAACGTTCGTGAGCAAGCAGGAACTTGGCACAGGTCCAACCTTCGTTTTCCTTGCCGACGAGATTGCCAACCGGCACCCGCACATCTGTCAGCCACGTCTCGTTCACTTCATGGCCGCCATCGATCAACTTGATCGGACGAACTTCGACGCCCGGCGTCTTCATGTTGACGAGGATGAAGCTGATGCCTTCTTGCGGCTTCTTGGCCGTCGGGTCTGTGCGGCAAAGAAAGAAGCCCCAGTCGGCAAATTGCGCGAGCGTCGTCCAGGTCTTCTGACCATTGATCACCCACTCGTCGCCGTCACGAACAGCCGTCGTCTTGACGCTTGCAAGGTCCGATCCTGCGCCGGGCTCGGAATAGCCCTGGCACCACCACACGTCGCCCGAAATGATTCCGGGGAGGTATTCCTTTTTCTGCTCCTCGGTGCCGAATGTGTAGATAACCGGAGCGACCATCGCGGCGCCGAACGGCAGCGGCATGATCGCGTCCACGCGTGCATTTTCCTCTGACCAGATATAGCGCTGGGTCGATGTCCAGCCCGTGCCACCATACTTCTCGGGCCATGCGGGAACAGACCAGCCTTTTTTGCCCAAAATCTTGTGCCAAGCGAGGAATTCATCTCGCGTCAGGTCTTCGCGCGTTCCGATGCCAGCGAGTTCCTTTGGGTAATTTTCAATGATGAAGGTACGAACTTCATCGCGAAAGGCGACTTCCTGTGGGGAAAAATCAAGATTCATGAGCGTGGAACTCCTCCGGGCAGATTATTTTAGGGCTGACTTGGACTCTCTATGTCAGTCAAACAGGTCTCGTGGCAAGGTTACGCGCACGTAAACGTAAACTTTGCCGCAGGTTCTCCATGCGTTTCCGCAGGGTTCACATGCGAAATCAGGACGTCGTCGGTTATGCGATGAAGGGCGCACAGGCTGTTTTCAACACACCGATCGCCGTTGCTGAACCGAGACCGCCCCCCGTCTGGAACTCAAGCTGCATCAGCGGTTTCAATCCGAGTCGCTCGAGTGCCGCCTCATGAGCGAGGCGTTGTGTGGAGTGGGATGCAATGCAGTGGCTGATCGCTGCGGGATCAATGGCATGAACGATGCCTGCCGCGATTGTCGTCGCAAACCCGTCAAGCACCACCGGTACGCCTTCGTGCCGCGCCGCAATGATCGCGCCGACACAGGCCGCGAGTTCGCGACCACCGAGGCACCGCAGTGCTTCGAGCGGATCAGACAAATGGCCGCGATGCAGCGTAAGCGCCCGGCTGACCAACTCGACCCGCCGTTTGGAGAGGGCCGGCGGCGTCAAATTACTCGGTCGAACCCAATAATCCGGTGATCCGCCATAAAGTGCACACGCCACGGCAGCGGCGGCCGTACCCACCCCAGCCCCTGACACAGCGAGCGCCAGCAGATCAGGCTGGTCTTCAATCGCCTCGAAGCCGAAAGCGATCGTCGCGGCACATTCGCGTTCGCTCATGGCGGCAGTTATGGCGATGCTGGGTGTTGGATTGTCCAACGCGAGTTCAAACACGCGCATGTTGGCACCGACCTGAGTGGCAATCGCCGACAAGGGCGCCCGCCCCTCCCTCAGGGCGTCAACATGCGCGCGGGTATCTGTGTTCGTGGACAGTGAAACGCCTTCATCGACCAGGCCGTGCGATCCAGCAAAGATCGCCAGGATGGGCTTTTCGATCCGCGGAGGATACCGGTGCTGCCAGTTCGCTAGCCATTCCGCTGCTTCGCCAAGGCGGCCAAAATCGCCTTCACGCCCCATCGTGAGCAAAGCCGCTCTGACCCGCTCCCCAGGTGCCGTGTCGAGTGGAATCGGCTTGTGAACAAGCGCTCGAACATCGTCGAGAGGAGCAGTGTTGTTGGCAGGCTCAGTCACGTCAGTCAGTCTCCCGGTCCCACGCAATTGGGGACAGTGCGGTTTTATCAGAGAAATCGGTCGGCGCACGACAAGGATTTGTTACCTTGCAGCGTGCCACACTTGCCGATCCCGCTCCATGGATTACGCTGTATATTGATGACTGACCAACCGATAAAGACCCCTTGCATAAAAGTCTGCGCAATAGACGCCACTACAGGTTGGTGTCTCGGGTGCGGGCGGACCTTACCCGAAATCGGACGCTGGATGGCCATGGGAGGCGATGCACGTGAAGAGGTGACCGAAAGCTTGCCGCAGCGAATTTCGGAACTCAAGGCCATGGGGAAGCGATAATTTTGAGCGGATCGCTGGAAAAAGCTGTCTCGATGGTCTCTGGTGCCGCAATGATTGCGATGGCGGTCTTTGTCTTTGTCGTGCCGAAACTTCAAGACCGCACGGAAGCCGACGACGCGCCGACCGTTGCCTCGGTCGTCGTCACGACTCCGCAAGCTAGCTTCGACAATGCAGCCATCATCGACCGGGAACCCGACGGCCATTACTGGACCCGCGCTGATGTCGACGGGACTGCCGTGAGATTCATGGTCGATACAGGCGCCAGCACCGTGGCGATCACATTCAGGGATGCGCAACGGATCGGACTCAAACCTGAAGACCTCGATTTCAAATGGGAGATCCGCACTGCCGGCGGCGTCGTGCATGGCGCGGCCGTCACGCTGGAAAAGATCCGGATCGGCCAGGTCGAAGTCGAAAATGTCGAGGGCATGGTCCTGCGCGAAGGTTTGGAACAATCCCTGCTCGGCATGACATTCCTTGGCGAACTCTATTCATATGAGTTCCGCAAGAGCCAGCTGGTCATACGCCAGTAACGGTCGTGCCGTCCTGACCCCTGCCGATACCGATCTCCCAAGCAAACCGCGATTCGTCACCGGCCCAGCGCGCATACGCCACGCGACCTTCAAGGCCGGCTGCGTTCATCAGGTCTCGGTACCAGGTTTCTTCACCTGCATTCAGGCGTTGCGGATGCACGCCCCACAATAGGCACGCCTGCCGCAGGCGCTGGTCATCAAGTGAACCATACAGGATCGGCGCCGCGCCCCGCACACGAGAGAACCGCGCCAACCGGTCAAACGCGCCGGTTCGTAATGCCAACGCCGTCGCCCCTTCAGACGCCGCCATGGCCTGCGCTGTTTCGGCGACGACATCGATCGCGTTCGTGCTGGCGCTGTCGCCATCGAATTCTGCGATCGATCGGCGATAGTCTTCGGAATTCTCTGTAGCACGAATGATCCGGGACATGATGGCCACTGCTGTGGCGGGGTGGCGCCCGACGGCTGTTTCGGCAGACAGCATGACCGCGTCAGCCCCCTGGTAAATCGCCGTCGCAACATCACTCGCTTCCGCCCGGGTCGGTGCCGAATTCTCGATCATGGATTCCAGCATTTGCGTCGCGACGATCACGGGCCGTCCCGCCGCGCGGGCCGCACGCACAATCCGCCGCTGGATGACCGGCACATCCTCCGGTGCAAACTCCACCCCGAGGTCGCCGCGCGCCACCATCACGGCATCGGCCGCTTCCACAATCGCCAACAGATTCGTGATCGCAGCCGGCTTTTCCAGTTTCGCCACCAGCGGCGCCCGGCCTGCTATGATCGCCTTGGCTTCGAGCACGTCTTCGACCGTCTGAACGAAGGACAACGCGACGATATCGACACCGATCTCAAGCGCGAATGCGAGGTCCTTGCGGTCCTTGTCTGTCAGCGCTTGAACAGGCAGGGCCTTGCCACGCACGGTAAAGCCCTTCTTGTCACCCAGCTTGCCCGGCACGTCTGATCGCACCCGCGGCTTTTCCCCTGCCTGCGTAACGGTCAGAATCAGCTTTCCGTCATCAACCAGGATCGTGTCTCCGACCTCGAGCATGGCAACAATTTCCGCATGCGGAACCGGGATCACGTCATCCCGGTCAGTTTCGTCCGCCGCGATAAGGTCATACTCCGCCCGGAAGCTTAGCCGCATCGTACCGCCCGGAAACCGGCCGACTCGCACCTTGGGTCCCTGCAGGTCCGCCAACGTAGCCAGGGGACGGCCCAACGCCGCTTCGGCCGCACGTACAGCTTCGAGCGCCTCTCGGTGCGCCTCATGCTCGCCATGACTGAAGTTCAGCCGGAAGACATCCACCCCAGCTTCGGCCAGCGCGCGGATTTCCTTGCGCGAGCGGCTGCCGGGGCCCAGCGTCGCAACAATCTTGGCATTCTCGCCGCGAAGTCTTTTCTGGCTCATCCTGATTCTCCAATGACGCTGGGTGCGTAACTCGTCATATGCGACTCGCGGCGAGGTCGCCAGTGCTTGCGTTAGCGCAAACATCGACGCCTTTGCGCAGAATTTGGCGAAGGCGAACCTAAAATCCAGTCGCGGCGTGCGTAACAGTCACCAGTTCAGGCAAACACAATTCCGCTGAAAGCCAGTTGCGGGTATGACGGCCGTTGGTCGACGCCTGAAACCAAGCTTGAGACTCTGCGATCCCCTGCCCTATCTCGACAATCAGGTGACACCGTCCGCTTTAACAGCAAACGGATCATAATTGAGGATCGGGGACAGCCACCGCTCCGCTGTGCGCATGTCCCAGCCTTTCCGGTCCGCATAATCTTCGACCTGGTCCCGCTCGATCCGCCCGACGGCGAAATATACGGATTCGGGATGAGCGAAATACATGCCGGAGACGCTGGACGCAGGCGTCATGGCGCAGCTTGATGTCAGCGATACACCGATCCTGCCCTCTCCATCCAGCAGACGGAACAGGGTTTCTTTTTCGGTGTGCTCCGGTTGGCTCGGATATCCCGGAGCGGGACGAATGCCACGGTATTTCTCACCGATCAGGTCGGTGGCATGGAGCGCCTCATCCGGCGCGTAAGCCCACAATTCGCGGCGCACACGTTCGTGCATGTACTCGGCCGTAGCTTCCGCAAACCTGTCGGCCAAGGCTTTCACCATGATCGAGGAATAGTCATCACCTTTGGCAGCGAATTCGACGGAGATGGCCTCAACTTCCGGTCCGGACGTCACGCAGAATCCACCAATCCAGTCTTCACCTTCGGGCGCAATGAAGTCGGAAAGGGCGAAATTGGCTCGCTCATTATCCTTGACCATCTGCTGGCGCAGCGTGTGAAACGTGTCCCCGGTTTCCAGCACGATATCATCGACCCGGCTATTGGCACGCCAGAATCCCACGACCGCTTTCGGCTTGAACCAGGCTTCGCCGACGAGGCGCTGCATCATGACTTCCGTATCACGCCAAAGGCCGCTCGCGGCTCCGCCGACAATTTTGTCTGTCAGGATGGCAGGGTATTTCCCGGCGAGGTCCCAGGCCGCAAAATACGGCGTCCAGTCGATATACCTGACCAGCGTCGCAAGATCGATATCGTCGAACGTGCGCACGCCGGAATAGGTCGGTGCCGGGCGCTCATATCCGTCCCAGTCGAGCTTGAGAGCCGCTGCGCGGGCTTCGGCAATCGGCAGGCGCGGTTTGGGCGGGCCGTCCTTGCGGGATTCCCGCATCCGCTGGTAGCGGGCCCGGGTTTGCGCCACGAGCGCCGGCTTGTCTTCGGCATTCAGCAATGAACTCACGATGCCGACCGCGCGGCTCGCATCGGAAACATGGATCACAGGTGCGCACTTGATCACCGGGTCGACTTTCACCGCAGTGTGGGCCGGGCTAGTCGTCGCGCCGCCGATCATCAGCGGCTGCGTCATGCCGCGCCGTTGCATTTCGGACGCCACGTAGACCATCTCGTCCAGGCTCGGCGTGATCAGACCCGACAGGCCGATGATGTCCACATTCAACTCGATGGCTGTGTCGAGGATTTTCTCGGCGGCAACCATCACGCCGAGGTCGATGATCTCGTAGCCATTGCAAGCCAGGACAACGCCGACAATATTCTTTCCGATATCATGTACGTCGCCTTTAACGGTAGCCATCAGCACTTTGCCGTTTGACACATCGACCGTACCCAGCCGGATTTTCTCCTCCTCGAGATAGGGCTCGAGATAGGCCACGGCGGCTTTCATGACACGGGCAGACTTCACGACCTGCGGCAGGAACATCTTGCCCGAACCGAACAGGTCGCCGACGACATTCATGCCGTCCATCAGCGGGCCCTCGATCACATGAAGCGGCCGTTCGACAGCCTGGCGCGCCTCTTCGGTGTCCACTTCAATGAATTCGGTGATCCCGTGAACGAGGCTGTGCTCGATCCGTTTGGCGACCGCGGCTTCACGCCAGCGCGTATCCTTTTCCTGGACCTTGCCCTTCTGGCCCCGGTACGTCTCGGCGATTTCGACAAGACGCTCGGTCCCGTCCGGCCGGCGGTTAAGAATAACATCCTCGACCCGCGCTCGCAGTTCGGGTTCGATATCGTCGTAGATATCGAGCTGGCCCGCATTGACGATGCCCATGTCCATGCCTGCCGGAATGGCATAGTAGAGGAAGACCGAGTGCATCGCCCGGCGGACCGGCTCAATGCCCCGGAAGCTGAACGAGACGTTCGAGAGACCGCCCGAGATGTGGCACCCCGGGCACGTCGCCTTGATCACTTTCGCGGCCTCAATGAAGTCCACGGCGTAATTATCATGCTGGTCAATTCCGGTCGCGATGGCGAAGACGTTCGGGTCGAAAATAATATCCTCGGGCGGAAAGCCCACCTCTTCCGTCAATATCTTGAAGGCGCGCTGGCATATCTCGATCTTGCGGGCCGCAGTATCAGCCTGGCCCGCCTCGTCGAACGCCATGACAACCACCGCAGCGCCATAAGCCAGGCAGGCACGTGCATTCTTGCGAAAGGCATCCTCACCCTCCTTCATGGAGATCGAGTTCACGATGGCCTTGCCCTGTACGCACTTCAGACCAGCTTCGATGACCTCCCATTTGGAACTATCGATCATCACCGGCACGCGGGCGATATCCGGTTCTGCCGCAATAAGATTGAGGAAGGTGCGCATCGCTTCGACACCTTCCAGCATGCCTTCGTCCATGTTGACGTCGATGATCTGGGCGCCATTCTCAACCTGATTGCGGGCAACCTCGACGGCCGCCGGATAGTCGCCAGCCGTAATCATCTTGCGGAACACGGCCGAGCCGGTGACGTTGGTGCGCTCGCCAATGTTGACGAAGTTGGAAGAAGCCTTGGTCATGATACCTGTCTAGCTTTTGGGCCGAACGACGCCGGGGAGGCCATCGATACTTTCGGCATTTTTCTGAAAGTGGGTTTCGGTCCATTCGTCGACGGACTTGTTGTCAATATACCGCGTCAGCTGGTCACGCTCGCCCTTGAATTCGTAGAACGGCACGCCCCAGCCGCAGCTGTCGGAAATACGATCGATCTTGATGACAATAACCGCCCGCGCCCGGTCAAAACCGGGGAACTGAGCGAGCATTTCCGGAAAGCGCGGATTGCCGACATCAATGGCTTCGCCCTGCCCATGCAGGCGCAGGATATTGGCGGGACCTTCAAAGGCACAGAACATGATCGTAATACGCCCGTTTTCCTGCACGTGCGCCTGGGTCTCGATGCCGGAACCGCCGAGGTCGATATAGGCGACTGTCATGTCGTCGATCACCTTGAACGCGTCGTAGCCCTTGGGAGACAAATTGATGTGTCCGTCTGCGTCCAATGGCGCGGTGGCCACGAAGAAGAGTTTCTGCACTTCAATGAAACGGATCAGCTTGTCGTCGAGCTTGTCATAGGTCTTACCCATTCTTGCGTGCCCTCCCTGCATCCAACGGCCAGTTGCCATCAGCGATTTCTACGAAGCTCTCTGCGGGCTGGTTGTACCAGTATATCCATGCCTGTTCGCCGGTCGGCGCAGTATGGTCATCCAGTAGCGGTATCTTCTTTCTCACATAGAGCGAGGCTGCCGGGTCATCGGTGACATCCTCGAATGCATCCATCGCTCCTATGAGTGATGCGTCCGCCAACCGGTACCGCAGGCCATGGCACAGCGTGTCGCCAGCGACCACGCCCGGAAAGCCATCAAGGTCCAGGAGACGACCGCGAAACCGGCAAGGTCCCAGGAACGTGCCCGAGCTCTCCAGCGGCAGGTCAGCCGGCATGCCCACCGCGCCCTGCTTCAACAGCCCGTAGAATACGAACAGGTCGCCTGATTGAACCGGCTCGCCTGTCATGATGCCAGCACGAAGGGTTCCAGCCCGGAAAGCCGCATATCGTGCGAGGTCGGCGCGGGATCGCGCGGCTTCACGCCATCCACCGCCTTTGCGATGGCCGCTATATGCTCTGGTGTCGTTCCGCAGCAACCGCCCAGAATGTTGACGATACCGTCTCTCGCCCAGGCACTGACGGAGTTGGACGTCTCTGCTGGCGTCTCGTCATACTGGCCCATCTCGTTCGGCAGACCGGCATTCGGATAGGCTGCGACCAAGGTGTCCGCAATCCGCGACAGCGAGGCAATGTGTGGCCGCATCAGGTCAGCACCCAGGGCGCAGTTGAAGCCAATAGCGAACGGCTTGGCGTGACGCACGGAATTCCAGAAGGCTTCGACCGTCTGGCCCGACAGTGTGCGGCCCGACCGATCCGTGATCGTACCTGAGATCCAGATCGGCAGCTTGTCCATGCCTTCAGCTTCCAGGTCCATGATCGCCTTGATCGCGGCCTTGCAGTTCAGCGTGTCGGTAATGGTCTCGATCAGGTAGAGATCTACGCCGCCTTCATTGAGGGCCTGAACCTGCATGCGGTAGGCGTCATAGACTGCATCAAACGTCACCGCACGGTGGCCGGGGTCGTTCACGTTCGATGACATGGAGAGCATCTTGTTGAGCGGCCCGATCGAACCGGCGGCGAAGCGCGGCTTGTCCGGCGTTTTGGCCGTCCACGCATCGGCGCCAGCCCGCGCCAGTTTCGCGCCCTCCAGATTAATGTCGCGCACAGCGTCAGCGTCGAGCTTGTAATCGTCCTGCGCAATCGTCGTTGCCGAGAATGTATTGGTCTCGGAAATGTCAGCGCCGGCCTCGAAGTAAGCATTGTGCAGGTCGGTCACGATATCCGGCCGCGTCAGGCAGAGGATGTCATTATTGCCCTTCATCTGTCCTTCATGACCAATGAAGCGTTCGCCGAGGAAATCGGCTTCGTCAAGACCACGTCGCTGGATCATCACACCCCACGATCCATCAAGGATCAGGATGCGTTCCTTTGCGGCGGCCTTCAGGGCAGCGATGCGTTCAGTGCGGTTCATGTCATTGCCTCATGCAGCCTGGGCAGGCCTCGGTTTCATGCCGAGAAGGCGGCATGTCGACAATGCCAGACCGGCCCGGTTCAGTGTGTAGAAATGGAATTTGTCGACAGCCTCGTCGGCCAGCTTGTGGCAAAGCTCGGCTGCCACGTTCGCGGTAACGAGATCGCGGGTTTCTTCGTCGTCGTCGAGGCCCTCGTAGAGTCTATGCAGCCAGTCCGGCAGTGTCGCGCCGCACAGGGTTGAAATGCGCTTCAGGCCCTTGAAGTTGGGCTGTAGCATGATCCCCGGAATGATCGGCATGGTGACGCCGCCCGCCCGCGCCCGTTCAAGAAAGCGGAGATAGGTGTCAGGCTCGAAGAAGAATTGCGAAATCGCGCGGTCTGCGCCGGCGTCCTGCTTGGCTTTGAGGAACGCAATATCTTGGTCCCAGCCGAGACTATCGGGGTGCGGCTCTGGATAGCAGGAGACGGAAATCTCAAATTGCTTGCCAAGTTCGGGACGGTGCTCGCGTAAGCCGGCAATCAGTTCGACCGAATCGCGAAACCCGCCCGGGTGTCGCTGGAACGCCGCGCCCATCCCTTCGGTCGCATCGCCGCGCAGAGCGACGATATGGCGAATACCCGCATCCCAGTAGTCGTCAGCCACGTCGAGCACTTCTTCCTTCGTCGCAGACACGCACGTCAGGTGCGCAGCAGGTAGTAGCAGCGTGCTACCGGCAATCCGCTTGACGGTGTCGTGCGTACGCTCGCGAGTAGACCCGCCTGCCCCGTAAGTTACCGATACAAAGTCGGGTGCCATCGGCTCAAGCCGCTGCACGGTCTGCCACAAGCGCTCGGCCATGGCATCGCTCTTCGGAGGGAAGAACTCGAACGAAACGGACGGCGCGGAATCGGATTGGCGATCAGCGATCGACAGGGTGCTCATGCGTTGGCTTCCTCAGGCAGAGCCAGCTTTTCGGCGACCCAGATATTAACGACAAGGCCCGGACTGGACGCATCGGGCGGGTCAAAAGAATGCGGCTCGGACAGTTTGAGCTTCGCGTCGGCGGCCCAGCTTGCCATATTGTCGTCTCGCATCCCGAGCCGGCGATGACCATGCTCTTCGCGCAAGAATTCCAGGTCGTGGGCTGCGAAGTCGACGACCAGCAAACGCCCACCCGGCTTCAGGACGCGGCTGGCTTCCGCAATCACCTTGCCCGGTGCGTCAATGAAGTGAAGCACCTGGTGGATGATGACGAGATCTGCCGAGCTGCTGTCAAACGGCACAGCAGTCACGTCGCCCTGACGGACGCGCGCGTCGGCAATACCCGCATGCTCCAGGTTGGCCCGGGCGACAGTCAGCATGTGATGGCTAAGGTCAACGCCTTCAGCCTCGCGCGCCAGGGGCGCGAACAGGACGAGCATGCGGCCCGTGCCGGTGCCAAAATCAATCACCCGGTCGAACGGGCCCGGACCCGCAAGCTCAAGCAGGGCATCCTCGATCGACTCGTTCGGATAGTGCAATGACCGGATCGTGTCCCATGTGCCCGCAATTCCGGAAAAGAACGATTCGGCTGATGCGGCCCGCACGGCCGACACTTCTGCGAGCTGCGCCGCATCCCTGTGCAGGGTCGGAGCTTCGATGAGGTCTTGCGTGAACAGTGAATCGAGGAAAATGCGAGCTTCACCCCGACTGGCGGCGCGGTAGAAGACAAATGAACCTTCGGGCATCCGCTCGACCAGACCTGCCCCGGTCAGTGACTTCAGGTGGTGCGACAATCGCGGTTGCGATTGCGCCAGCACCTGAACGAGTTCACCGACAGACAAGTCGCGCTCGCGAAGCAAGGCGAGAATACGCAAGCGGGTCGGTTCGCCCGCAGCGCGGAGACGGTCTATTGTGCAGGCAATATCTGACTTCATGTCGTCATATAAACATTAGTTTATATGTTTTGCAAGATTGCACACACGACACAGTACACATGAATTTACCAATTAGACAGTTGATGAGCCCCTATTGAACCTCCATTTACCGCCTAGAACCAGATCCCAGGACCATTCTCATGCAAATTCGATCTTTCGGGGCCGCTCTGATACTCAGCCTCGGCGCCTGCGCGTCGACACCACCGCCTGAAGCAGGCGTTGTTGCGGACCCTTATGAAGGGTTCAACCGTCAGATGTTCGCGCTCAACAATGGAGTCGACCGTTACGCGCTGGCGCCGGCCGCGTCGGTGTACGAGACAGTGACCCCCGCATTCGCCCGCGACAGGGTCGGCGATTTCCTTGGAAATCTCAAATCCCCGGCAATTTTCGTCAACGACGTGCTGCAGGCCCAACCCGACCGCGCGGGTGATACGTTCTTTCGGTTCACAATCAACACCACGATCGGCCTGGTTGGGCTCTGGGACGCAGCGGAATATTTTGGAATCGACGGACATTCGGAAGATTTCGGCCAGACGCTGGCGGTCTGGGGAGTCGCAAGCGGCCCGTATCTCATGATGCCGCTCCTGGGGCCGACCAACCCGCGTGATCTATTCGGATCCGGGGTCAACAGGGCGTTCGATCCCCTCACCTGGACCGAATTTGCAGGTCAGCCGGATCTGGACGATCAGATCGCCATAGGCCGTGGGGTGCTGGGTGGCCTGAACGCACGGGTCGCGCTTGACGACCAGATCAGGACTCTGAACGAACAACCGGAACCTTATGTTGCGCTTCGCCGTATTTATTCATCTCAGCGTCAGGCTGCCATTCGTAATGGTCAGATGGTCGATGAATCGAAAGCCTATGACGATCTCCCTGATTTTGACGAATTTGAAAATTAACCAGACCCTGATGACACAAACAGGAGCAGTTTCTTGAACAGAATAACCATCACCGCCATGGCTATGGCAGGACTCGCACTGTGCGCCTTGCCGGCTGCTGCAGACGCCAAGACCGAAGCCTATGTTCAGGCGAATGCCAGCGAAGCCCTGGCGACGCTGAACGACCCGTCACTGACGGCTGACCAGCGCACCAGAGCATTCAGCACCTACATGGACAAGTTCACTGACCTGGACGCCGTGTCGAACTTCGTGATCGGCAAGTACAGCCGCCGGTTCACGCCGGCAGAGCTGGCCGAATACCGCAAGGCGTTCCGCACCTACGCACTGGCTGTGTATGAAGCCCAGCTGGACGCCTATCGCGGCAAGGCCGTCGTCGTGAAGGATTCCGTGGACCGCTCCGAAACGGATTCGATCGTGAATACGGTGATCGAGCGTCAGGACGGCAAGAACATGGACGTGCGCTGGCGCGTTCTGACCCGGGATGGCAAATACCAAGTCGTCGACGTTGCGCTCAATCTTGATGGCAACCTGATCTGGCTTGGCATCGAACAACGGGCCCAGTTCATCGCTCTTCTGGATCGTGCGAACGGATCTGCAGAAGCCCTGATTTCCAAGATCGAAAGCATGACGGCCGAGCTGAAAGCGTCAAAGCGAGCCTGACCCTGCCTAAAATTGAGTGTTTTCCGGGGCTTGCAGTCGCCTCTTGGAAGAATTTGGTTAAATTGTCATAGACTTCGTATATAAAGCGAAATCAAGGGGACGCAGCGGGCATAATCCGGCCGGGTCTTCGCCGCGCCCATTTCGGGCGTGCGGCGCGCGAATACATCCGGATTGGTTTCAAGGCCCAATGAGAGTTTCGGTCTACAAGGACAGATATCCAACCTCGTTTGTTGTGCCACGGCGCAGCGGGCACCAAATCGACAGCCGACTGTTTTTGCCCTTCGACAAAATTTACGGCAGGCTCGACGGCGTCGCTCTGCTCGCCCCCTTCCACAATGCCGATCTCGTCCATGCCTTCAACCGGGTACCGATCGGCGAGAAAAAGTACGTCATCTCGTTCGAGAGCCATCTGCCGCGACGGTTCGGATTCGAACGGGACAATCCTTACACCGACTGGATGATACGCGAAATTTCCGGGCGCCATTGCCGTCGGATCATCGCGCTGTCTCACTATGCCCGGAAACAGTTTATAGACCAGACAAAGGAACTCAGTTCGGCGGGGGACCTTCTGGACAAACTCATGGTGCGCCACCCGAACGTGCTGCTGGGCCTGAAGGAGGATGCACTCGCCGACGATCTCGAACACGGCCGCATGGATGATCTGGTGATCACCTTTGTGGGCGCCCATTTCGGACGCAAGGGCGGCTGCGTTGCCGCGCTCATGGCGCAAAAGGCGCACGCGCAAAACCTGCCCCTGCGCATCCAGATCGTCTCGTCGCTCAAGGTCGGGGCCGTCACCTGGACCGATCCAACGAGCGACGGGTTTTTCGACCCCTATATGGAGATGCTCAAACTTCCCAATGTGAGGCTGTTCAGCGGCTTGCCGAATGGCGACGTCCGCCAAATGCTGCGCCGGTCGCACTTCGGCTTCCTGCCGACCTTCTCCGATACATTCGGTTATTCCATTATCGAGGCCATGGCCGAGCACGTACCCTCAATTGCGACTCCCGTGCAGGCCATTCCGGAATTCGTCCAGGACGGTGTCAACGGACTGATGTTGCCCCTCAATGTGGATGAATTGGGTCATTGGGTCCAACCGCCAGGCGACCAGAGGCACGCTGAATCCTACGCGCGTTTCTATGACGACGAGATCGAGAAACTTGCAGACCATGCTCTGGACGCACTCCGTCCCTATTTCCACGCCGCCGAAAAAATGCTGCCGCTGCGCTGCAACGCAAGGCTGACGGCTGAAAAAATGTTCTCGCCGACCGTGTCGGGGGCCTTTTACGATCCGTTCTATGAACGCATCGCCAAAGAAAGCCTGTCGAGCCGGCCCGAACGAGGGGTGCTCGACGTGTCTTCGCCTACCATTGCTGAATTGGCCCACCGGCTGGCCTGACGCCCGGTTCGGAACTTCAGGCGTGCTCATGCCTTATATTGGCTGAGACTGACGCGGGTTGGGATTATTCGCATGACGAGACGATGGAACCTGCTCCGGCTTGCGTTTGTGCTGGCCCTGTGGGCGTTGCCCGGCCTTCCGGCAACGAGCCAGACCCCAGAGACGTCCACACCTTCAGCCCCCCAGCAACTTGCCCAGACCCGGGCAAATGCCCCCGACGACCAGGCGATCGAAAATCGGATTGCAGCGATTTTTTCGCAAATCGACTCCCTCGCCCATGTCGAGGTCGACGTACGCGAGGGCGTGGTGTCGCTGGACGGCAACCACCTGCGAATCCCCAACGCGATGGTCTTCAAAGCCGTGATCCTCAACTATAGCCGCAATCCCGAACGCCGGTTCGAATTCGATCTTGGCGTGGATGCCGAAGATGATCCGATCGCCGCGATGACGCTTGGTCTCGACACGCTGGGCAATCTACCCTTCGTCCTGAAATAGCCGGATGCGAGCGCCTTCATCCAGACGGTTGGAGATTCTAATATCGTGCTGCGTTTCCGAGGCTGGCTGAACCAGACCCAAACCGATTTCAGCAAGGCACGCGGGCTCGCCACAAGCGCCACCAAGGATGCGCTGGAAACGGGCGGGTTCACACTGCCCGAACCGATCTACCGCCTTCGCTTTGTCCCGCCAGTCGGTAGCGAAGCGGTCAGACGCATGCAGGACGCCGCGTCCGCGGACCGACGCAAGCCTGCGGCGGTCCCGGCGACCGCAGGCTCCGAAGCGCTGGATGTGACTCCGGACCACCATATCGAAAAGAAGGTGGACGAAGAACGCGCCGAAACCAGGGCGACCGATCTCCTCGATTCCGGGCGTCCCGTGGAATAGGCCCTAGCGCGCGAACTTCTTGAATTTCAGGCGCTTCGGCGTGACGGAATCGGCGCCGAGACGGCGTTTCTTGTCTTCGAGATAGGACGAGAAATCCCCTTCGAACCATTCGACGTGGCTGTCACCCTCGAACGCGAGGATGTGCGTGGCCATGCGGTCAAGGAACCAGCGATCGTGCGAGATGATCACGGCGCAGCCCGGGAAATTGTCGAGGCCTTCTTCCAGCGCCTGCAGCGTTTCGACGTCGAGGTCGTTGGTCGGTTCATCGAGCAACAGCAGGTTGTGGCTGCCCTTCAGCATCTTGGCGAGGTGGACGCGGTTGCGCTCACCGCCTGAGAGAAGGCCGACTTTCTTTTGCTGGTCAGTGCCCTTGAAGTTGAAGGCGCCGACATAGGCGCGCGACATCACTTCCACGCCGCCGAGGTCGATCACGTCTGTGCCGCCGGAGATTTCCTCCCAGACGTTCTTGGCGGGATCAAGCTTATCGCGGCTCTGGTCGACATAGCCGATCTTGACGGTCTCACCGACGCGCAGGGTGCCCGAGTCGGGCTCCTCATGCTTCAGGATCATCTTGAACAGGGTCGATTTACCGGCACCGTTCGGGCCGATCACGCCGACAATGCCGCCGGGCGGCAGCTTGAAGCTCAACTCTTCGATCAGCAGGTTGTCGCCGAAGGCCTTGCGCAGGTGTTCAGCCTCCAGGACGACGCCGCCGAGACGTGGGCCAGGGGGGATGCGGATCTGCGCGGTCATGACCTTCTCGCGCTCGGCCTGGGACGCCATGTCCTCATAGGCGCTGATACGGGCCTTGGATTTCGCCTGGCGGGCTTTCTGGCCGGAGCGGACCCATTCGAGTTCCTTGGCCAGCGTACGCTTGCGGCCGGTGTCCTCACGGGCTTCCTGCTCCATCCGTTTGGCCTTCTGCTCGACCCAGCCGGAATAATTGCCTTGGAAAGGTACGCCACGGCCGCGATCGAGTTCGAGGATCCAGTTGGTGATGTCATCGAGGAAGTAACGGTCGTGGGTCACGAGTATGACGCAACCGGGAAAGTTGATCAGGAAGTTCTGCAGCCACGCGACGGTTTCGGCATCAAGGTGGTTGGTCGGTTCATCCATCAGGATCATGTCGGGCTTCGACAGAAGCAGCTGGCAGATGGCAACGCGCCGCGCTTCACCGCCAGACAGGCTGGCGACGTCGGCATCATTCTCCGGACAGCCAAGCGCGGTCAGGGCCATGTCGATCTTGGAATCGATGTCCCAGGCATCGGCCGCGTCGATCTGCTCCTGCAGCGCGGTCATCTCTTCCATCAGCTCGTCGGAATAGTCTTCGCCGAGCTTTTCCGAAATGGTGTTAAACTGATCAAGCATCTGCTTTTCAGGACATTTCGCGGCGACGTTCCCGAACACGCTCAACGTCGGATCAAGCTTTGGTTCCTGCGGCAGGTAGCCGACCTTGACGCCTTCAGCCGCCCAGGCCTCGCCCTGGAAATCCTTGTCTTCGCCGGCCATGATTCGCAGCAGGGTCGACTTACCCGAGCCGTTGGCGCCGACGACACCGATCTTGGCATCCGGCAGGAAGTTCAGGTGGATGTTCTCGAACACCTTCTTGCCGCCAGCATAGGCCTTGGTCAGGCCTTGCATTTGGAAAACGTATTGGGGACCGGCCATGGCGGAGTATTCCTGTGCAAACGGGTATGGGACGCGCTGTACTCGCGCGCGCGCCGCGGAAAATCAAGCGGTCAATGGCAACGCTAGTCCGCAAAGCCCCAGATGATCTGTCCCTCTTCCGACAGCTTCCCGAGCCAGATGCGATCATGGCTGGGAAATACGGTCAGTTGCGGATTGGCCTGCATCAGGTCGTGAATGGCCCGTATCTGCTCCCGTATGGCGGCACGGTCTTCGTCCGGATCAAACACGACGAATTGCGTGAAGACCGGTCGCATCGTCAATTCTTCAAAGGATAACATCGACCAGACCGTATCGCCGATCATCAGGTATTCCTGACCATCTTGCAGCGTGATGAAAAACAGCTGGGCGCCGGGTGTGTGTCCGGCCATCGGGATCGCCACCACGCCCGGCGAGACCAGTTGGACCGTTCCGTCCAGACGGGGCGGCAAGTCACGCAAAACGGCAGGCAGTTCGCCGTCTGCGAATTGCGGCAGGGTCGTTGACTGCGGCGCGTTCAGCCACAGGCGCGGCGCAAGCGCGTCCGGGTCCGGGTGCCGCGCAATCGCCATGACATGGTCAAGGTGCTCGTGCGTCATCAGGACCTTGTCGGCCTTTAGCATTGCATCAACGACCTTGCGATAGGCTGCATCGTCGAAGGACCAGTCTTCCGGCACCTGAACCATGCCCTCAGAGGTCGCCCGGTCGAGCGCGCCGCCGATGACGAGCGTGTTGTCTGGAAAGACGATCTGCACGGAATTGTAGCTGGTCAGCCATTGGCCGGTAAAAGCGCCCGCACGGGCCGCGAGCATGGGTGCCGAGTCGTGACCGACTTCCAGCACGCGAATTTCCGTCGGCAGGTCACCCCCTGCGTCGCGGATCATGCTGCGCCATTGATCTATGTCCAACAGTCCGGGCGCCGCACTGGGCGCCTTGCTGAATCCAGCAAAAAGCCACCATCCCGCAGCGATAATAAACACGGCCAAAGCCGCAGCGAGTCTCATGATCCATTTCAGCATTGCGTCACTCCCCTATTTTTACACAGTATCAGAATCCTGAACGAATTGCAATTTGTTCAGGATTCATGCTGTGGGGGACTGGCTCTACGCGGCTGGCGCGTCTTAGCGGCTGTTGCAGGCGATCACGGCGGCCTGCTCTTCTTCCGACATCACGATTTCCAGGCGATCGAGTTCTGCCGCAGCGGCCTCATTTCCAAAGCGTTGGGCCTGCCTGAACCAGTACGATGCAGCCACGAAATTCACGTCGCCCGCATGGCCACCGGCATGGGCAATACCAAGGTTGAAGGCGCAACGGCTGTCGCCAAGATCGACGCCCCGGGCCCACCAGCTGAGGGCCGATTCGAAGTCCTGCGGGCCGCCGGCACCGGTCATCATCATGGCACCGAGATGGGTGATGGCATCAATTTCGCCGTCTTCTGCCGCGAGCAGGAACAGCGTGCGGGCCCGCGCCTCGTGCTTTTCGCCACCCAGCCCGCGCACAAGCATGAAGCCGAGATTGAAACGCGCGGCTGGCAGGCCGGTCTCGGCCGCCTGGTGATAATAAGCTCTTGCGCCGGTCAGATCCTGGTGGACCCCCCGGCCATGGTGCAGCATGGTACCGAAATTGTTGGCGGCGGCGGCATGGCCGTCATTGGCGGCGTTGCGCATCGCCTCGACCGCTTTCAAGAGCAATTCTCCACCCTCACTGCCGTCAAGCAGAGTTTGAGCGCGTTCAAAAGTGAAGTACCCCTCATCCATGGCGGCACATTAGATCAGACCGGCAGGCTGGCTAGACGAAAAACACAGTTTCGCCACAATAAATCAATCACTGCGCGATTTTTAGACGCCGGGATGACAGGAGCGCCATGGGCGCTAGTGTGCGTGTCTGAGCCATCGGAGAGCCCAATTGCCTGATTCCACAACAGCACTGACGCCGGAGCGTCTTTACGGCTCCCCTTCCCTGTCGGGCCCGGCCCCACGGGGCGTGAAGTTTTCCCCGGACGGCAAACGGGTGACCTTCCTGAAAGGACGCCCGGATGAGCAGGACCGGCTGGATCTCTGGCAGTTCGACGTTCAAACCGGCGTTCAGAGCCTTCTGATCAATTCGCAGATGCTGCAACCTCACGACGCAGAACTCTCCGAAGAGGAGAAGGCGCTGCGCGAGCGCAAGCGGATCGCGGGGACCAAGGGCATTGTCGATTACAGCTGGGGCACGGCGGACACGATACTGGTGCCGCTGGGAGGTGACCTGTACCTGGTAACCCTGGACGAAGGGGGCCCGCAGGTCCGCCGGCTGACCGATACCGATGCGTTCGAAACCGACGCGAAAGTGTCGCCGAAAGGGCGTTATGCCAGCTTTGTGCGCGAAGGCGCGCTGCATGCGATCGACCTCGTAAGCGGCGACGAGAGCCGCTTGTCGCCAGCGGCGGAACCGGACAAGACAATCTCGTATGGCGTTGCCGAATTCGTGGCGCAAGAAGAGATGCATCGTTTCACCGGTTACTGGTGGAGCCCGGACGAGCGCTATGTCGCCTATACGCGCGTGGATGAATCCGCGGTCGATATCATACCACGCTTCGACATAGAGGCGGACAAGGTGAGCGTCATCGCGCAGCGCTATCCGCGCGCCGGACGCCCGAATGCGGTGGTGGACCTGTTTGTTCGCGATATGGCGACGGGAGAGACGGCCCAGATCAACTGGCGGAAAGACGACTGGGGCGCGGCGACAGACCAGTACCTGGCCCGGGTCAACTGGTTGCCGGATGACGCGCTCGTCGTACAGGGCGTTGACCGAAACCAGACCCGTCTCTGCCGCACCTTGTTCAGCGTTCCGGACGGAACGCGCACCGCGATGGGCGAGGAAAGGCAGCCTTGCTGGGTCAATCTCGACACGGATTTCATCGCCTTCGCACCGAAATCGCATGGCCGTGACAGTGTACAGCCGGTGCATGTTCTCACAACGACCGAAGCGTCTGGCTTTCGACATGTCGCCTGCCTCAACCGGCGCGGCGAAGCCCACGCCGTCACAACCGGCCCCTGGGCCGTGGACAAGGTGCTCGCCGTCTTGCCCGAGGATGACGCGGTGCTGTTCACGGGCCATGCCGATACACCGCTTGAGCGTCACCTCTATACAGTGCCACTGTCGGGCGGTCAGCCCCAACGCATCACGGCGCCCGGCGAGTCATGGGCAATCACGATGGCTGCGGACGGCAAGTCTTTCGTCGGCACAAGCGCGTCGCCGGGCCAACCGCCGCAGGTGGGGCTGTACAAGGCGGACGGGTCGCTGGTTGCGTGGATCGAAGATAACCGGCTGGATGAGACGCATCCCTATGCGCCATTCCTGCCTGATCATGCCATGCCGGAATTCGGGACGCTGACAGCCGAGGATGGGCAGGACCTCCAGTATTCCATACTGAAGCCGCCGGGCTTTGATCCGTCGAAACAATATCCTGTGATCGTCGAGGTCTATGGCGGGCCGCACGTGCAGACAGTGGTCAATGAATGGGGCCGGGTGTCGGACCAGTTCTATGCCCGCGAAGGTTATATCCTGTTCCGGCTGGACAATCGCGGCAGTGCGAACCGGGGCAAAAAATTCGAGGACGTCATCTATCGCCGCACGGGCGGGCCGGAAGTGCGCGACCAGCTGGTCGGCGTTGACTGGCTGAAAAGCCAGCCCTTCGTGGATGCCGGTCGTATCGCGATCCAGGGCTGGTCCTATGGCGGCTACATGACGCTGATGACGGTACTGCAGGCGCCGGAAGGTACGTTCGCCGCCGCCGCTGCCGGGGCGCCGGTGACCGACTGGCGGCTCTACGACACGTTCTATACGGAGCGCTACATGGACACACCGGACGACAATCCGGACGGCTACGAGGCCTCCAGCGTCTTCCCTTATGTCGACAATTTGACGACACCCCTGCTGCTGATGCACGGCATGGCGGACGACAATGTCACTTTCGACAATACGACACGGCTAATGGCGGCGCTGCAGGAAAAAGGCAAAGCCTTCGACCTGATGACCTATCCCGGCCAACGCCACGGCATTCGCGGCGAGGCGTTACAGGTGCATTTGTTGAAGACGCGGATGGCGTTTCTGGAGCGCCACCTCAAGCCTGATCGTCGGAAGCAGTCATGATGGAGTATCTGGACCGGTTACCGCTCATTTTTGTGATTCTCGCCTGCCTGACGCTGGGGCTGGCACCTTTCACACCCGAACCACACATTTGGAAAAAACTAAACATGTTGGCCGCTGGCTCACTTAGCAAGCCGGTCGATATATTCGACTTCTTTTTTTACGCCTGGCCTTGGTTGCTGCTGTTGGCCAAGCTGGCACACATGGCTGCCGTGAAATGACGATCAAACCTTGGAAAATTATCGAGAGCCACCAGACCTTCAAGGACAGGTACCTGTCGGTCCGCACCGATAGGTGCGAACGGGACGACGCCCATGTCGTAGCGACGTATCACGTGATCGAGCAGACCGAATGGGTGACGCTGATTCCTGTTACGGATGAAGGCAATGTCGTGCTGATCCGCGAATACCGCCATGCGGGCGGCGTGGTCCTGCTGGGCGTTCCGGGCGGCGTGATGGATCCAGGCGAGACGGACGCAGAGGCGGCGGGTCGACGCGAGCTGCAGGAAGAGACCGGCTACACGGCCCGGGAGATGATTCCGGTCGGCAGCTGTTTCGCAAACCCCGCCATTCAGGACAACCAGATACACTATTTCCTCGCGACCGGGTGCACGAAGACGCGCGCTCAGTCGCTGGACCCGAACGAGGAAATCGAGGTACTGGAAATGCCCTATGCCGATTTCCTGGCTTATGAAGACCTTGAGGTGCAACATGGGCTTCACGCCGCGGCATTGTTTTACACCGAACGCTTTTTCAGCAAGCATCCGGACAAGCGCCCCTAGCGACACACTCACACGAGGACACAAGACATGCCCGCCCTCCAGCCCACCGCCGACCAGTTCCGCGCCTTTCGCGACGACCCCTATGACGGCCCCGTGGCGCAGGTGAACCTGCTGAAATTCCGCGTGAAGGCGGCATATGCCGAGGGTGACCCGGAACATGGCGAGGCAATCAGCGGCGAGGCTGCCTACCAGCGCTACTCGGAAGCCTTTTCCGTGGCGGCGGCGGAAGTGGGCGGCACGACGATGCTGCTTGCATCAACCGAGCGCTATTTCATTGGCGGCGGTGACTGGGACGGCGTGCTGGTCAATCACTTCCCGACCCGGCAGGCCTTCATCACCACGCTGAACCACAAGGATTACAAATCCATGTCGCGCCACCGCGACGCGGGCCTGCTGTGCCAGGAACTAATCGTAACCCGGCCAAGCTGGGCGAACGGGAAAAAGGTCGGACTCCCCCATGACTGACAACACGTCTGCCATAAGCCGGTTGCTGCATCATCGCAGCCGGGGCCTGTCCAAGGGCGAGGCGGTTTCGCTGCCGATCCATGCTACCTCTGTCTTCCACTTGCCGGGCGAGCCGGATGGCAGCCATTTCTATGGCCGCAACGGCAACCCGACCGTCGAGGCGGTGGAGGCAGAGATCGGCATCCTGGAAGATGCGGACGTGGTCTGCTTCCCGTCCGGCATGGCGGCGATTGCCTCGGTTTTCTATTCGGTGCTGAGACCCGGCGACACGGTTCTGGTGCCGTCGGACGGCTATTACAATGTGAGAAACCTGCTGGCCGCCCAGTTCGAACCGATGGGCGTGACCATGCGCACCTGCCCGACGGCGGACATGGCCGAGGCGGACATGACCGGCTGCAGGCTGGTGCTGATCGAGTCGCCGTCCAACCCCGGACTGGCCGTGTGCGACATTGCCAAAGTCGCCCAACGCGCGAAAGCGGCGGGCGCGCTGGTAATGGCCGACAATACGACCGCGACGCCGCTATGCCAGCAACCACTGGACCTTGGCGCCGATTTCAGCGTGCTATCGGACACCAAGGCCATGGCCGGGCATTCGGACGTCTTGTGCGGCCATGTGGCGACGCGGGACGCCACATTGTTCGACGGCGTGAAGACATGGCGGCGGCTGGCGGGCGCGATTATCGGGCCGTTCGATGCTTATTTGCTGCATCGGGGGCTGGAAACACTGGAGGTGCGCCTTGGCCGCATGAACACCAATGCGCTGGCCGTGGCCGAAGCCGTGCAAGGACATAAGGCGGTTCTAGCCGTGAATTACCCGGGATTGGGCGATGATCCGTTTCATCAGGTCGCACGGCGACAAATGAGTGGTTTCGGGCCGATTGTGAGCTTCACGCTCGCCAGCCAGGCGAATGCGGACGGGTTCATTTCCGCCTGCCCCCTGCTCTCGCCCGCAACGAGTTTCGGCGGCGTGCATTCGAGCGCGGAGCGTCGGGCCCGGTGGGGTGACGCGGTTCCGGAGGGATTCGTGCGGTTCGCCGCAGGAATTGAGCCGACGCGCGACCTTGTTGCCGCCGTGACACAGGCACTCGACACTCTGTCCTGAGACAGAACGGCCGTCGTGACATATCCCGGAATCTGATATAGTTCTTGCTGATTAAAGGCGGGACCTACGCCATGAGACGACTGAGTATAGTGCTCTTTTTTGCCCTGGCCGGGGGATTGGCCTGGGGCTGGTTCAAGCTGAACCAGCCTGCAGAGCCTATGGAAATGTCGGAACCACTGCGCATCGATCAGGGCGTGGTGATTGGCGGAATCGACCATGACAACCCGGATATCAAGGTTTTCAACGGGTTGCCCTACGCGACAGCCCGGCGCTGGACGGCGCCAGACACCGCCCCCCAATGGGGCGCAATTCCGCGTGATTCCCGCAAGTTCGGCGCAGAATGCCTGCAGCCGCGCGCGGGCCTTGGCGGGTTCGTCAATGACATCGTGGAAGGTGTCGGCCTGCCCTGGTGGAAACGCATCCTGGCCGAGAAATATCTCGCCGCCCAAGCGCGCCCGTCAGAATCGGAGAGCTGCCTTTTCCTGAACGTGCGCACCGGCAACCTGGACGGCGACATGCCTGTTCCAGTGATGGTTTGGATCCATGGCGGATCACACCAGGCTGGGGCGGGTTCGACCAGCATCTACCAGTCGAATGGCCTTGTCGAAAAAGGCGTCGTGCTGGTGACGATCAATTACCGGCTTGGCCCGCTCGGCTATCTCGCGCACCCCGCGCTGACGGAAGCCGATGGCACATCCGGCAATTACGGCCTGCTTGACCAGATGGCGGCCTTGCACTGGGTCCGCCGCAACATAAACACATTTGGCGGGGACCCGAACAATATCACCGTGTTCGGCGAAAGCGCCGGCGCACAATCAGTCAGCGAACTAATGGCCTCGCCCTATTCCGTCGGCCTGTTCGACAAGGTGATCCTCGAGAGCGGATCGAGCAGCTACAATGCACTGCACCTGAAACAATCGCCGCTCGTGAATGTACGCAGTGCTGAGGATGTCGGCACCGAGTTCCTCTCGACGCTTGTCCCGCCAGCTGCCGTTGCGGTTGATTTGCGTGCCATTCCCGCTGCGGCCATCATCTCGCGGGCCGAAGCGCGCAGCGACCTGACCGGCTATTTCCTGCCCAATGTGGACGGCAAGATCCTGCCGGAAATGATCGGCAAGGCGATCCGCGACGGTAACGTACCCCATCTGCCGATGCTGGCCGGATATAATGCCGACGAGGGCTCGCTCTTCTATGACGAGATCCGGTCGCCCACGATCCTGTCGAAACAGATCACCGGGACACAGGACGAACGCGAGGCGGCGCTTGCCGATGTGTTCGGCGCGAACCCGGCAAAGGCCCTGCAGTCGCTGTATGGAATGGAAAGCCTGGAAACCTGGGACCGGGGCGCGGCCGACATGCTGGGCGACGACATGTTCGGCGTGCACATGCGCTTCATAGGCAAGCAGAATGCCGATGCCGGACAGCCGACCTGGATGTACATGTTCTCGCGGACCTGGCCATCCCGGCACCAGACCATCGGCGCCTACCACTCGGCCGAAATCCCCTTCGTGTTCGACAGCCACTCTTCCCTGCTGCCGGTATCGCATGCCGATGGAAAGCTGACCGACATCATGACGCACTACTGGACGAATTTCGCCCGGACGGGAAACCCGAACGGAGACAGGGTTCCGGAATGGCCAAAGTACACATCCGAGACCGACACCTGGAACGAGCTGCACTATCCAGTCGAGCCCCAACGTGAGCTGCGCGCTCGCAAATTAGACATCCTGGAAGAGAACCTGATCGCGCGGATCGAGGCGGTCACTGAAATCGTCGCGCCGCGTGACATGGCGCTCAACATGGACCCGGGCCTGCCGTCAGGCGACGAGGAGGCTGTTGCAGATAGCAACTAGGCCTGCGAGATCGGTCGCGTCGAACGCGTCGAGATCGGTGGAATCCACGTCGAGTACGGCGACCAGTTCGCCGTCAGAGTCGAACACCGGCACGACCACTTCCGAATTCGAGGCCGAGTCGCAGGCAATATGCCCTGGGAATGCATGCACGTCCGGCACAAGGATCGGTTCACCCGAGGCTGCAACATGGCCGCAAACGCCCTTGCCGAACGCGATGCGCAGGCAGCCAAGCGTGCCCTGGTAGGGGCCGACGACGAGTTCGCGGGGTTTCAGAGGATCAACGACATAGAATCCGGTCCAGAAAAAGCGCGGGGCCATGGCCTGGGCGAGGATGCAGGCGGCGGTCGCATAGCGTGCCGTGACGGAGGTTTCTCCGGCTACGACACTGTCGATTTCCGCTTTCAGATCGCGATAGCGCTCAGCCTTGTCCATGTTCCGCCTCATCTCTGCCGTGGAGCGGCTATATCAGGTGGACGGGGCCTTGGGGCAATAGGGCGTTGAAGCAACGCGCAACCTCTGGAATAGTCTGCGATACGCGCAGGCCGCCGGGGCGCCTGAGGCAGGAGGGCCGAATCGTGAGCTTGCCGATCCGGATGGGAGCGCTGTGGGCGCTCGCCTGCGTGCAGGCGGCGCCGGTGGGGCTGGCACAGGCGGCCGACGATGAGTACGCGCCGCGAACAGACGTCGAATCCGTCGACCGGGCACATGATGCCTATCTGAGAAAAGGCGGCTTGCAGTCGGGCAGGCCGGATCCGGACACACCAGACAACGCGCTGGACGCTCCTGTAGGAGAGCTCCCCTCCGGAGCATCAGGATCCGGGAACGGCGCCAATAATCGGGGAACCACGGACGGCGAACTCCAGCTTGAGCGACCGCAGGCAGGCGGACCCGAAGCCAAGCCCAAGCCGGCACGCGGGGACCTGCAGTTGGAGCGGCCCGAATCCGACGATGTTGAACCTCCGCCGCAGCCCAAGCCACCACCGCAATGGCTGAAGTATCTTTCCCGTTTCCTTGAAAGCCTCGGTCCGTTTCTTCAATTCATTTTCTGGGCGGCGATTACAGCGGTGGCGGCAGGCATTCTCTACTTCCTGTTCGGCGAAGCCATTCGGGTCCGGTTCGGCAAGTCCGGCGACCTCGAGCCAGCTAGTCCGGACGACATCCTGCCAGATATTCGCCCTGATGCGGACACCGCGCGGTCGCTGCTGGAAGAGGCCGACCTCCTGGCACGGGCGGGCAAGTTTGCCGAGGCCGTGCACCTGCTGCTATTCCGCTCCATTGATGACATCCAGCAGCGACTGGAAGGCGGCGTTCCGCGTTCGCTGACGGCACGCGAGATTGGCGGGCTGCGCCAGTTGCCAGAGCATGCGAAGCTGACCCTCAGCCCGATCATCGTGATCGTCGAACGAAGCTTCTTTGGCGACCGGGACGTTGACCAAGATGAGTGGGAGACCGCGCGCGGGTCGTACGAGAATTTCGCGTTCGCAGAGGGCTGGGAATGAGTACGTCCATGGAGACCACATCCCCCTTCGCGGCACGCACGGTCGGCATCCTGGTGGCGATTGCGATTGTCTCATTCGGCGCCGTGATGGCCCTTGCCGGCTGGGCGCCTGAATTGCGCAACCGGGACCTGGCCGGCGACCATCCCTACTCAACGTCTGCCATCGGATATAATGGCATTGTCCAGTTTCTCGACGCCCAGGGCTATCCTGTCGAGATTTCGCGTCTCGAACACACGCTGACACAACGCGACTGGGGCGTGATGATTGTCACCGTCTCGCCACGGGGCATGGGCGACACGCTGCAGGACATCACGCTGCAGCCGACGACGCTGATCGTGCTTCCCAAATGGATCGGGGAGACCGACAGGCTCAATAAAAAGCGCCAGCGCGACACGCGTTTCATGGAGGCGCGTGGCCTGAACGACCTGCTGGTCCGGCTTGATATCGACGGCGAGATCGGGCGGATCGACGTGCCGCGACTCACCGACACGCCATTCGGCGACATGGCTCTGAAGCCGGACCTCAAGATGCAAGTCATCCGCTCGGACTCACTGGTGCCGATCGCCTGGACGGATGACGGCATCCTGCTGGGCAAGCTGGATGACCGGGATATCTATGTGCTGGCCGATCCAGACATGCTGAACACGTTCGGGCTGGCCCAGCGGGAGAATGCGCGCTTCGCCGTGCAGCTGATAGACTGGCTGCGCTATGACGAGGCCGAACCGATTATTTTCGACGCGACGCTGCACGGCTTTGTCCGTTCGGAAAACCTGTTGCAGATGATGTTCGACATTCCCTTTGTCGGCGCGACGCTGGCGGCGCTGGCCGCCGCGTTCCTGCTTGGCTGGGCGGCGCTGGTCCGTTTCGGCCCGACCGCGCGGGAGACCCGTGTGATCGCGCTGGGCAAGCAGGCGCTGGTGGATAATTCGGCGGGCCTGTTCACGATGGCGCGGCGGGAGACGCGCCTGGCGCCGGGCTATCTGACCATGATGCGGCGCCGGGTGGCGCGCGAGATCGCTGCGCCGAAAACGATGACCGAAGCCCAGCTTTCCGCCCTGTTCGACAGGTTGGGTACGGAAGAACAATCGGGCAAGACATTTTCACAAATCGAACGCGGCCTTCGTACGGCATCTGCCAGTCGCGAAGAGCTGATGACCAAAGCCCGCGAACTGTATCGCTGGCGACGCGACATTCTCAGGAGAAGCACGCATGAACGTAAGTGACATCAAGGCGCTGGCAGAGAGCATCCGCAGCGAAGTGCGCAAGGCGGTGATCGGCCAGGACACGACGGTCGACATATTGCTGACGGCGCTGTTTTCGTCCGGGCACGTCTTGCTGGAAGGCCCGCCGGGAACGGCGAAGACGCTGCTGGCGCAATGCTTCACAAAATCGATCTCGCTCGATTTCGGGCGCATCCAGTTCACACCGGACCTGATGCCGGGCGACGTGCTGGGCACTAACCTGTTCAATTTCCAGACAAACGCGTTCAGCCTGACCAAGGGGCCGATCTTCACCGACCTGTTGCTGGCCGACGAGATCAACCGGACGCCGCCGAAGACGCAGGCCGCCCTGCTGGAAGCGATGCAGGAACGCAAGGTGACGATTGACGGGGAATCTTATCCGCTAAACCCACGCTTCACCGTGATCGCGACACAGAACCCGATCGAGCAGCAGGGCACCTATCCCCTGCCCGAGGCGCAGTTGGACCGGTTCCTGTTCAAGCACACGCTGGACTATCCGAGCCGCGAGGAAGAGTTCGCCATCGTTGCGCAGCATGGTACGCGCACGGGCATGAACACGCCGGCCTCGTTCGGGATCGGCTCGGTGATCAGCGCGGCGGACCTCGATACCGCAGTTGACACCGTGTCGCAGATCACGCTGAAGGATGACATCATCTCCTATATTGTCGACCTGATACGGGCGACGCGGGAAACCCCGGCGCTTGAAACCGGCGCGAGCCCGCGCGCGGCGGCGGCGCTGGCCACGGCGGCGCGGGCAAGGGCCGCGATTGACGGACGCGACTTTGTTATTCCGGACGATGTCAAGACGCTGGCCCTGCCGGCGCTGCGCCACCGCATCCTGCTGTCGCCTGCTGCCGAGATTGAAGGCAAGACGACGGATGAGACACTGGCGAGCATCATTGAACAGACGGCGGCGCCCCGGTGATTTCACCGACGCCTCGCGCGGTCTTCCTGATGCTGCTCGGCGCGCCGCTGATGCTGGCCATCGCGCTGATGGCCCCGGCGCTGTGGATCGTGTCAGCCGGTTGGATTGTCGGCATTGGTGCGTTGATTCTGCTGGATACCATGACCGGCGCGTCACTGCGCGCTTACGAGGTTGAAACGGGGCCGCCGGCGCTGCTCTATGTCGGTGGGAGCGACCCGTTGCCGGTCGTGCTGGGTTTTTCTGATGGCGCTTTGCCCCGGCGCGTTCAGGTTCAGCTGGAGACAAACGACATCCTCGAGGACATTCCGGCCAAGGGCCTGCGCGGCTGGGAAGGCCGGGAGCGTCCCTATGAATTCACGCTGGTGCCACGGCGACGCGGCACGGCGAAACTGGTGCGCCTGTGGAGCCGCTGGAACGGGCCGCTGGGCCTCGTGCAGAAGCGCCACATCGCGCAGCTGGATCATGAGATCGTGGTGACGCCGAACATCCGCTGGGTGAAGGACGAGGCGATCCGCCTGTTCTCGCGCGACGCCGCCTTCGGCATCAAGACACAGATCGAGCGCGGCGATGGCAGCGAGTTCGATGCGCTGCGCGAATTCACCAGTGGTATGGACCGGCGAGCCATCGACTGGAAACATTCGGCCCGTCACCGCAGCCTCCTGGCCAAGGAGTTCCGCACCGAGCGCAACCATAATATCGTCTTCGCGTTCGATACCGGGCGGTTGATGAGCGAACAGCTAGGCGGGGTGCCGAAGATCGACCGGGCAATCAATGCCGGGCTGCTCCTCTCCTTTGTCTCGCTGCGCCAGGGCGACCGGGCCATGTTTTACGGGTTTGACTCGCGGCCCGGCCTGACGACCGGGTTCCTGAGCGGACCGCGCGGCTTTCCCAAAGTGCAGAGCATGGCAGCCAATCTCGACTATTCGACCGAAGAGACCAACTACACGCTGGCCCTGTCGACTCTGGCCAGCCGGTTGGAGCGGCGTAGCCTGATCATCATCTTTTCGGATTTCGTTGATACGATCTCGGCGGAGCTGATGCTGGAAAATGTGAAGCGCCTGACGGACCGGCACCTGGTCCTGTTCGCCACGTTCGAGGATGAGGCCCTGTCCGGCATGGTGGATGCGCCGCCGGAAACCACCGAGGACGTGACCCGGGCGGTGATCGCCGACGGCATGCTGGCCGAACGCGATGTCGTGATGCGACGCCTGCAGCGGATGGGGGTGCAGGTCATCGAGACGCGACCGGAATCCTTCGGCGCGGCGCTGATCTCGCGCTACCTGCAGATCAAGCAGAGGGACATGCTATGAGCGACATGCTCAAATCGTATCGCTTCCGGGAAGAGCGCGAGGCCGACTGGCGCAAGCTGGACCTGATCCTGACGCGTGCGGAGAATAGCGGCGTCAAAGGCCTGAGCGATGACGAGATGACCGCCCTGCCGCGACTGTACCGGCAGGCGGTGTCGTCGCTGTCCGTGGCCAAGTCGATCTCGCTGGACCAGAACGTGATCGTCTATCTGGAGAGCCTGTGCACGCGGGCCTATTTCTTCGTGTACGGCGCGCGCACCACGCTGGGCGAACGGATAATGGACTTCCTGCGGCGCGGCTGGCCGCAGGCGGTGCGCGGCGCAGTGGGACCAACGCTGCTATCCTTCCTATTCTTCTTTGGCGGCATCGGGCTGGCCTTCTTCCTCTGCCTGCAGGACATGGACTGGTTCTGGACCTTCCATGGCGAGAACATGATGGATGGGCGCAACCCGGATGCGACCGTGGAATACCTGCTTTCGACAATCTACACGGACCCCAACGACCATGGGCAAAGCGAGCTCGCCGCCTTTGCCAGTACCCTATTCAACAATAATGCGCAGATTTCCCTATTCGCCTTCGCGCTGGGCTTTGCGTTCGGTGTGCCGACGGCCTGGCTGTTGCTGTATAATGGCGTCTCGCTGGGCTCGATGTATGCCGTGTTCTGGCAGAAGGGGCTGGGATATGAATTCACCGGCTGGCTGATGATCCATGGCGTGACCGAACTGTTCGCGATCACGCTGGCCGGGGCCGCCGGTTTCGTGATTGGCGGGGCGGTGGCGTTTCCGGGCCAGAAAACACGGATCGCATCTGCCCGGGCCTCCGGCAAGGAGGCCGCCACGATTGCGATGGGCTGTGTGATCATGCTGATAATCGCGGCCCTGCTGGAAGGGTTCGGACGTCAGATGATCAATTCCGATGCGGTGCGCTATGTCATTGCCGTGACCAGCCTAGTGCTGTGGTGCGGGTATTTCTACCTGCCGCGCGCGGAGCAACGCGTATGACGAAAACGCCTGCCCCTGCCCGTCCGGGCATCAGCATGGAAGCGGCGCAGCGCCGCCGGGCCCGGCTTTCCGAACAGATGCGCGTCGGCAAGATGACGCGCACTCTGGTGACGCCGGAGGGGGCGGCGATCCGGCTGAAGTTGGCGAGTGTGACGGAGCGCGCCGGGGCCCTGTTCATTGACCTGGCGATCCAGTGGGCGGTCATGGCCGCGATGTGGATCGGATTCGTTTACCTGGCAGCCAGTATCGGGTTCGGGCGAATGAATGTCGCTTTTGCCTTCTTGCTGGTGTTCCATTTCGTGTTGCGGAACTTCTATTTCATCTTCTTCGAGATCGGCCAAAAGGCGGCAACGCCGGGCAAACGCGCGCTGGGCCTGCGGGTGGCCTCACGCGATGGCGGGCGGTTGACGGCGGACGCCGTGCTGGCACGCAATTTCATGCGGGAAGTCGAGATCGGCCTGCCGCTGCAATTCCTCTTCATGGGCGGCGATCAGGTGGGGGCATGGATCGCCTTGCTGGGACTGGTCTGGTCGAGTGTGTTCATGCTGTTCCCGCTGTTTAACAAGGACCAGATGCGCGTGGGTGACTTGCTGGCCGGCACATGGGTGATCAAGGCGCCGAAGGCGCAGCTGATGCCGGACATCGTATCGACGGTGACATCGCCGGAACTCGGATCGCGCTTCGCTTTCACGCCTCAGCAGGCGGATGCTTATGGCATCCATGAGCTGCACGTCCTTGAAGACGTGCTGCGGCAATCATCGCCCGAGATCAAGCAACAGGTGGCAACGCGCATCCGCACGAAGGTGGGCTGGGAACGCGGCACCGGTGAGACGGACCTCGCCTTCCTCGAGGCGTATTATGCCGCCCTGCGCAAGCGGCTCGAACAGCGCATGTTGCTGGGCGAGCGCAAGAGCGACAAATATGATGTGGGACGGTGAGGGCCTGGCCTAGAGCGCCGTACGCTCACTCTGCAACATAGTTCATGGCCTTGAAGAAGTTCCAGCATTCTTGGGGCGTGAAGAGGGAGCAGATGTCGCCGACGGCTTTAACGATGTCGTCAAAGGTACG
>Ga0105053_10000258_pt1 | contig 76444 bp, 58 predicted proteins | sample BON01_FD_78093 | JGI IMG/M metagenome (GOLD analysis project Ga0105053, IMG submission 78093) | Freshwater microbial communities from Lake Bonney liftoff mats and glacier meltwater in Antarctica - BON-01 | ecosystem: Environmental > Aquatic > Freshwater > Ice > Glacier meltwater | place: Lake...
CCACATTTTTATCAGGGGGGTCAGACCTCCGGAATGTTACTAACATTTAGGGGGGTCAAAGCTCCGGAATAGGGGGGTCAGATGAAATCGGAACAGGGGGGTCAGATAGACCGGAATATACACAGAGACATTTGTGGTTAATCAAAGTGTGGTTCTCCGCATCAAAATTTGTGGTAAAAATCGCCACCTTCGCCAAGCCGCAAAACGTTAACAGCAAGGCAAACAGACGACAATAATGACGGTAGAAATAATAATAGTTTTAATCCTGACTTTTGTAATTAACCTAATTACTACACTATCTTATTCCGTGAGAATTGTAGGTATTCGGACAGGACGTGTTGCAATTTCTTTTGCTTTGTTTAATATTCTTGTTTTAGTTTCAAGGACAGCAAACGGTTTTCAAGCACCACTTTTAGCAAAGACAGTTGAGAACGACATAAAAGTTGGTGTATTTGACAATGTTGGAACTTTTCGACTTATCATCTTTTCTTGTACTATTGCGACAATTATCGGGGCATTTTTCATTCCGACATTTCAAAGAGTTTTATCGAAAGCGGTTATTAATTTTAGTATTCATAAATCTATGGGGAAACTTATTCTTCATAGTTTTTCTAAAGCAGGTATTCTTTACTTCAAAGACAATATGACTGTTCCACACAGGGACAATTTAGCTCAAATTAAACTTGACAAAGCATTTCCTTGGAGAATATTTATTTTAAACATTTTTGCAGTTGCTATATTGACAATTGGTGTTTTATCTGCTGTTTACGCATCATATTTAAATCCAGAATATAGGACAACAGCAAGTAATTTATCTGCATTCATAAATGGCTTTGCGACAATATTAATGTTTGCATTTATCGACCCACATTTGTCAGCAATGACAGATGATGTAACATTGGGGAAATATTCAGAAACAACATTTAGAAAATACATTGTGTATATGACCATTGCTCGACTTCTAGGGACAGTTTTGGCTCAATTAATATTCTTACCAAGTGCTCAATTATTAGCGTGGACAGCAACCCATATATAGACAATGGAGAATGCCCAGCTATTAATCGAATAACCTGCCCCGTCATGAAAAACATGGCAGGGAGAGGCGCTCACACCACTGTATCCCGACTTTATCGGGACAGGCAGTGCGGTTCTCGTATACTTTGGGCAATTGCCCAGCCCCCTTTCCGCGTTCTGCTACATGCATAAGCCCTCCCCTTTGGGACTCCCAGACGAATCAAGTTCTTTCGTTTCCGCGCTGGTTTCTTCCAGTAAAGGACTTGCACCTTCAAGAGTTCTTTGTACTTTCGTACCTATGTTCATACCGGGCACACACAGCACCTACAAGAAATTGGCGGTTCATAAAGCCATCTAAAAAGCGTCGGAAAACCAAGCCGTTAAATGACCACAACCACTACTTTTTCAGCACCATTATCCGCTCCAACCGATCTTCCCCATCCCCTTGTATCACCAAATAATAAACACCATCTGCCAAATCCCCCAAACTAAACCGCCACTGCGTCTCCCCAGAAGCCACCTCACGCGGACTGAGCAGCATAGTTTTCTGCCCCCATTGGTTTATGATTGACATATCGAGCACCGCTGCTTTTTCTTGAAAAATTTGGACTTCCAGTTCATTTTGGAAAGGATTCGGACGTGTTTTTGCTAGGAAAACTGGCCGCACTTCAAGGCTACTTACGGGAGAAAATGTTTCTTTTCCATCAAAGTCCATTTGTTTCAGGCGGAAATAATGCGTTCCCGGCGCCAGGTCTCTTACTTCGAAGGCATAGTCGTTTTGCTGGGAGGAAGTACCCTGTCCGGCCACAAAACCGATGGGCTTATATTCAAAATGACCCGAGCTGTTGGTGCGGGCTTGTTCTATTTCAAATCCCTTGTTATCCTTTTCTGTGGCTGTTGACCAGGTCAAGGCAGCGGTAGTTTTGTCTTTCAGACCTGCATTGAATGCCATCAACTCCACAGGAAGCGAAAAGGTGATGATGAAGTTTACATTTGAAATATCGTAGAAAACATTGCCAACGCCGGCTATTTTGATGCGGCAAGTGGTGGAAGGTATGTTTGGCACCGTAATACTTTGGGTGCCATCGTTGGGGGTACTGGCCAGGATAATGGTTGGATAGCTGTAGCCCCCATCGGTAGACAGTGAGATTTCTACATTGGCACAACTTACCGGAGATCCGGTGGTGCCATTCACGTTCCAGGTGACGGTTTGGGTGGAGTTTCCGGCCCAGGTGAGGCCAGTATTGGGTGCCGTGACTTGAAATGGGCCGGAAGCGGCAACAGTAAGCAACATGTTATCCTCATGGGTACAGCCCGCCCCGCCGTAGTTGTCTCGTACTGAAAGGCGGAAATTCATTGAACGGGCCACGCTCGACAGTACTTCCCAAGTTGGATTGTTGTTGTTAATCACATCCGGCAAGGAAGGAAAATAGCGCTGCGGGTCAGGAGTTGGCGTAATAGAGCGGAAGTTGGGCCCTACGGTACTCGTAGAGACAGGCGGTTGCGTAGAGCTTTGGTTGTCATACTGTTCCCAGCAGAAGGTAATGGGATCGCCGTTCGGATCGGTGCCAACCCCAGTCAGTACAAATGGTGTTGATTTGGGAATGGCATAATCATTTCCGGCATTGGCCACAGGCTTGGAATTTCCCGTGACGATCTCTGTATCGCATGTGTGGCCGCTGCCAGTCACAAATGCACCCGTTTGTTGGAGGGTTCGTCCATGAAAATAAGCATCGCTGTTATTTTGAACATCCTGGCTGCCACAAATGCCCGCATAAGCCATGATGGTGGACCCACTCCCTGGCTCATAAGCAGAGGAGGATGAACCATTCCCGTTACAGGAGCCCGCAGTGCCATTGAAGGTATGGGAACCCGCAAATTGATGACCCATCTCATGTGCTACATAGTCGATGTCGAATGGATCTCCCACGGGCGAAGAACCTCCTGTAACCCCCTTTGCTTTGTTGGTGTTAATGCAAACGCATCCCAAAACGGCGACTCCGCCGCCACCCGTACTGAAAACGTGGCCAATATCATAGTTTGCATTGCCAATAACGGCGTTACAATTCGTTTGATTTTCGTTAAGCATGGCAGAGCCATTGTTGTTGGTGTAAGGGTCGGTAGCACCATTCAGATAAATGAGGTTATCGTTATTGGCCACCAAAATCATCGTTACCGCGAAATCAATTTCGTAAACGCCATTCACCCGGTTCAGGCTGGTATTCATCGCCGCTCCGGCAAGCGCAGTAGTGCCACCGTGAAACCCCGCGTACTCACCCGTACAGGCCAGCGCGAGCGCGTATTGCCGTAATTTACAATCACCTTGAAAATCAGGAGAAGGTTCCTTTTCTTTCGGCACTTGGCTATCATCCTTCACCAGGCAATCCCAGCTTTTATTGGCAGGAAGGAGGTAGTCCCTTTTAAAATAAACCGTGTAATGCTCCCGATCCCCGACGCTGTAAGGATCCATAAACCAGTCACCTTTTTTGCTCCTGAGTACCTGAGCATGGAAGCCGTGCGGTGTGAGGTCGCACTTAAGCACTGCTGTCGGGTCATCTATGCCCGTACCCGTATAGCATCTCGTTTCTGGATGCAGTACCTGTAAATCAGGTGCCATAGTGGGCGATTCCGTGAGCAGGAAGCGGCTCGTGCGGCCATCGGGTGTGGGAAGTTCAATGGTCAAGGTATTGCCAGAGGCCTCCGGGCTGAAACGCAGGGGCGCTGCTGCGAGCAGGGGCTGCAATTTCCCAAGGTCTATCTTAACCGTTCTGTACAGTTCCGGTACAATGCGGCGTTCCCCACTGGCAGGTATGCTGGATTGTGGCACGTCAAGCCATAGACTTTGAGCAAAAAACAAGGAGGGTAAAAGGAGCGCGAGCGGTAGCAAAAACTTTTTCATTAGAAAAATAATAACAGAGAAAGATAAAAAGGGCACATTCTACCCTTAAATGGAAGTGCTAAAGTACTACTTTTCGTATTACCTTTGCCGCCACAACCACCACTTTCAAGATATGTTTCACCTGACTGAAGAGCACCTGGCCGTTCAACAAGCGGCACGAGATTTTGCACAAAACGAACTCAAGCCTGGCGTAATCGAACGCGATTCCAAGGCGATGTACCCGACCGAACAAGTAAAAATGATGGGAGAACTCGGGTTCATGGGCATGATGGTTTCCCCTGAATACGGCGGCGGCGGCATGGATGCCATTTCATACGTCCTGGCCATGGAAGAAATTTCCAAAGTAGACAGCTCCTGTTCCGTTATCATGTCGGTCAATAACTCGCTGGTTTGCTGGGGTATTGAAACTTTTGGTAATGAAGCTCAAAAACGCAAATACCTGCCCAAACTCGCCTCCGGAGAATGGATCGGCTCCTTCTGCCTTTCCGAGCCGGAAGCTGGCAGCGACGCCACCAGCCAACGCACCACCGCCATTGACATGGGCGACCACTACCTGCTCAGCGGCACCAAAAACTGGATCACCAACGGCGCAACGTCCAAATTGCACCTGGTAATGGCCCAAACCGACGTTGACAAAGGCCACCGCGGCATCAATTGCCTGATCGTGGAAGCTGACTCAAAAGGCATCGCCATTGGCGCCAAAGAAGACAAACTCGGTATCCGCGCTTCCGACACCACATCCATCATGTATTCGGATGTAATCGTGCCCAAAGAAAACCGCCTGGGCGAAGATGGTTTCGGTTTCAAATTTGCCATGAAAACCCTCTCCGGCGGCCGCATCGGCATTGCCGCACAAGCATTGGGCATAGCAGCAGGCGCTTATGAACTGTCGGTAGCTTACGCCAAAGAACGCAACGCCTTTGGCAAACCCATCGCCCAGCACCAAGCCATTGCGTTTAAAATTGCAGACATGGCGACCGACATCGAAGCCGCCCGCTTGCTCGTGCACCGCGCTGCCTACCTCAAAGACAAGCACGAAAACTTCGACCAAGCCGCTGCCATGGCCAAACTTTTTGCCTCGGAAACAGCCATGAAACATACCGTGGAAGCCGTTCAGATTCACGGCGGCTACGGATTTGTAAAAGAATATCATGTGGAACGCCTGATGCGCGATGCCAAAATCACACAGATTTATGAAGGCACTTCTGAGATTCAGCGCATGGTGGTGTCGCGGAATGTGTTGAATGGGGAGCTGTACGTACCTATGCTTTAATGGGGGTTTCCGGTTTCAAAGGGTTTCAGGTTTCAGGTTAAGGGTTCTTTTTGCTTAGCCTACCTTAATAACATAGGCCAAGAGGATGAACCCTTAACCTGAAACCTTGAAACCGGAAACCGGAAACCTACATTTAAAGTGCCAGATCTTCCCGTCCTCGATATCTATCTCTTCCCCCACAAATTGAAACCCCAATTTTTCGAGCAAGTGATTGGAGGCGTTTTTTTCGGCGAGGGTATTGGCCGTGACGCATTTTACGTCTTCAAATTTGAAGGCATATTCTACTAGGGCGCTTGCTGTTTCGGTGGCTAATCCCTGGCCTTGGTAGGCATCCGCTATTTCGTAGCCGATCTCCACTTCACCGTGAAAATCAGGCGAACCTTTGTAGCCGCAGGTGCCGATAAGCCGCACGTCGCGGCGGTGAATGACCAAATAATTCCACCAACCCAGTTCCGTTTCGTTTTCGCGCAAATAATCACGCATCCAGATCATGGCTTCGGGAAAATGAAGCCAATGTTGCGCAATATCCACGCCGCCAAGTAAGGCAGAAAGGGCAGGCCAATCTTCTGAAACGATGGCTTCCAGTTTGGGCAAATCAGCGGTAACCAAGAATAGTCGTTCAGTTTGTATCATATCGGGACAACTTTCGGGTATTTTTTCGGTTCTGGAAAACAATAGGGTGCAAAAATGTGCAATTGTTCGGAACTTCCCACATGCTAAAATAGCAACATGTTGACAATGAATGATTTAATAATAAAATCCATCCGAGAATCCATCAGCACCAAACAAGCGATGTTGGACGACGCGGCATTTCAGGCAAAAATAGCAGAAGCTGCTCAAATATTGGTTGAAACGTTTCAAGCTGGTGGAAAAGCACTTTTTTGCGGCAATGGCGGCAGCGCTGCCGACGCGCAACACATCGCGGCGGAGCTTTCAGGGCGCTTCTATACCGATAGACCGCCGCTCTATGCGGAGGCGCTGCATGTCAATTCCTCCTACGTTACGGCTGTGGCCAACGACTATGGCTACGACATGGTTTTTTCCCGCATGGTGCAAGCCGCCGGTCGACCTGGCGATGTTTTGGTGGCCATTAGTACTTCTGGCAACTCCGGCAATATTTTAAAAGCGATTGAAATGGCCAGTTCAAAAGGTATGACCGTGATTGGCTTTACGGGCGAAAATGGTGGCAAAATGAAAGCAAGTTGCGACCTGCTGCTCAATGTGCCGAGCACGGATACACCCCGCATACAGGAGGCGCATATTTTGCTGGGGCATATTATTTGTGAAATTGTGGAATTTACCTTGTTTGCTTAACGCCGCGAACTATCCAGCGTCACCGCCCCCATCAATCGATCATACCTGGCCGCAAAAGGCCGGAAATACATCAGTATCGTGTATTGATTCCCCGTTTCATACCAGTTGCCTTCAAAGCCATCCACATCGGGCTTCCCTGTCTTGGTATCCACCACCATGTATTGATAGTTGTAATAGCCCTGTTTCAAAAAAGCATCGAGATAGTACATGTGTGCTTCCTCGCTGTAACTCATTTTGAATTCCGGCTTTAGCTGCCAATCGCTCAACTCCCCAAACACATATACATCGGCATCATCCAGTGGCAAATTTTGGCTGATCGAAAATAACACGTTGGCATAATCGCATTGCAGCAGTGTCTGGTTAAAATTCTGGTTATCAATGACAAACCGCCCGTTTGCATCCGGCAAAAAAGTAACCGGACGACCGTTGCGTGATTCGTCCGTAAGCAGCGTGACTTCGAAATAATCTTGGTTTTCTGTGATAATTTTTACCCTATCACCCCGGTAATCAAAGGTGCGGATATCAAAAAAACGGAACTCCTTACCCGCCGGAAAGGCCACTACATCCTGATAATCGTAGGAGAGCGATCCACGGCGTTCGATGAAGGGCTTTAAGGGGCCAATGGCATTATCCCAACGACCGTTTTGAAGAATAAAGGCTTTCACATCATTCTGGACATTGTTAATGCGCGCGCCTTTCGGATCAACCGAAAAATCAATCTCATGCCAGGTATCGAGCTTCTCCACTTTCACGGTGCGCACAAATTCCCCAGCGATGCGCCATTGCGGCTCCACGACCATAAAACGCCGGGTAATCACCACCCGATCATTGTCGTCTTCATCAAATACTTTTAGGATATAATTGCCGGAAAGCATCCAGCGCATGTTTCGATTGGGTAGCCCTACCATATAGTGCGTATACGGCATGAGGGTATTGAAGGAAATATTTATGTTCGTTATTCGGTCGTTTGTAAATCCGTCAATGTATTCGTTATCATCAAGTTGGGAGGGCTTCCAGTCGCTGTTGCAATGCACGATGGTGTAGGAGTAATCCCGCAGTTCATCGCCGAGGTGGTCGAATTGTAGCACCAAAATTCCGCTGCCCGATTGAAGGTTGACGATCGGAAGTGATAACTGGGAACTGGCCAAATTAAGTTGGACCGTTATGATATTTTCGTCAAGGACCTGGTTGTCGATTTGAGCAAATAGTGCGCTGGAGGAGCATAAAACTGCAGCCATTACGGCGCTTTGGATTATGGTAAATTTCTTTTTCAAATGCATAAAGTTCGAGTTAGAAGGCAAAAACATGCGTCATCACGAATTATTAAGAACTCCCAATTTAATTCTATTCGAGCGCTCCACCTTCCAGGTTTTAAAAACCTGGAAGGTCTTCGCCAAGAAAGTCGAAATAAAGTTTGGCTTGTGTAGGTTTCTCGCCTGGGGCTCGAAATGACTAGTCTTGGAGATAAAATAAGGTATGACTAATGTTGCACTTCGCCCAATGTTTTGTTCGGATCGATGGCGCGTTCAATTGTTGGCCAGCAGAATGGCGATAAAAGTAGGTGAAAAGTTGCTTCAATTTAACGCCATTGGTATTGAAATGACCGAATGGTTGTGAATGTTGTCCAGTTTTCCCTCCTTTGCACTTGTTTTGCAAAATGTGCGGTGATCAATTTCCATTAACAATGATAAAAAGACTGCTTTCCATCCTCACAACCCTGCTGCTGACCCTGCAAATTGGTCTGGCACAATCATTTATTAAGTCCGTCTCTTCCCCCAATGCCCAGATTCAAATAACCCTAAAATTCTACGACCAGGGCGAAATAAGCTACGATGTCCGCTACCAAGGAAAAGAAATTATAGGAAATTCCAGGCTTGGGCTCCGCTTGCAAGGCCATGATCTTTCAACGGGCATGACCAAGATCGGTGACGGTGCCGATCATAAAAAAGGAAGCTGGAAACCCGTTTGGGGCGAAGTAGCCGAAATTGAGGAAGAATATAACGGCATAAAATTCGAATTGAAAGCGGCGACTGGTCAGCGCATGAACATCGTTTTTCGGGCATACAATGATGGTGTCGCTTTCCGATACGAATTGATCGAGCTCCGAAAAGCAGAACAGGTTGCTGTATTGGAGGAAATTTCGGAATTCCTGATGAAGGAAGATATGACCACCTGGTGGGCGCCCAGCGACTGGGATTCCAACGAACACACGTACACCCATTCGAAGATTAGCGCGATTGATGCGACCAAATATCTAACTGATAGCGAGCCATTTGTGCAACATATCGTCAATGTAAAAGCCGTACAAACGCCCGTGACCATGCAAGCGGCCTCCGGGGTTTGCCTTTCTATCGCAGAAGCGGCGCTGATCGATTATGGTGCCCTGCACCTCGATCTTGACAGTACCGCGGCGCTAAAATTTCAAGCGCATGTTATTCCAAGTGCCAACCCGGCAGTCATCTCCGTCAACCAATTGCCTTTCAACACACCCTGGCGCGCCATCCTCATAAGCCCCGACGCAGCAGGCCTGCTGAGCAACCACTTGATCCTCAACCTCAATGAACCCTGCAAAATCGAAGGCGACCTTTCCTGGATCAAGCCGCAGAAATACGTCGGTATCTGGTGGGAAATGCACAACGGCAAGTCGGGCTGGAACTACCATGAAAAGGATGGCTCCATCTCTACCCGGCACGGTGCCAACACCGCCAACGCAAAACAATACATTGACTTCGCGGCCAAAAACGGCTTTTCCGGCGTGCTGATTGAAGGCTGGAATGAAGGTTGGGACGACTGGTTCAACGTGGCCCGGGCTGAAATTTTTGACTTTAAAAAACCGTTTCCTGACTACGACATGCCTGAAATCAGCCGCTACGCCAAGGAAAAGGGGGTGAAAATTATCGTACACCAGGAAACCGCCTCCGCTATTCCGAGTTTCGAGCGCCAAATGAAGGCTTCCTTTGAAAACATCAAAGCAAACGGTTTCGATGCCATCAAAACAGGCTATGTCGGCTACATCCAGCCCAAAGGCCAATGGCACGATGGCCAATACATGATCAACCACTACAACAGAGTACTGGAAACAGCGGCCAAATACCAGATCATGGTTTGCGCGCACGAGCCTGTGCGCCCCAGCGGGCAACACCGCACCTGGCCCAATTACATGGCTTCGGAGGCCGCCCGCGGCATGGAATTCAACGCCTGGAGCAAGGGCAACGACCCCAGTCACGAGCTCACCCTCATCTTCACCCGCTTGCTCGGCGGCCCAATGGACTATACCCCAGGCATTTTCCAACTCGAAGTAAATCAATTCGATACAAGCAAAACGGAACGGGTGCGCACCACGGTAGCCAAACAACTTGCCCTCTACGTCACCCTCTATTCCCCACTCCAAATGGCCGCCGATTTGCCGGAGAACTACGAAAAACGTCCCGACGTATTCCAGTTCATCCGCGACGTACCCACCGACTGGTCCGACACCAAAATCCTGAACGCCGCTGTGGGCGATTACGTCACCATAGCCCGTAAAAAGAAAGGCTCCGACGAATGGTACCTCGGCAGCATGACCGACGAAACACCCCGGAATTTCAAGGTAAAACTTGATTTTCTGGACGAAAAAAGGGTGTACGAAGCCACCATTTATGAAGATGGCCCCAAATCGCATTACCTAAACAACCCCTACCCTGTTACCATTCGGAAAATTAAAGTGCGGAAGGGGCAGACATTAAAAATCAAGCTGGCGGCAGGGGGCGGCACAGCTATATCAATCAAATAAGGGGTTTCAGGGTTTCAAGGTTTCAGGGTTTCAGGGTTTACACGATGGGTTCGTGTACTTGAAAAACAATTTCAAAATTACCAACCAATGGTGTAAACCCTGAAACCATGAAACCCTGAAACCATGAAACCATGAAACTTTACTAAGTATGAAGTATATTCTATTTTTCCCACTTTTCTTCCTGTCCTGCCCCCTTTTTGGGCAGGATACCCTGGTGCTGCGCGATCTTTCTTTTTGGAAAACAAGCGAGGCCAAAAACTGGCAAATCGTCGCGGATGTAGCCGCCGACCTTGACAAAGACGATGCCATGAAATCCAGCCCAGGGACTGGGGTTCTGGCCAATTTGCCTGATGCGAAAAACCGCAGCAACTTGCTTTCACTATCCGAATACGGCGATGTGGAGGTTTCCTTCGACTTTATGATGGCCAAGCATTCCAATTCTGGCTTCTACCTGCAAGGGCGCTACGAAGTGCAATTGCTCGACAGTTGGGGGCATCAGCATCCAACTTTTGGCGATTGCGGCGGCGTATACGCCCGGCGACGCTGGAACCCGACCGAGCAGCTCTTCGATGGCCATGCGCCGCGCCTCAACGCCTGCCTGGCCCCTGGCCTTTGGCAACACCTGGAAATCAGTTTTCAAGCGCCGCGCTTCGATGCTGCTGGTAAAAAAACCGCCAATGCCCGCTTGCTGAAAGTCATGTTGAACGGTGCCCTTGTTCACGAAAATCTTGAATTGACAGGGCCAACAGGCGGCCCTGTTTCCGAACAAGAAGCCGCCAAAGGCCCCTTTATGATTCAGGGCGACCACGGTCCTGTTGCCTTTCGAAATTTCAACATTGTGGACAAAAGCGGCGAAAAGGTTACTGCCGGAAAATTCAGCTACAAGGTGATTTATGGTGATTTCAGGTATCCGGATGATTTTGCGGGCAAGAAAATTGACAAGGAAGGCACGATGGATCAATTGACCTGGGAAGTGGTTGGCAAAGACAATGGCTATGCTGCGATGTTCAACGGCAACATCAATTGCCCTAAAGCAGGAAAGTATCACATTACCTTGCAAGCAGCCGGAAAATCCATCCTTAGTGTTGACGGAAAAGAACTGCTTGCCGATCAATGGACCCACGCCTCCAACCAACGCCATGCCAATATTGGGCTGACAGCTGGCGCGCACAGCATCGAAATTGTCACCTATAAAATGGACGGCTGGATGCCGCCTTTCCTAGGCTTGTGGGTGGTCGCGCCCGGCGCCAGTGCCGCTGCATTGCACAGCATGGGCTCTGCCCTGGCCCTGGAAGCGTCCGACCCCATTGGCCTGGATGCCGCCAGCCCAAAAGTGTTCCGCTCTTTTATGGACATCACCTTACCCAACAGCCAGCGGGGTGACAAAGACTTTCTGAATTTCAAAACCCAAAACCGCAAGCGGGTGGTACACGCAGTTCAGGTAGGCCATCCAAGCAACCTGCAGTATACTTATGACCTCGACAATGGTGCCATCGCACAAGTTTGGAAAGGCGCGTTTTTGAACACCGCGCCCATGTGGGACAATCGCGGCGACGGCTCTTCGCAGCCAATTGGGGCGATACTGGTATTGGATGATATTCAAACGGTAGTTTCCAAAGCCCAACTTTTTGATCTTAAAACCTCAGAAAACGATCCCGTTCCAGGGTTCAAGCCCCAGGGATATGACCTGGATGAGCATGGGTATCCTACTTTTCGCTACAGCATTGATGGCACTGAAGTGGAAGACCAAATCCGGGTGTCGGAAGGCAAAACTTTAAACCGAACCATGACTTTCAAGAATACCGGAAAAACGGAGCAAGTCGTACGCTTGGCAGTCGGAAAAAAAATTGAAAAGGTTGATGACAACCTGTGGGTGGTGGATGATAAGCGGTATTTTATTCAGGGGGGTAAGGGGTCTAAGGGGGGCGTTGAATCGTCGGGGGGAGTATCGGTGCTGTATTTGGCGGTGAAGGAGAAAGTGGAATGGGTTATAATGTGGTGAGCGCCACCCCCAAGACAGACGCATGAACAGTAAGAGGCAAACAGGTGAAATGGCAAATTTTATTTAATTATCGTCAATCATCACTCGTCAATCAAAAAAGGCAGTGAGATGTCTCAAAAAAGCCCCAGTTTCTGTGCTGCGTTCAAGCGTATGCCGGAACACTTAAAATTTACAAAGAACTTATTATCAATAAATTATGAAACCAATCACCCTCCTTCTCCTCACCCTCGCAACCACCCTCTCCGCCCAGGACAGCCTCCCCCTGCCCAGCGAAAGCGACTACTACCGCATCATCAAGGTTCCTATCCCGGAAGGCATCGTGCTGGAAGTGGGCGGTATCTGCACCCTCAACGACGGCAGCATTGCTGCCAGCACCCGGCGCGGGGATGTATGGGTGATAGAAAACCCTACAGCTTCACGGCCCAATTACCGCCGTTTTGCAACAGGTTTGCATGAAATACTGGGGCTTGCTGAAAAAGATGGACAACTGTATTGCGCCCAGCGCGGTGAACTGACCAAGCTTGTAGACCGCAACGGCGACGGCATTGCAGATCGCTACGAAACCGTGTACGCCTGGCCGCTTTCGGGGCATTACCATGAGTACAGCTTTGGCCCAAAAGTGGCACCGGATGGCGATTTTCTGGTGACCGGAAACGTCAGCTTCGGTTCCAGCGATTGGTGGTCGGGCAAGAGTTTTGTGCCTTGGCGTGGCTGGACGATGAAAATTTCGCCCGATGGTAGCATGAAGCCATTTGCTGCGGGCATGCGCTCGCCCTGCGGCATCGGTATGTCCAACGGCGAATTTTTCTACGGCGACAACCAGGGCGATTGGATGGGCTCAGGGTTTGTGACGCATGTGGAGGAAGGCGATTTTGTTGGCCACCCTGCTTCCCTGGTTTGGGCAGACCGTCCAGAATCGCCCGTGAAAATGCGCAGTGAGCTGGTGTACAATAAAGTGGAACCAAGAGACGACCCCAAGAAAAAACCCGAATATATTGCCGAAGAACCCATGACCACCATTTACGAAATGGGGCATAAAACCTACCCTTACCAACAGATAAAAAGCCCCGCAGTATGGCTTCCCCATGGTGTTTTGGGGGTATCAACTTCCGAAATATTGCCCGATGAAACAACGGGTGGCTTTGGCCCTTTTGCCGGGCAGTTGTTTGTCGGCGACCAAGGCATGTCCAAAATTGCGCGGGTATTCCTGGAAAAAATAAACGGCCAGTGGCAAGGCGCTTCTTTCGATTTCCGCAGCGGGTTCCGCTCCGGTGTGTTGCGCATGTGCTGGGGCAGCGATGCCAATACCATGTTTGTGGGTGGCACCAACCGCGGCTGGGGCAGTACAGGCAAGGAACCTTATGGCCTCGAACGCCTGGTATGGACCGGGCAAATGCCCTTTGAAATGAAAGCCGTGCGCGCCATGCCTGATGGTTTTGAAATTGAATTTACACAGCCGGTCGACAAAGCGAGCGCCCAGGATGTGGACAGTTATGTGGCTACCAGCTACACCTACAAATACCATCCAGTGTACGGCAGCCCCATCGTTGAATTTAAAGAAAACGCGGTGCTTGGCGCTAAAGCCAGCACCGATGGTTTGAAAGTGCGGATTGTCGTGGACAGCCTGCGCGAAGGCTTTATTCACAGTATTCAGCCCCTGGGTGTACGTTCCTACACGGAGGAAATGCCGCTCCTGCATCCGGCGGCCTATTATACCCTGAACAGCATACCCACAGGAGAAAAAGCTGCTTTTACGCTGGCTGCGGCTAAACCAAAAACGCAAAAAAAAGACGGCGCATCAGACCCCGGAACTGCCGTAAACACCCCTGATAACCAGATGAAGGAAGCCCGGCCAAGCACGGCAGGGGAGGCGAAAAAAGTGGCTGCTGCTGCCCCCGCAAAGCCTGCTTCAAAACCAACACCTACAGTAGCGAGCTCAACAGAAATCGCTGCTTTACTAACCAAATACACCTGCTCCGCTTGCCATAAAACAAACGAACGCGCTGTCGGCCCAGCTTTCAAAGAGATAGCAAAACGCAAATACTCTGTGTCGCAGATGGTCAACTTAGTGTATGCGCCAAAGCCGGAAAACTGGCCCGACTACACGCCCATGGCACCCATGCTGCACGTGCCAAAAAAAGATGTGGAGAAAATTGCTGCCTGGATCAACACGCTGAAATAAAGATACAAAAAAGCCCATCCCACGCAGGCGCGAGACAGGCTCCGAGTGAATAAATCACCATCCTTTTGTGTTACCGGGCAACAAAACTGCTCAAGAAGAAGCTGTATTCGCCCTTACTCATGTCATGCTTGAACCCCTGCTTGGTCGGGTAATATTTCCCCGGTTGGTCATACTTCATGGGCTGTTTGATATCGGTCAGGAACTCGGGGTTATCCTTGATAAACTGGTGCGTGATCATTGGCTCCAAGAAGGTTACTTTGTTGTCAAAAGAACCCCAGATAAACGTTTGGGTAAATGCCGCACCGTTGAATTCCGATGATGTTGGATTAATCCAGTGTACGCCCATTTGCGGCACCAAGCCCGCTTGGAAGCAGGCGGCTGGGAAATAATCGGCACTTGGCATCAAAGCGGCTTTTACCGTGTCGAAGGGTGAAATAGCAAGCCGTTCTGCCTCCGTTGTCATATAGAAATGAAAGTCAAAGTGCGGCACGTCATAGATCATAACAGGCTCGTGTCCATGTGGTGCAAAACTCATAAACTGGTGTTTAAACGGTGTCTTGCCAGCTTCAGTGGGATAGTCTAAACTCGCGTCCGAATCGCCCGACATATTGTTGAAATTATCGAAAGCTGCGGCATCCATCGTCACGCCGACTTCGATTGGGTTACCGTCCTTGTCGTTAATGACATAGGTTCGGGCTTTGCCAAAGCCGAAGGCAGCTTCCTCTCCCGTAAATGTCCCTGCCCAGGGATCGTCTTTGTCACAAGCAGTAAAAGCCAGCATCAGAAGAAACAAGGCAAAAGTGCTTTTTAAAATGGTTTGAATTTTCATTAGAATTTGAATTTATAATTAAGAATTGGTGAAAAATCTCTTCTAACTGTTGACATGTTGGGATAGTTAAACACGATATAACAACGGCGAATATATGACAAAGTACAAAGTCTTGTATTTCTATAAACGCGGAATTTTAGCCTGCCAGAATCAGACGATTACCACCAATACACAGGAAGACGATTTATAGTCAATGGTTTCTGCATTCAAGGCATGGCCGAAAGCCCCCGACTGAAACAGCACATTGCATAGAAAAGTCGTATTGGGCAGCTCCATGGGCTGTCCGGCTGCTGGAAGGGTCTTCAAATAGGCAATGATCTGTCCCGTTTGATCATCTGGCATGAACTTAAAATCTTTGGACGGCATGATGAGCAATGGGCGTTTGTCATGGCCCACGCCGTGCCGGATGGCGCGATCCCAGTCAAGGTCAGTGTAGGATTTTCCGACACCTGTAGGCGTGAGGTTTGGGGCGAAAATAGTACCCATTTCCGGGTCGTCAAAGAATCTGGTTCCTGCTAAATCAGCGCCGTGGCATTCTGCGCATAGGATAGAGACCCATTTTTGGCCAGCCGCTATAGAGGCGGAATCGCTGGGGATGTTAATTGCCTTGGGCTGAAAATCGTATTTTTTTGCCAAGCGACTTTTTGCTGCGCTGTTGAGGTACAACCTCGTTCCGGCAACAAGTATGATGAGCAGGCCGAGGATGATCCCGGTCCATTTGAGTATCTTTTTCATTGGTATTGATTTAGATGGCAATAAGGAGGACGAGTGATTTAACTAAGTTTGTCATAATGGTTTTGAAAAACTTGAATGGTGAAAAAGAATGGGTTTGGTTGTTGAAAATGATGGTTTGAAGAAGTTGTTTACCACTGTGCCGGATGCACCTGTGTTGCGAATCCAGACATAGCATTCGTGAAATTCAGCCATTGGCTTTCAAAGGCCGTGAACAGGTCGGAAAAAGCGGCAACATTGATGGCAATAAGTGCGGTGCTGATCAAGCTGAGCAGCAGGATGCCGCCGAGGAGGTTGTTGCTGGCTTTCGCGGATGCTTGAGTGATGGGTGACGTTTTCATTCTCGTGTGATTTAGTATTGTACAGGATGTGATTTTATTCGGTTTCTTTGATGACACAAAGGTCAGCCTCAAATGGGGAAGGGTCACGCGCAGAACTGCGTAAATGTGGTACGCAGATATGCGTAAATAGGGGTTTCAGAAAGGTGGTTTCAGGGTTTCAGGTTTCAGGTTGGCTTCGCGTTTGGCAAAGGGGTTTCTGGTTTCAAGGTTTCTGGTTGGCGTTGCGCTTGATACAAGCAGCGCCAAGCCCGAAGCCAACCTGAAACCTTGAAACCTGAAACCCTGAAACCTTACATTTTGAGTGAATGTTGCCTCCAGACATGGTGAACCCAATTGACCAATGATAAAAACTTGCGGAAAGAACAATCGCGGTTGCTGTGAACTGTCAAAACAATTTTTACTTTTACAACAGAATACGCACCCAGGAGATGGGTCTAAAGGACGGGCAACAAAAAAGGTACAATCTTTTATTCTGTTCTAGCCTTCAACCTCGTAGGTTTTTTTCAACCTACGAGGTTTTCGCCAAGTAAAAAGAACAAAATTTTAACCTGTATTCAATGCTAAGCCTTTTGACACAAGACCTTAAATGCCGTTACACACCCTGTTTTCCTGAATTAATTATTGATAAAAGCATGATCGACAAGTACCTACATTACCATAAGCCCTTTTTCAGGCCCATTCCTTTCGCCGTTTTCCTATTACTGCTTTCAAGCTTTGTCGCTGCAAAGCCAGTATGGAACAGTAAATACGCCATAGATGAAAAAGTAATCACGGGCCATGTGCGCTCCGCTGCCGGAGAATCCCTCATTGGGGTAACCATCAAAGAAAGTGGCGGAAGCAACGGCGCCGTTACAGATATGAATGGGAATTATAGCATCCGGGCGAGTGATGCAGCAGAGGCGCTTGAGTTCAGCTACTTCGGCTTTGTCCGGCAGGTTGTGAGCATCGGGAATAAAACGGTTATAGATGTCGTGCTGGATCCTGATGTCAAAGCTTTGTCAGAAGTCGTGGTGGTGGGTTACAGCACCGAGAAAAAAGTGCTGCTCACAGGTTCCGTTTCTGAAATAAAATCCGCGGTGTTAAAAGACATCCCTGTTCCGGGACTCGACGGCCTCATGCAAGGCCAGGCAGCGGGCGTACAAGTGTCCCAGAACTCCGGTACCCCTGGTGGCGCAATGTCGGTGCGCATTCGCGGTGTCAGTTCCATCGGCGGCTCCAGTCAACCGCTGTACGTCATTGATGGCATCCCCGTCACCACTGGCGATTTCGCCCAAATCGGCTATGAAGGCCAGGGTATCAATGCCTTGACCGACATCAACCCAAATGATATTGAGACCATCACCATTCTAAAAGATGCCGCTGCTGCCGCCATTTATGGGGCCCGGGCTTCCAATGGCGTGGTCATCATCACCACCAAACGGGGGGGGAACCAAAAATCCCGCATCAATTTCAACGCCTATTACGGCGTACAGCAAGCCTGGAAAACACTGGACATGCTCAATGCCCGCGACTGGATGCTGTACCGCAACGACCTGGCTGGCGCGGAGGTTTTTTCGCCCGATCAAATCAACAACATCAAAACAAATACGGACTGGCAGGACGTGATTTTCCAAACAGCACCCATGTCGAACTACGAATTGTCCTCCTCTAGCGGCAATGACAGAACGGCAATTTTTATGAGTGGCAATTTTTTCAAACAAGAAGGCATTCTGATCGGCACCGACTACCAAAGGCTCAACGGGCGCGTCAATGTGGATCATAAAATGACCCAGAAGTTGACTGTTGGTGCCAGTATCGGCCTTTCCTACGCCAAAACAAACCGGGTAGAAAGCGACCAATCCCTGCACGGCCCGCTGCCCAATGGCATTTCTACCCCAGCCATATTTCCAATTTACAACGATGACGGCTCCTACAACCAGGAAGGCCCTTACTCCAATGCCGTTTCCATTGCCAACGAAGCCATCAACCAGAATTTTTCTTACCGCACGATTTCGAATATTTACGCCGACTACAAAATACTGCCCGGGTTGAGTTTCTCTACAAAATGGGGCATCGACTTTCTGAATTTTCGGGAGCACGCCTACGAATCCATCAAAACCGTGCAAGGCGCTAAATTCAACGGCCTCGGTTTTGAGACTTATACCAATGTGCTGAATATTGTATCGAACAATTTCCTAAAATACCAAAAGTCCTTTGGCAAGCAAAATGTGGAAGTCATGGGTGGCTACAGTTTTGAAAAATACCAAAACCGCTCCTCTTTCATCCGCGCGCAAGATTATGCCGATCCGGGTTTGCAATACATCGACGCGGCCTCTACCATTGTTTCTGCCAGCACTTCCGGCTTTGAAAACGGGATCCGGTCTTTCTTCGGCCGCGCCAATTACAACTACGACAACAAATACCTGCTGACTTTGTCGGGCAGGCTCGATGGTTCTTCGCGCTTTGGCGAAAACAACCGAAACGGTTTCTTCCCGGCCGCTTCCATCGCGTGGCGCATCGGGGAAGAGGATTTTTTTAAGGTAAATCAGGTATCCGAGTTGAAAATCAGGGCCAGTTACGGCCTTACGGGCAACGACGATATTCCACAGTTCCTGTACGCTGCCCTTTACGGCATCACCGCGTATGGAGGCCAGCCGGGCGTTTACCCCAGCAGCATCCCGAATCCAAATTTGAAATGGGAAACCAGCGCCCAACTCAACCTGGGCATTGACCTTGGATTGTTCAACAACCGCGTGTCCATTACCCTGGACGCCTACAACAAACAGACCAAAGACCTGCTCTTAAGCCGACCCCTGCCGACCAGTTCCGGCTTCTCCGTGATCACAGAAAATGTGGGCGAAGTGGAAAACAAAGGCATCGAACTCGCTTTGTCGACCGATAACCTGGCGGGCAGCGAATTTACATGGAATACGCGCCTCAATCTCTCGGCCAACCGCAACAAAGTGCTCAAGCTGTACAACAAACAGCCCATCGACGACCTTGGCCGCGGCAGCAACCGCATCGAAGAAGGCGAACCGATTGGTATTTTTTACAGCTATGAATGGCTGGGCGTAGACCCTTCCACGGGCGATGTCGTGTATGCCGACAAAAATTTCGACGGCCAAATCACCACTGCCGACCGCACGAAAGTGGGCAACCCCCACCCCAAATTCATCGGCGGCATCACCAATACTTTTGGGTATAAAGGTATCGACCTAAGCATTTTCTTTCAAGGTTCTTATGGCAACGATATGTTTAACGGCTCCCGGCTTTTCCTCGAATCTTTGCAGGGCGGCGACAACCAGTTGGCGATCGTAAACAGGCGCTGGCAAAAACCAGGCGATATCACCCCGATCCCCGATGCGACCAGCGACCCGGTCAGGGCAGCTTCCAACAAAAGAGTATCGTCCCGATTTATTGAAGATGGTTCTTATTTGCGCTTGAAAAACCTTACCTTGGGCTATTCGATCAACAAACAGTGGTTGGAAAGCAAGAGAATCGCTGCTTTCAGGGTCTATTTCAGCGGACAAAACCTGCTCACGTTCACCAATTATTCCGGGCTGGATCCCGAGGTGAATTACAGCGGCAATGAAAATGCCGTCATCGGAACCGATTTCTTCACTTATCCCCAGGCACGTGCCTACACCCTGGGATTCAACCTGACGTTTTAAGCATGAGACATATACTTATCATAGGAATTCTATTCTTGCTCTTGCCCGCTTGTGAAGTGCTGGATGTGACCCCACAAAGTTCCATTCCTGCCGCCGAGGCATTTAAAAACAAAGCTGGCATCCAACGGGGCATCAACGGCGCGTATTCGGGCCTACAGTCGCTCAGTTACTACGGGCGTACGTACAACATTTTCTCAGACCTGGCAGCGGACAACCTGACCCATCCGGCCAATGCCACCTCCGTTAGTTATGCCGAAGTGGACAACAACAGCATACTGCCTGAAAACGGCTCCGTTGATGGTATTTGGTCTGCCATTTACGACGGTATCAATGTTGCCAATAATGTTATAGCACAAGTACCCGGCATCCCCGAAATGAGCCAGGTAGAGAAAAACGCTGCCCTCGGCGAGCTCTATTTCATCCGCGCACTCAACCATTTTAACCTGCTCAATTATTTTGGCCCCATTCCGGTGAAAATCACGCCGACCATTGGGGTGGAGAACGTCAATGTGCCCCGTGATGACGTCAGCACCGTGTATCGGGCAATCATAGACGACCTGAACTTCGCAGCCCAGAACCTGCCTGCCGGCGGGAGCAAAATCCGCGCCTCGCGCTATGCCGCCCATGCACTGCTCGCCCGCGTGTACCTGTACCAAAAAGACTACCAGAAAGCCATCGATGAAGCGACCAAGGTTATCAGCGAAGGCGGATACCAATTGAAAGACAATTTCGCCGATGTATTTACGGCAGAGGCAACCTCAGAATCGATTTTTGAAATTGATTATACCGCCTTGGACAGAAACCGCATCGCCGAATTCAACTTTCCGTTGACGCTAAATGGCCGCCGGGAGGTGGCACCATCAGACGACCTGATTAGCAAATTCACCCCGGATGACGAAAGATTTGCAGCCTCCATCGCTTTCACGGGCGGGCAGCCTTATGCGATCAAATACGACGACCTCAGCACGGGCGCCGACAACGTGATCGTGTTGCGCCTGGCGGAAATGTACCTGATCCGTGCAGAAGCAAAAGCGCAATTGGGGGGCGATGTGACACAAATTCAAAGCGACCTTAATACCGTCCGCTCCCGGGCCAATTTGGCTGGCACCAGCGCAAACACGCCCACGGCCTTGCTCAGCGCCATTGAGGCGGAGCGCCGACTGGAGTTCGCCTTTGAAGGCCATCGCTGGTTCGATCTTGTGCGCACAGGCCGGGCAGTTGCGGTGTTAATTACCGTAAATTCTGTCAATCAAACCTTGTTCCCCATACCCTTGAGCGAATTGTTGACGAATACGAATCCGGGGATGTATCAGAATACGGGGTATTGAACTTTGACGGTGGACGGTGGACGGTTGACGGTTGACGGTGTGGAAGATATTTTGGTAGGCGTGTTTCAGCACTAAAATCGAAGGATATCTTGACGGTAGATTTTTAGCTGGATTTATTTCAGCAAATATTTATTGGATTGAGCGGAGTGAGCATTTGTCAACTTTTTTTTCAAGTTGACAAATTTGACGCAATTCCAAAATATAGTTGGAAATGCGGTTTTTAACAACATTGGCAACTGACTTTTGACAAAACAATATTGATCCATTGCTTTGCCAAAGCTAAGCAGTATCGAAATGCTGAGCTTGGCAAACTGAGCACATAATTGTATCATTTCAACCATTTACACGCCGTTGTTTCATCAACGGCAAACTACTTTTAACATAAAACTTTAACCATGAAAAAATCCTATTTGCTCTTGTTCCTACTTGGTTTTGCAGTGTTGAATTCCTGTAAAAAGAAAGAAGAAGACCCCATCAAACCAGGCGCATCCTTCAACGTCAGCAACCTGACAGTGGTGGTAGATGAAGAGGTGCAATTTACCAACACCTCCACAGAAGCAACTTCTTACACCTGGAGCTTCGGAGATGGAACGACCGCTACGGAAGTTTCTCCGAAAAAATCGTATTCGACGTCCGCCAATTTCACGGTAACCATGGTTGCCACAGGTGCCGGAGGTGCCAACACCGCCATTTCGGTGGTCAAAGTACTGCCGCTTTGCAGCTTTACCGTGGAAAATGACGCCAGTTTGGTGGCCAATACCCCGGTGCAATTTACCAATGGCTCCAAAGGTGCAGCATCTTACCTCTGGTCTTTTGGCGATGCAGCCAACTCAACTTCCACGGTTGCCAGTCCAACGTTTACTTATGCCAGTGGCGGCAGCTATACGGTGACGCTGAAAGCCATAAGCGCCGTAGGTGAAAGCACCACATCAAGAACCATTACTGTGGCCGGAGCGCCTGTGGTGAAGGATTTGTTCTTTATGGAATACGGTGCTACTTCTGCCATCAAAAAGGTTGCCCTGAGCACGAACACTGCCAGCAATGTGTTGGATATTACCGGCAAAGGCGGTGCTGGCATGGCCTTTGATGCGGTCAACAACAAAATTTACTTCAGCGATTTTGAGCTGGCCGATGCTGGCAATATTTGGCGCATGAACCCCGATGGTACGGGACTAACTGCCATTGCCACGGGTATAAATGACCCTTATGGCGTGGCAGTTGATCCCGCCGGTGGAAAAGTGTATTGGGTAGACAACGCGGGCAACGTGTCCCGTGCCAACCTCGATGGCTCTTCCCCCCAAATTGGTCTGGTGAATATTCCTGGGGGAAATATGCGGGCCATCGCCCTCGACCCGGAAAACAACAAGATGTATTTCTATGATGTGAATATTGAGGATCTGTACGTGGCCAGTATGGACGGCACCAACGTTGCGAAACTCCTGACGGGCACTTATGGCTATGCTATTTTGATCGATACGGTAAATGACAAATTGTATTACGACGATCAGAATGCCAATAAGCTATGGCAGGTAAATTTGGACGGCACAGCGCCAGTCACGATTGATGCCAGCGGAGACCGTATATATGGTATGTTGATCGATTACAGTGCCAACAAATTGTACTGGTCGTCACGCGACGGCAATAAGCTCATGCGTGCCAACCTGGATGGCTCCAGCCCGGAGACGATCCTTTCCGGCCTTACGAGTCCAAGGGGAATTGCTTTAAAACAATAAGACGATGAACAGAATTTTGCTGCTTTTAGTGGGCGTACTTTTTTACACAAGTTGTAAAAAGGATGATTTCCCGGTGCCGCCAGCCAGCACGGTACCTTTATTTACCTTTAGCATTGGCAACAATGGATTTGCCCCGGCTACGGTTGCTTTCACAAATACATCCATCATACCGGAAAGGGCTGGAAACGTGACCTACATCTGGAATTTTGGGGATGGCAACACATCCAGCGAGGCTAGCCCAAGTCATCTGTTTGAGACAGCAGGGGTTTATCTGGTCAAAATGACCCTCGTCACTTCCGCTTCTGCAGAAATCAAGGAAACGTCCAAAACCATCGTGATCAAAGATCCGGCGGCAACGGGTATCCCTGTTTTTTTTACCGATGGCGGCCAGGTGTTTTCCGGCTTGCTCAACAACTTGGCTCCCGTGATGGAAGTTTTGCCCGTCACCGGGTTGCAAGCATCCTACGGCATGACCTATGATTCGGTGCGCAACAAGTTGTTTATCAGCGATTATGACGCGGGAAAAATTTACCTGTGCAACCCCGATGGCTCCGGGCAGCAAGTGTTCCGCAGTGGCCTTGACAGTCCAAATGCCATGAGCATCGACTATGCCCAAAACAAGCTTTACTGGGATACCGGCAATGGCATCCAACGGGGCGACATGGGCAGCAACGATGAAGCGCAGTTCGAGCAATTCGTTACCGGGCAGGCCAATGACCCCGATGGCATCGGCATTGACCCAGTTTCCCGAACCCTGTTTTGGTTAAATTACAACGGCGGCCTGTGGAAAAAAGGCCTGGATGGAACCGGGGAAGCCGAAATCATCCCCTTGGTGGAAGGCGGCAGCCTGATCGTAGCCAACAACCGCATCTACTTCGATCAGTATGTTGCCAGCGGAGACATTCACCTGAAATCGGCCAAGTTCGACGGCACAGATGTCGCGACAATCGCCACGGGGATTTCCCGTATAGTCTATGGCCTTGCCTACGAGCCAATTGGCCAGAAAATATACTGGGGCGACCGGAACAAAGGCCGCATCATGCGGGCCAACCCGGACGGCAGTGGCGCAGAAGCCTGGTTTACGGCGGCGGGGAGTAGCCCGCGGGGCATCGTATTTGGGAAATGAGGGTTTCATGGTTTCAAGGTTTCAGGTTTCAAGGTTTCAGGTTTCAGGGTTTCATGTTTACGCGATTTGTGGTAAAATCAGGTTTCAGGGTTTCAGGTTTCAGGGTTTCAGGTTTACGCGGTTTGGTTAAACTTGAGCTTTAAAGACTCAGTACTAGAATCAATTGGCAATACTATTGCCGCTATCTTGTTTTCACATTGAATACCAAACAGTTGTGTCATTCCGAGCGCAGCGAGGAACCTGGGTTAGGATAAAGACTCAGGTTCTACGGGGTGCTTGGAATGACACTTTTTGCTTTAGGGGGGGGGTATTGACGGGGATTTTATGTAAATCGAAGATTGAATCTTCGATTTACATAAAACATCCCCGCTTAATTGAAACGCCGATTCGGGCGCTTTTTTTAAGACATCTCACGGACCATTTTTTTGATTTACGCGTGACGAGTGATGATTTACGATTTTTGAAGTTGCACGGCATTCAGGCCTAGTTTTGAATCAACCGAAAAGACGGCAACTGAATTCGGCAATCAGCCTTTTGTTTTTTAACAACAAGCAACAGGCTGGAAATAATTACAATCTTCACAAATCGAAGAAATCATCCACAGTACCGCACAAATCGCGTATAAACTTCAAAAATCGTAAATCATCACTCGTCAATCGTCAATCAAAAAAATCCATCGAAATATTTCTTAAAAGCTCCAGATGCTGCGCTTCGTTCATCCGTCTGCCCTGAGCCCCCCCTACCGAACCACCGTAACATCTCCTTTCTTCACCACCCGGATCACCCTTCCACACACCGCCACATCCGCTTCCAGGTACCACACCTGCACGCCGGGATTCATTTTCTGGGCATCGTAAATGCCGTCCCAGGCATCAGCCGTGCTTTCCGTTTGGAATAGTTGGGTGCCCCAGCGATCAAACACCATAAACTTGAAGCGCAACAGGTTAATGCCTGCGGCAAAAAGCGGGCGGAACCGCGCGTTTTCAGGGTCAAGTGAGTTTGGTTTCAGTACGTTCGGTACGTACACAATGCTCAAATCACTGGCCAGTTCTGCCCAAGCTACTTGAGCTTCGCTGCGTTCGGTACTGCATACATCGCTCACGGTTAAACTGACAGGGCCAGCATCGGTTGCCACTGCCGTTGTATTCGTGCTGCCGTCCCACCATTCGAATTTTAGGGTGGCCGTATCTCCGCCCGAAACCGTTGGTTTGAGGGTCACTGCATTGCTGTCGCAGGCCAACAAGGCATCCGGCAATTGAACAACCAACACTGGTATGGCCGGAACAAAGGCCGTTTCTTCAAAAACACAAGCATTCCCATCTTCCAAATACACGGTATAACTGCCCGCATTCAGGCTGCCGAATGTGGTGGATGATTGATAAATCGTGTTATCCAGGGAAAACTGGAAAGGCCCCTGACCGCCAGGACCTACTATAACTGAAATCCCCCCTGTGGGCGCATTGGCGCAAGCGCGCTGCGCCTGAACGGCAAAGGTCGCCGCTGGGAATTCCTGCACCATAACGGTCAGGGTAGAGTCGCATCCTTCAGCATTTGTTAACGGGAAATCGCGGGAATCACCAGCCGGTATTGGCACACCGTTGAACGTATACACTTTACCCGGACAAACACTAACATCCAGCACATTCGAAGACGCTTGCAATTGTTTCACCGTCACCGTCACCGTGGAATCACAACCCAACCAGTTTTGCAACACAAATGGCTGCACCATGCCGCCGCTCAACGCAACACCCTGGTAAACAAAATTTTCTCCAGGGCAAACCCCCGTTTCAAAACCAGAACTGGACGTTGGCCAAGCCTGTACACTTACCGAAACGATGGAGTCGCAGCCCAGCCAGTTGTTCAAGGTGAAAGCCTGGGTAGCGCCGATTGGGAGGCTGGTGCCCGCATAAGTCGCTGTGCCACCAGGGCAAGCAAACAAACTGGCGGTCCCTGTAGAAGTAGGATATGCCGCTACATTCACCGTAACAATAGAATCACAACCAAGCCAGTTGTTCAAGGTGAAAGCCTGGGTAGCGCCGATTGGGAGGCTTGTTCCTGCATACGTCGCTGTTCCACCAGGACAAGCGAACAAACTGGCTGTTCCTGTTGACGTGGGATATGCCGCCACGTTTACCGTGACGATGGAATCACAGCCAAGCCAGGTTGTCAAGGTGAAATTCTGGGAAGTACCCGTTGGAACAGCTGTGCCAGCATAGATCGCCGAGCTACCCGGGCAGGCATACAAGCTTTCAGCACCTGTGGCCGGGGGTAAAGCTGCCACAGAAACCGTCACAATGGAGTCGCAACCATGCCAGGTTTGCAGCGTAAACTGCTGCGAGCTGCCTGCCGGGATGCTGATTCCGTTGTACATGGCTGAGCCACCCGTGCAGGCAAACAGGAAGGTCGCCGATCCTGTAGAAGTCGGCCAAGCCTGTACGTTCACCGTAACGATAGAGTCACAACCAAGCCAGTTTGTCAAGGTGAAATCCTGGGTAGTGCCGACGGGGATATTCACCCCGGCGTAGGTGGCAGTGCTGCCTGGACAAGCGCGTAAGGTTTCTGCACCCGTAGAAGTAGGCCAAGCCTGCACATTCACTGTGACGATGGAATCGCAGCCGACAGCATTAACCAACGTGAAATTTTGGGAGCTGCCAACAGGGATACTGGTGCCAGCATACATGGCAGAACCGCCAGGGCAGGCACGCAAAGTTGCCGTGCCCGTAGAAGCTTGTAAGGCCACCACGTTGACGACCAGGGTAGAGTCGCAGCCTTGGGCATTGGTGTATTGGAAGGATTGCGTGCCGCCAACCGGAATGTTAGAACCCTGATAGGTGACGGAGCTGCCTGCGCAGCCAGAAAGCTGCAAGGTGCCAAATGCGGTACAACCAAAGTGCAAGAGCAAATCAGCATCTCCTTCCACGCCGCAGCCTGAAAGCGACACGGGATCTGTGCCAATGACCACGCTCCAGTTTGGCGGCAGGGAGAATGGGTCAATTTGAACCGAATAGTTCGTGGACAAAACATTGGGGAAGGCAAAGCTGCCATTTGCCCCGGAATTCGCCGCATCGAACAACATGCCGTTTTGGTACAACACCACCGGAATGCCCGCCAACAGGGTATCCGCAGCATCAATCACACCGTTGTTGTTTACGTCCGACCAAACCTGGCCGAGGATATTGCCATAGCCATCGTACAGATTGAGCGTGAGCGGGTCACTTTCGTTGGTACATCCGTAAATATCCGTCAACTGGGCCCAGTACGTGCCGCTCTGTTGCGCAATAAAATTGGAAGTGGTAGCCCCCGGAATCAGCATCCCGTCCTGGAACCACTGCCAATTGATGACCGATGGCAACACGGGCATACACAGGGTATCGGGATTGCAACGCGTATGGCAACCAGCAGGAATCGCGCTTACGGGTGGCCCAGCCAGCACCGTCCATTTGTTGGAGCCGGCTTCGCAGCCGAATTCATTGATAACCCGGATTTGATACACACCGGGCGCTTCTGTATTCATTGTAGGCCCCGTTTGGCCATTACTCCACACCAATTGCCAGTTGGCGGGTTGCGGGCCCGCGTAGGTAAGCGTGTTGGGGCTGCCTGCGCAGGTATTCGTTCCACTGATGGAAAAGCCGCTGGGTTTTGGATTTACCGTAACCGTGAATGGGTCGGAGACTGCCGTGCAACCCGTGGCGGGGTTGGTGATGGTTACGGAATAGGTATAGGTACCAACAGCCAGGAGGTTGTTCCGTTCGTCGGTGAAATACAGGAATGGGTTGTTGCCATTGGCGACCGACCAGGAGTAATTGTAGCTGCCATTGGTGAAAGCCTGTAATACGACGTCTTCGCCTGCACAAACGACCAGTGATGGGTAAGAGACACCCACCACTTGATTCAAATTATTCATAAGCAGGGCTTTGATAATGGCATCAGGCGATACATTCATGTCAATATTTACGGCGGGCGGGGCGTAAGTACAGCCGAATGCATCCGTAATGGTGACGCGATAACTACCCTCTTCACTGACGATCAAAAACGGGGTGGTAGTACCGTTGTCATCCGACCAAATGTAACTTACCCCGCCCGCTGGAGCAGCCAGGGATATGCTGCCCCCTTCGCAAAGGGCAGGGGGGGCAGGGGGGGTAATGGTGCCGCTCAGGTTATTGGGGTCTACCACGATGTTGCGGGTAAATGAAGCGCTACAACCATAAATGTTGGTCGCAGTGGCCGTGACCGCGTAGCTGCCCGCCGGGCTAAAGTTGTGGAAAGCCGGTGTGCCATTTGCGTCGTTGGAGGCACCACTGGCAGGGTCGCCAAAATTCCAGGAGAGTTCGGTGATGTCAACCGCGTTGGGCGGTATGGCGAATTCAAGCGCATTGCCAGCGCAACTGATGGCTGGCACCGGAAAATCTACCGCGGGCAGCTCCGGAATGGCTACCTGAACCGTAGCGCTGGAGGTGCAGCCGCTGTTGCCCGTCACGGTAAGTTGAACGGAGTAATTTCCCGAAGGGTCAAAAGTATGCGTCGCATTTCTGACCGTGGATTGGTTGTTCACACCCGAAGCCGGGTCACCGAAAACCCAATCCCAATTGCTGATGCCACCACTGGGCAAAAACTCGCTTTCGTCCATAAAATTGGTAACCGCACCCGGGCAATCGGGCAAAGTATTAAACCGGGCCACGGCTTCGGCATCAAAAAAGTCGTGTACGTTGCAAACCGTGCCATCGCTTAGTTCCACGACCAATATGGCCACAAAAGAACCTGCATTGTCAAAGGTGAAATTTGGGTCAGTCTCGGTAGAATTGCCCAATACCTGTCCGCCAGAAACACCGACTATCCAATTTGCCGAACCTGGCACGTACACCCCGCCGACATCGATCAAGTGCATTTGGAAGGAATCGCAGCGGGCCGTGGCATCAATGGCCAGATCCACGGTACCCGGTGGGCATGCCACGCCGTTGCTGGGCAGGGAGCCGCCGCCGCCGCCGCCACAATAATTTCTCAGAAGAATGGGGCTTGCCACTTTGGTGCAACCATTTGCATTGGTCGCCTGCACTGTGTACAAGCCATACTGGTTGGTGGAGTACGTAGAAGCCGTTTGTCCTGGAATAAGGTTTCCGTCCTGAAACCACTGGAATGTATAGTTGCCATCTTGATTGGTGAGCGCGGTAAGCGGCACCATGATGGAGTTGTTGCAAAAGCCTGTTGGCGAGGCCGTTGTGAGGGAGACATTGGGGATTTCCCACTGTTGTATGTAAAAGGATTCCGTACCCACACAGCCATTGGCATCGGTCACAGAGACCCCGTACGTTCCGGGGCCGAGTAATGGGGTAGCCGATGTAAAGGTCAAAGTCCCGGCATCGTTTTTCCAGACATAGTTTGAGAACGCGGTACTTGTTTGCACCATGTCCGTTGTGCCGGGGCATAGCCCAACAGGCGCTTGCACAATTGGGGCGGGCGGGGCATTGACGGTGACTGGGAACACAGCAGTTTGGCCACAAACATTCAGGTTCACCACGTGCCCGCCTGCCTGCGACCAGAAAATCTCCACGGCACTGCTGCCCTGGCCACTGGCCACCGAGCCTGCCGTTGCCGGGCTTATTTGCCATTGCAAGTTTGCGTTTTTCAGCACCTCAATGGAATAACTGCCTTTGGTATCTTCACAAACCGATGGCGTACCTGTAATGTCGGGAATGCCGATGGGTGATACTTGTACCTGAATGGTATCGGACATGCAACTGAGGCCATCTGTGCTGACATGGGCCACCGATAGCCAATACGGGCCAGCGGCATTCCAGGTCACATTGAGGGTTTTTCCCTGAAACACCGCCGGAGCAGCTGCGCCGTTTTTGACTGTCCAGGAATAATTGCTCGTGGGGGTGCCGCCTTCGGCTTCGTACGTGTAGGTTGTTCCGGGGCAAATTTTCCGTTCGCCTTTTATTCCTGTCAATATAGTGGGCAATGGCCGCGCCTGAACGGCCCAATCGGCTTGATTGGAACAGGTTTCAGCCAAATTCGCTGGCGTTGCGAACAAGCGGTAGTAGCCGATGCCATTGTTGAATGGCACACTCACCGTTGCCGTAGCAGCAGGAGAGTTCCATACCGTGCTGCCACTGGGGTCCGTCATCGTCCAATCGCAGGAAATGGGCAGGTTGTTGTTGGAGAATTTGGTGTTAAAACTGCCATTTGCTTCCAGGCATACTTCAACCGGGCCATTGATGACAAAGGAGGGCAGAATTTTCACCGGAATGCTGTCCTGGCCGCCGCAACCAAGGTAGCAGTTGTCGTATTTCACAGAAAGCCAATAAGTTATCGTGGTACTGGGGGTCGTGTACCAGTCGATGGTAACACTGTTGGTGCCCTGCCCATTGGTGATATTCCCACCGCCAGAGAGCGTCCACACAAAACCGGAACCGCCGAATAGCTCAATGCTGTACACTTCGGTCGCATTGGGGCAAACCCTTTCTTTGCCCCGTATTTCGGCATCGTCCGACACGATCGGGATGCTGCTGACGCCAGCAATCGGGCAGGAAGCGCCGCTGCAAGCTGGTGCGCCAAGGGTGATGGTGCCGATTGGGCCATTGCCCCATTGGACAGTTATGCTGTCGGAAGTGGCCGTGCCGCCTTCCAGGATGGTACCGTTGGGGCTGACCGTCCAGGCAAACGGCGGACAAGCATTAGAGGCGGTATAGTTGACTGTTTCGCCGGGGCAAATGGTGGCTACACAGTCCAGCGTTGGCGCCACAGCGTCCAATACTTCCACCGTAAACGTGGTGGTATCGCTACAAAGGCAATTGCTGCTGGCAACAAGCCGTACGGTATGGATGCCAGGATTGAGGTAAGTATGTATCGGATTTTGCGCGTTGCTGCTGCTAAAGTCGTCGCTGAAAAACCATTCGATATGATCTACATCGCCGGTACTGAGGTTTTGAAAATCAACTTGTTGGCCAATGCACACTTGTAGGGTGCTGTTCGCCGCAGCCGCCGGTGCGCTGCCAATAGCGGCACTTGGTGGCTCCAAAATAGTGACACAGAGAAAGTCTTCACTGGTGCAGCCCTGCATGCCATTTGATGTGACAACGATAGAACCAGTTCCAGCGTTGCCCCAATTTACGGTGATGGATCTACCATTGGGAGGGTTGACAACCCAGCTACTGGCCCCAGAAACCTGCCAACTCAAATTACTTGAAACGGGAGGGTTACTAACAGCGGCAGTGTAGGTAACGGTTGCGCCCGCGCACACCTGCTCGCAGTCCAGGTTTCCACCTGTGATGGTGTCATTGTTGCAGGGAGCCGTATTGAGGGAGATAATATTTATTTGGTCTGATTGGTTGTTTATCAGCGCACCCGTGGCGGTAGCTGTTTGGTTCGTATTGGCATTGCTGACAGTTACCGTATATTGGCCGGGGCAAAACCCGCAGATCATGGTTGGGCTGGCGCTTACGGTGTTGGTTTGGCCGTTCGACCATTGAAAAACGTAGGGGCTTGTGCCATTTACGACAGTGACGATAAAGCACCCGTCACAGCCGCAAGAATATACTGGCTGGAGTAAGACCGTGAGTTGGTTGCCAACTTGAGCATGCAGACTTGTGATAAAAAACAACAGGAAAAGGGCGGAAAGAAATCGGTTTTTCATACGACAATCGGATTGAGTAGGTAGGTGTTGAAGATGTTGTTGAGATGCGGTCATGGAAGTGCAACGCTGCTTTTTGTTTTTAAAATTCCAAAGGTTTTTAGCCAACCGTGCATTAAAAACCGCATAGCGGTGACATTCTAGCAAATGATCCGGCGATTTTCATTAAAAACCGCGTAGCGGTGACATTCTAGTAGCTATGAAAAATGAAGACCACGATATGTGGAACATCCTGTTTGATGGCTGTGAAGCTCCCGAAAGCCTTAAAAATGAGGTATTCGACTCGCTGGCATCCCTACGCTTACGGGGCAATGGGATGGATTTGTTTTCCGAAAAAATGCTCCTGACACAGTCGAATTTCAGTGATGAGGACGAGCAGGATAAACCCGACGAAAAAAGGTGCCATAATTCCCCTTGGCAAACGGCAGGTTCCCTCCTGCTAAAACACAATAGAATCTCACTACATTCGTACCATATAAAATCAATCATACCATGTATACCGATCAAAAACCTGCTACCACCAAACCCAACACACTATGGGCGCATTTGAATGCCCATAAACTGCCCTATTTCATTGCGCTTTTACTGCTTGTAGCTTCTATATGGCTGCTCATGGCACGCTTGACAGATGCCCGCAAATTTGAAAGCGAGAAAAAACAAATGGACGAGCGCCTTGAAACCATTGCCAACAACCACCTCCGGCTTACGGCAAAAACATTCTCCTGGGCAGTGCGCAGTGCCGTCATGCGCGGCAATTACGACCAGGTGCGCGAATACTTTCACGACTTTATTCGGGAAGAAAAAATACGCTCCGTGGCACTTTCCGACTTGTCGGGCAAAATCACCATCTGCACTGACCTGAACTTTGAAGGCAAGCCAGCGTCTGACCTTTTCCCCGGCGGCATGGCCGATGGCAAGGAAATATACATCATTGCCCAGGATAAAAACAGAATCGTCAGCACCCCCATTCTTTCTTTGAACGAACCACTCGGTACCCTGTGGTGGTCGTTTAATGCCGATAGCCTGCGTATTGTGAAGGGGAATTGAGACCAGCTGGGAATCTCCTGCACCATTGTTTTTTTACCACATAGCGCACATAGTTCACATAGCTGGTTAAACGCATACATCATTTGTGCGTTATATGGTACAAAACATTCTAAACATCAAACACAACACATAAATACATGAAGTACCACGTAAAGATTACCGATATTGAAACGGTGAATGAAGTAGCAGGATATTGGACTAACGAAGATCTCGTAGCCCTCCTAGACGCGTTCAACTATCCTGATGCCGACAAGTTGAAAAAAGCAGAGCTCAAGGAGTTTTTGTTTTTGGCCATTTCGGATTTTGAACCGAGTGACGCTGCAGAAATCCTATTGAAATATAAACTATCAGAACAGCTGACGGAAGGCCAAATGCAGCAGATTTCCCATGAAATGTTGCTCGACAAAGTGTGTGAAGAATACCCGGATATAACCTTGCACGCAAGGTTGTTTCACATCAATCAATTGCTATTCCTCGCCTACAATGGTAAGTTTCCAAATGCCAAGGCGAGTATTATTGAATTTGAGCTGAAACCTCAGGAAGCAGCCGATACCGCCATTACACCAGAACTGGTGCTGAAAGCATTCTCCCATGGCTTATCTGACAGCAATATCATTAAAAGGCTGTTTGGCGATCAGTTGAGCGGGGAAGTTGAATTCCCAGAGGCTGAAAGTATTCTTTGGGAGTTTGAATCACTCCATGAAGGGAAGTTTCGCTTGCTTACGTCGGAGTATTGGCTGAATAAGGAAGACTTTAAAATAATTGAATTTGAAGCCGAAATTTGAAAACCAAAACCCTCTTTCTTTGTGCCTCCGGGGGAGCATAAGCATGGGAAAGAAAGCAATATCCGCGAGTCGCGTAACATTTATTGGGCTGCTTATAAGAGTAGAAAACCGACTGGAATGGGGCTTAAGGTCACAATTTATGACCTTAGAAGATTGTATCCTTCAAGGTACAATTTACCATGTTACCCAATCGTGGCTGTCTCATGCGTCCCTTCGGGACGTAACATTTGTAGACCTGGCAAATAATATTTGTTTTCCGTTCCATCGGAACGGCATCTTCAACGCAATGTACCGCTCCGCTGGAAAGGGCGAAGTCTTCTTTGGCATTGCTAATCGGGTAGGAGGAGAGCGTTAGCCCTCCGTCCCCCCACACTACCGGACGTACGTGCTACGTATCACGGCGGTTTCTTCTAACTTTTTAACTGCCCATGTTTTATGAACAATCAAGGTGCTTACCCTATCGGTATTCGAAGGCTTAATCGGCCACCTTTACTTCTTGCACCGATTCCGTCGTTGCATCAATGTAGAGGCGCGAGGTCTTTCTCCTGGTTTTGCAGCCTGTTTGAGCCTTTACGACACGTCAGGTTGTTGCCTTGCGTTAGAAAATTCGGGCCTTCCCCAAATTTGCATCCGGGTACTATGCCCTCTGCTGACTCCTGCACTCACCTCGGTTCTCAGGCACTCGCTCGCGCCTCCGACACCGCCAAGCCTGTGCAGGTATCCCGGGGTAAGCCACCTCTCTTGCAGCACGTCGCGCCAGATTTACCCGCGTCCCTTCCGAATGACTATCGGGCTTCGCGGTTCATGGGCCGCTTACCCAGGTTCACAGGCCTTGTATCTGGTTTCTGTTCGTCGCTACGTACTTTTGTCTCCCGCTTCCTTCAGATTCCCAGTCGCCCAGGACACCGCCCGTATGATAGCGATGTTGGTATCAATAGCTTTATCACTTTTTAATACACCCGAGAGCATTGCCACGCCCTGCTCCGTAAAAGCATACGGGAGTTTGCGTTTACCACCCCAACTTGAAATCACAATTTGTGACATCAAGTTTTTCATCTCTTTCCATGTTAGTTGAAACATAAAATCTTCCGGGAAACGCCTAGCATTTCTTTTGACAGATTGGTTAAGCGCCCTGTTTTCCACTTCATATAGTTCAGCTAAGTCGAAATCAAGCATCACACGCTGCCCCCGCAGTGTGTGAATTTTAGATTGTATCAATTGGAGTTCCATTGGTTAGGCGTTTTGTTGACTTGCTTTTCCCTACTATTCAAGCAGAAAAGCACAGTAAATATAAAACAAAAAATGTTTTAAACGCTTATTTTTAAAATAAAAAAGCGCTGCAAACGATCGCCTGCAACGCTTAATAAGTTTTTTGTTTGCGGGTCGTTTTCGTCCTTGAACCGGTTGGCAATTGCTTCGTTTTGAACTTTGGTACGGATGTGCGCTTGTATGTCTGCCGGATCACTGGCACTGCCCGTCATCACCACCTTCATGCCGCCTTTTGTTTCTTCCTTGGCATGCCAATCGGGGCGCAAGGCTTTGAGGGCATCGTACATGGGCCACACACGCTTGGCGGCTGATGCAAACGATCATAGCCTTGCCCAAGGTGACTTCCCGGCGCTGTTCAAAGTGTTGCACAATGTCAGCCGCCACCTGCTTCACCCGGCCTTCACTGCTGACCACAGCCTCCACCCGTGCCCATTTGGCCTTTTGGTCGGACGCGCTGCGCTACCTCGTCGGCCTCCCCATAATTTTCAAGCAGGGCGTTGATTTTTTCATCCAGGACTGCCGCTTGTTCTTTGTCTAGTTTGATGTGTGCCAGTCGGCTTTCATAATAGATTGGCACGGTTGAACCATCATCCACGGCCCTTTTTATGTCGTAGATGTCAACGTATTCCCCAAAAACGGCGCGGGTATTCGCATCCGATTTCTCCACGGGTGTTCCTGTAAAGCCTAGGAAAGTTGCATTAGGCAATGCATCGCGCATGTTGCGCGCGAAGCCGTCAATGAAATCATAATATCATATTGGCTGCGGTGGGCTTCGTCGGCGATCACGACAATATTGCGCCGGGTGGAAAGGGTGGGGTATTTTACGCTGATGCGTTTTGTCTCGCCGGCCTCGTTTTCGTACGCCTCCGTTTCGAGAAATTTTTGAATGGTCGTGAATACAATACCACCCGCTGCGACGGCCAACAATTCCTGTAAATGTTCCCGGTTTTCGGCCTGCCGGGGCGATTGGCGCAATAAAGTACGGCAGGAGCTGAAGGTGCCGAACAACTGCTGATCTAAGTCGTTGCGATCGGTCAGTACCACCAGCGTAGGGTTTTCCATTTCTGGAGCCAGTACCAGTTTTCCGGCTTAAAAAACCATGCTCAGGCTTTTGCCGCTGCCTTGGGTGTGCCATACTACCCCGCCGCGTTGATCTCCCCCTCCCCCGACCCTTAATTTAAAAGTCATACTTGATCCCACCCCGCACCGTATCATACACGCAGGTGTGGATTCGATAGTGGCAAAATAATTCAAAATTTTTCCAGGTCATCGGCGGCCATACCGATTCATCAGTCCACCAAGCAAATAGTTCTTCCGCAAAAACCTCCTGAAAGTTTTTTTGTAGCCATTTGAGCGAAGCCGCCACATTAGCTGTTTCCTTCAGCAAATAGACATTCGCTTCGTCATGCGATTCAAGGTCTATGACCACGTTGTCCGTACCGTTGCTAAGGGTGTTTATCCAGTCGAGCATCGCCTTTTTAGGACTTATGACGAGGGCATTGCGATTGATGGGTTTTATTTCCATATTAGGATGGGTTTATATCCCCACGCATCAGCTGCGGCAGCAAGGCGTCGCGTAAAGAAGTGAGGGTGTGCGATTCTTGGTTGTTCTCAATCATTTTCTCAAAAATATGCTTTGCAAACTCATTAAAAGTCAAAGCCAAGGGCTTTGGAGGAATTGCAATTTCGAAATTTGCCAAATCTCCCCAACTCGTTCGGGGCATCCGTGTTCCATCGGCTGTTGCTGTTGTGAAAGAAATCAGCTCATCGCTGAAAAAATGGAAGACGACAAAAGCAAACCAGGCTGCCTCTTTAGGTTTTATAACCAAAATATCCGTAGAACAGACTCCATCAAAAGGTGCAATGCAGACTTTGTGAAAATAAGGTCGAAGTTTCCCAAAAAGCAAATCTCCTTTTGAAAATCTGAATTTATTGCTTTCCAGTTTGCCTGCAGTGCCTGAATCAGTTAAAGAAAGGCTTTTTCGGGCAATATGTTCCAAACCAACATATTGAAGTTCATCGGTCATTTCATCTGGTTTTATTTGGCCTTTTTTTGTTTGCGCCACATCCCCCAATTTCCCCCATCGCCACCCCTCCTGCAATTCCTCCTCCCCTCCTGCATACTTCCCAAACCACTCCCCCCACAGCGCCTGCGCGATCCCTTCCAGCGTAGCGTTCATGCGACGGTTGAGTTCGATTTTGTCATCCAGGGCGGTGAGGATGGCGGCAATGCGGCGTTGGGTGGACAGAGAGGGTAGGGAAATTTCAAACTCTTTTAAAGAAGTGAAATTAAACACTGGTTGTACAGAATTTGAGCCTATTTGATTAATATATTGGGCAACTGATGGATTAGCAAAATAATAATAAACATAGTCTCTATTTGCAATGGATTCGTTTACTTCCAATTTCATTGTATTCGTAGAAAGCACATAATCTGAATCATTTTTATATGGCGTTAAAATTCCCACTTTGCCAATTGTTCCCACCTTCGGAAAAATTAATTCACCGACTTTTACCTGATGCTTTTTTAAAGTGTCAAATTTCCCCTTTGATATAAATCGTTTTTCAGACCAATCACATGATCGTCCTTGAATATTTTTACCTTGTAATATTAAGATCCCTTCGTCTCGGTAATCGGTGTTTTTTAAATTGGAACCAAATGGGGCATCCGACATTGATTTCGCAATTTCTTTTATTTTATATTTTTTATATTTACCATTCATATCCCACCTCCTTTAATTTTTCCTTAATCAACGTTTCCAACCGCGCACTTTCAGCAAATTGCTCCGCCAGTGTACCAGTCAGCTCCCGCATTTTATCCTCAAAAGGAATTCCGTCATCTTCCACTTCTTCCGCGCCCACGTAGCGCCCAGGCGCGAGTACGTAATTATTGGCACGCACTTCGTCCAAAGTAGCGGCGTGGCAGAAGCCTTTCACCGCTTCAAAGGTGCCACTTGGAGTGCGCCAAGCATGGTAGGTACTGGAAATTTTCAAAATATCCGCTTCCGCAAGCTCGCGATGCCGCCGGCTGATCATACTACCCATTTTTCGGGCGTCTATGAATAAAATCTCGTTCCTTCTGTCCCTAAACTTGTGGTTACTACGATCTCTTGCCAGAAACCAAAGGCAGGCGGGAATCATGGTATTGTAAAATAATTGGGACGGCAGCGCCACCATACAATCAATCAACCCGGCTTCAATCAGGTCTTTGCGGATGTCGCCTTCGCCGCCGCTGTTGGAAGTCATGGAGCCATTGGCCAGTACGATGCCCGCTGTGCCGGTGGGGGTAAGTTTCCAAATAAAATGTTGCAGCCAGGCGTAATTTGCGTTTCCGGTAGGCGGCATGCCGTATTTCCAGCGGTCGTCGCTGCGCAGGTGTTCGCCGCCCCAGTCGCTGATGTTGAAGGGAGGGTTGGCGAGGATGTAATCGGCTTTCAGCGTGGGGTGTTTGTCTTGGGAAAAGGTGTCGCCGAGTTGGATGTTGTGCGCGATGCCCCGGATGGCGAGGTTCATTTTGCAAAGCCGCAGGGTGGTCGGGTTGCTTTCCTGTCCGTAAACACTGATGGCATCGCGTTGGCCGCCGTGAGATTCCAGGAATTTTTCTGATTGCACGAACATGCCTCCAGAACCGCAGCAGCCGTCGTAAATGCGGCCACTGTACGGCTCCAACATTTCTACCAACAAGCGAACGATGCTTTCCGGGGTGTAAAACTGGCCGCCTTTTTTGCCTTCCGCGTCGGCGAACTGGCCGAGGAAATATTCATAGACCTTGCCGAGCAAGTCTTTGCTGCTGTGGCCTGGTTTGTTGAATCCGATGGTGGAGATCATATCCACCAATTCGCCCAGTTTGGTTTTGTCCAGGTCGGGGCGGGCGTATTCTTTGGGCAGCACGCCTTTGAGCGAGGCATTGTCGCGCTCGATCAAGTCCATGGCATCATCTATGATCTTACCAATACTGGGGTCTTTCGCCTTGGCTTGAATGGCAGGCCAGCGAGCTTCCTGTGGCACCCAAAAGACGTTTTCAGCCAGGTATTCGTCTTTATCTTCAGGATCAAAGCCTTCTGCCTCCTGGGCTTTCAGCCGTTGGTACAATTCATCGAAAGCATCGGAAATGTATTTCAGGAAAACGAGCCCCAAAACGACGTGCTTGTATTCGGCAGCGTCCATGTTGGAGCGGAGTTTGTCGGCGGCAGCCCAAAGGGTTCGTTCGAGTTCGTTTTCAGCCATTCAATTTTTGGTGATTAAAATGAAACAATGGTTATGGCAAATGTATGCGATTTAAGTCTGCTTTAAAAATACGTCTTAACCGCAAACTCAAACTGCTCCACAAATATCCTTTTAAAGGCACTGATATTATTTTGCTCATAGAACAGCAGCATGGCTTTTTTATAGTCGAGCGAGTCCACCGTGCGGAAAGAGATGGGGCAATGCTGGTGCTGGATCAGCAGGGCATTGCTGATGATTCTGGCCGTTCTTTTGTTCCCATCTGCAAACGGCTGGATATAGGAAATTAAAACGAGCGCCAGCAATGCCTTTTCGAAGACATTACTGCGCTGGTTTATCAGGGTACAGGTATCGTGCAGCGCTTCTTTGATCTGGAATTCGTTGTCCAAGGGCTGGTAATTGGTACCCGTAATGCCTAGTTTCCGAAGACGTACGTTTCTGGCGACATCCAGGTCTTTGATCAAAATGCTGTGGATATGTTCTATGCGGGCGGTAGTCAAGGGCTGCACATAGGTAGGGTGTTCCAATAAAAAATCGAGCGCTGCCTTGTGGTTGAGCAGCATGGTCGCTTCGTCTCTTGTTTTTCCGGCGGCAGTTTCTTGTTCTTTGAGCAGCCGCTCCGTTTCCAGCAAGGAGTAGGTATTGCCTTCAATTTGCGATGATTTCCAGCTTAGATCAATGGCTAAGCGCTCAAACTCCTTTTTGTATGCCTGATCCGACAGGGTTGAAATATTCTGTAGGAATTGCTGTTGCAGCTAACTCAAATATGCCATTTCCGCTGCGCTAAAAAGAGAAACCTGCGGCAAAGTCTCCCGGATCAAGGTTTGGTTGAAATGCGCTGTGATGTCCCTTTCATCAATTTCCTTTTCAAAATACTGGTCTATATCAATGGGAAAAAGTAAGCCAAATGCTGGGCTTACTTGGTAACGGGTAGCTTTCCCTTGCCCCTGGGCGACGAGCAAATTCTCGGTCAACAGTTCCTGGATGCCTCTTTTTACGGTGGCATAGGCCATGTTGTTGGCCAGGGCATCGTGTATTGCTTTTGAGGAGCAATCTGGATGGATTTGTATGAAATCCAGGATGAGTGCGCTGGTGTCGATTTTGGGTTTGGCCATGGTTGGCTGATTTGTAGCTCACAAAGTTAGGGTTTGTGGCTCAAATTGTGGTGTTTTTGAGCTGTATTTTTTGTTGGGTTGAGCTTGAAGTGTCAAGTATTCCTTGACAGTTGCTCTAAGGTCACAATTTGTGACCTTAGAAGATGCTATTCAACAGTGGCTGTGTCAATTGCCAATGTTGCCAAAACTGAATGCCAAACTATACTTTGGAATTGAGCCAAATATGTCAACTTGAAAAAAGTTGACATATGCTCACTCCGCTCAATCAAAGTCGAGTACCGCCCCAACTTGAAATCACTATTTGTGACATCAAGTTTTCTATTCCCGCTTCATCAAGTCTCTATTATTCCATTCAAGGCATCATATCCAATTTATGTCTCCTTCCGAAACCCGATCCTTGCTCTTTCCTCCCAATCCATTGGCGGCACATCCTCCATGTGCAGCGCTTGTATTTCATCGAATCTGGCCTGGTTTTCTTCGCCGAGCCAGCGGAGGACTTCCACGATATCGCCCAGCTCTTTGTCGTGCGCCATGACTTTTTCCGAGAGTTCCGCGAAAGTGAGCGCGTACTGGCGTATAGCGACAAAGGCACGCATGATGGCGATGTTGGTTTGGATGGCTTTGTCACTGTTGAGTACGCTTGATAGCATTGCAACCCCTAATTCTGAAAATACAAATGGAGGGTAACGACTACCGCCCCAACTTGAGGACGCAAATTGCGACCTCAAGTTTTCTATTCCCGCTTCATCAAGTCTCTATTATTCCATTCAAGGCATCATATCCAATTTATGTCTCCTTCCGAAACCCTATCCTAGCCCTTTCCTCCCAATCTATTGGCGGTACATTGTCCGTGTGCAGCGCTTGTATTTCATCGTATCTGGCCTGGTTTTCTTCGCCGAGCCAGCGGAGGACCTCGTTGATATCGGCCATTCCTTTGTCATGTTCCATCACTTTTGCCGCAAGTTCGTCGAAGGTGAGTGAAAAGCGGCGAATAGCAACAAATGCTCGCATAATCGCTATATTGGTATCAATAGCTTTATCGCTTCTCAACACGCCTGAAAGCATTGCCACGCCCTGTTCGGTGAAGGCGAATGGTGCCGCGCCACCAAAGTACTTTTTTGATGGTATCACAAATTGTGATACCATGTCATTCATTTCACTATTTTTTGTTTTACAACTTACTTTCCAATACAAAACTTCCCAAAAATATTCGCCAACAAATCCTCTACCCCTATCTCCCCCGATATCTCACCCAAATACGACAGCGAACGCCGGATATCCTGCGCAATAAAATCGCCTGTAATACCCGTATCAAGTCCCGTAAGCACTTCCGCGAGGGCGGCATCTGCCCGGCGCAGCGCATCGTGGTGGCGGGCGTTGGAGACAATCACCGCGCTGCCGCCCCCCCAATCCCCCACCCCAATTTCAAACAACTTCTCCTTCAAGTATTCGATGTTCATCGCGTTCTTCGCCGACACCGGAATAACGGCACTTCCAGAAAGTTTCAGACTTTCGGGAAGTTCACCTTGCAGCAGGTAAGGGTGAATATCTGGTAAGGTTGGATCCAGTAGCCATGCCGTTTGAAAAAGCGGGTTCCGATCCATCTTGTTACACACCACCAGCAATGGCGAATTGGCGATAGGCAACTTAGCAATATCCGCATACACCTCCGGAATCGTTGTCACCGACACATCCCACACATACACCACAATAGCCGCTTGCCCTATCTTCTCCATCGTGCGCTGCACCCCAATCACTTCAATGGTATCCTGCGCCTCACGGATGCCGGCAGTATCCACCAAACGGAACTGCACACCCTTGATGTTCAGCACTTCCTCAATGGTATCGCGGGTGGTGCCGGGAATTTCGGACACGATGGCGCGTTCTTCGTTGAGCAGGGCATTCAGCAAGGTCGATTTTCCCGCATTGGGCCGACCCGCGATGACGGTGGTCACACCCGTTTTCAATGCGTTGCCAAGGGCGAAAGAGGCGATGAGTGGCCGCAAATGCTCGCGGATTTTATGCACCAGCGCTTTTAAATCGTCCCGGTCGGCGAATTCCACGTCTTCTTCCCCAAAATCGAGCTCCAATTCCACCAAACTGGCGAAATGAATCAATTCTTCCCGCAACAACTGAATCTCTTTTTTAAAACCGCCCCGCAACTGGTTCAGGGCCACGGAGTGCGCCGCCTCTGTTTCAGATGCGATCAAATCCGCCACGGCCTCGGCCTGACTGAGATCCAATTTCCCGTTCAAAAAGGCGCGTAACGTGTACTCGCCCGGCTCGGCCATGCGCGCACCTGCCTGCAAGCACAACTCAATGATCCGCCGCTGAATAAACGGTGAGCCGTGGCAACTCACCTCAACGGTCTCCTGCCCTGTGTAAGACTTGTTTTCATGGAAAATAGTCACCAACACTTCATCAATCGCATGCCCGTCCGCCGGTTCAATCCGGCCAAAGTGCGCCGTATGGGATGCCTGCTTTGCCAGTATTTTTCCCTTAAAAATCACGTCCATCAGTGCAATGGACTTCGGCCCAGAGAGCCGTATCACGCCAATGGCCCCAACACCCGGCGGCGTAGCCAAGGCGACAATGATGTCTGAAAGATCGGAAATACGCATGATGAGTGATGAGTTATGAGTGATGAGTGATGAGTGATGAGTTATGAGTGATGAGTTATGAGTGATGAGTTTGCACAGCATCCTTTTCTGGTTTGGGAGGGGTTTTTCAGCACCTAATTCAAAGCCATGGGAAAGGTGCTGAAAAACCCCTCCCAAACAAAAGCTCAAATGTCGTGCCCACTCATAACTCATAACTCATCACTCATAACTCATAACTAATTTCGGATATCCTCCCCCCAGCCCAGCTTTTCCCGGATGGTGTTTTGGAAGGTAATATCTTGTAATTGAACGAGTTTGATACCAAAGTCGTTTTTGCGCACCGCTATTTGGTGGTGGGCGCCAACCAGTTCAAAACGGGAGTCGAGGGTGCAGATGAAGTTTTCGGCGCGGCCTTCTATTTCAAAAGAAATGACCGATTCGTCGGAGAGGACGATGGGCCGCACGTTGAGGTTGTGCGGCGCGACGGGCGTGATGATAAAATTGCCGGAATTGGGAAATATCACCGGGCCGCCGCAACTAAGGGAATAGCCGGTGCTGCCCGTGGGTGTGGCGATAATGATGCCATCTGCCCAGTAGGAATTGAGGTAGTCACCATTCAGGAAGGTATGGATGGTAATCATGGAAGAAGTATCGCGCTTGAGCAGGGTGCAGTCGTTGAGGGCAAAGGGCAATTCGCCGAAAATAGACGGGCTGCTTTCCAGGTAAATCATACTCCGCTCCTGCACCTGAAATTGATTGGCCACCAATTTCTGAATGGATGCTCTGATGTACAACTTATCAATGGTGGCCAAAAAACCCATGCGCCCCAAATTGATGCCCAACATCGGTACGCCTGAATCGCGCACCAGGGTCACCGCTGCCAACATGGTGCCATCACCACCCATTACAATCACAAAATCAATGCGTTGTGATTTAAAGTTATCATAACTGTCAAATGGATCGGCCCCGGCAGGCAAACGCACATGCTCCCTGATATCCTTCAAATATTGCGCATAAATGCTGATATCTACCCCTTCAGCCACCAAAGTGTCGAAAAGCTCCTGGACAAAAACCAGGTCTTTATCTTTAAATTGTTTCCCAAAAACAAGAACGCGCATTTTTTAATTTGATAATGAGGGTAATGTGATAATGAATGTGATAATGGAGGTAATTTGATAATGTGATAATTGGGGCAACGTGATAATTTGATACTGAAAAACAGGGTGGTAATGAGGGCTATATCCGAATTAGCGGTAAAGAATGCCGCAATTTTATGAAAAATTGTCACAATATAGGGAAGTACACCAAAATTCACCAATTTTGCCATACTCCCCACTAACCCCAAGCGCAACGCAAACGAATAACTAACAACCAACAACGAGCAACGAATAGCGAACCACCATGGAAAAGACTTGCTATAAAGAAATCATCCTCGAAGAAAAAAAGCAACTGCGGTTGCGGCGTGAAAAACTCAAAATGGAGCATGGCACGCCTGACCAGGAAAACTGGTTCGGTATCGCCTTGTCGGGCGGTGGCATCCGTTCCGCCACCATCAACCTGGGCTTTTTGAAAACCCTCAACAAATTTGGCATACTGCAACAGGCTGATTACCTCAGCACGGTATCAGGTGGCGGGTACACGCATGCCTATGTACAAGGCACGGTCAAAAAGGAAGGAAGTTTTGACAAGCTTTTCACCGACGAGCAAATAGATTCCATGCGCAAGCAAGGGGAATATATGACCCCGCAGAAAGGTTTGGGGAAAACAGGCAACACTTATTTGCTCACCATTGCATTCCTTGTCAGTTGGGTAATGTCGCTCGTCAGTCCTGTAATTGTGGCGGGAATTTTTTACTATTTATACATGATTGTCATTGGCTTGATGGGAAAAATGCCTTTTGAATGGCTCAATTTCTTTTCCGCTGACTTGGCCATGTGGCGGCTTACATTTGTGCTAGGAGGGCTGATGGTGCTGCATTTTGTGACAAATATTGCACTGAACTTTAACTTGAGGATTTCAAAGGACTTCAACTATGCAGAATTGAGCCTGGCCATATTCATGGTATTGCTCTACACCTGGGTGATGATCGGCGGGTTTGAAGGTGGCGAGCGCATTGGCCCAAAAGAAATGATTGATTACGGTATCATCGTTGTATTGCTGTTTTTGATCGGCTTTTTCACCAACCCCAATGCCATCAGCTTCCACCGATATTATCGAAAACAACTCGCCGATTATTTCCTGCAATTTGCGCGCAATGACTTCGACAACATGTTGCTGAAAGATGTTTTCAACATAAATTCCGAAAAAAAAGAGGGGTATATTGCCCCATATCCCTTGATAAATACCTGCCTTAATCTACTCAACCCAGCTGGGGATGACGTATTTAAAGGTACCAAGACCAGCGACTATTTTTTGCTAAGCCCGCTCTATTGAGGCTCCGGGTTGGTAGGATACGTACCAACGGATCGGTACTTAGACTACCAAAAAATGACCTTACCTGCTGCTGTGACCATATCAGCTGCCGCCGTGAACCCCGGCATGGGCATGTACTCCAACAAAATGCTCAGCATATTGATGACCGTTTTCAACGCACGCCTGGGTTTCTGGATTTCCAATCCACTCATCCTGAAAAAAGCCAAGGCTATTGTTTGGTGGCCAGTATATTTCTTTCGGGAATTGGTTGGACGTATCGGCTCCGGCAATACCATGATCAATATTTCTGACGGCGGCCATATTGAAAACCTGGGCGTGTATGAGCTTCTCCGCCGCGGATGCCGCCTCATTGTTGCTGTTGATGCGGGTGAGGATTATGCCTATGGTTTTGCCGATCTGAACAACCTAATCATCCGTGCGCGCAATGAGCTCGGCTTGGAGATTAGGTTCCGAGATGACGAACAACCAGAGGACCTGATCCGACCAAGACCCTCCCAGGTATATTCCAAAAAACGTTTTGCCATCGCCGACATTTACCAATGGTGGGAAGATGACAAAGTGATTCTCTCCGCCAATCAGGAACAGTCCACAGAACTGGTGAACTTTAACGAACCCCGCAAAATCGGAACTTTTGTGTACGTAAAATCTGCAGTACTGGCTCCAACCGGTAAGCCAGCGCTCACGGAAGATGGCACGCCTGCCGAACGCCGGAAATACGGCACCTACAAATACAAAATTTACCACCCTGAATTCCCACACGAACCCACCAGCGACCAGTTTTTTGATGAAATCCAGTGGGAATCGTATTTCCAGCTTGGGCAGTTCATCGGCGCGGATGTATTGGGTATCAAGGATTTGCTGCTGTACGAAGATGCTTCCGGCTCTCATATCTCAGTGGAAGAAATGATCAATTTGTTCGACAACAAGGTTGATCCATTTGCAGCCAAAGTAGCCATGTCGCTCAAACCTCCAGCGCCAGCTTCAGGCTTGGAAAGTACGAAAAAAGGTGCTGGCATGCCAATTTTAGCTAAAGAAGAGGTGCAGTATCAAATGTAAGCCGGTTCGGTTAATAACTGGACGGGGTCTAGAAATATCAGTACTTGGGAAACGATCAAAATGTAGACATTCGAGCGTACATCGTCAGGAAAATGATGTGCGCTCTTCTTCGCCCAACCAATCTTTTTTCCTACCTTCGCCCGCCAATTTTTGGCCTCTGCTATGCGCGAAACTTTCAATACTATCCTTCAATCCGTTCAAGCTGCCGGTCGTTGGTTCTCTGACAAAACAGCACCAATTCGAGCGCTTTGGGCAAAGCTTTTGGCTCCTTTAAGCCCCGTACTGACCCCTATTTCAACTACATGGGGAAAAATTACAGCACCGATACGGATGCGTTGGACAGTTTTCAGCGAAAAATTTCCGCGTGCAGGTTGGGCACTAGGCTGGATGGGCACTTTTTTCCGCTGGGGACTGTACCTCATACTATTCCTTATTTTAGGTGTCTGGATTGGCATATTTGGTCGCCTGCCGTCTTCTGAAGAATTGCGCACCATCGAAACAGCCAACACTTCAGAGGTCTACTCTGCCGATAGCGTGCTCATCGGCAAGTTCTACCAGGGCGAAAATCGCACCGCCATCAGTATTGACAACGTATCGCCCTACATCATCAACGCCCTGATTGCTACAGAAGACCGGCGTTTCCTCGAACACAGTGGCATCGACATGATGAGTTGGTTCCGGGTCGGCGCAGGGGTGCTGTCCGGTAAAGGCATGGGAGGCGGCTCCACCTTGAGCCAGCAATTGGCTAAAAACTTATATGGTCGGAAAAACTACCGCATCCCTGGCTTAAGCCTGATCATCAACAAAATACGCGAAAATTTCATATCTGTCCGACTGGAAAATGTATATGACAAGCAAGCACTCCTAAACCTCTACCTCAATACCGTACCGTTTGGCGGTGACGTTTATGGCATCAACGTCGCGGCGCAACAGTATTTCAATAAAAAGCCCAAAAACCTTACCGTAGATCAGGCAGCTGCACTGGTCGGTATGCTGAAAGGCACCTCCATATACCACCCTGTCAGACGACCCGACAGAGCAAAAGAGCGCCGTAACGTGGTGTTGATGCAAATGGTACGCAACAACCACTTGACCATGGAGGAGTACGAAGCCCTCAGCAAAAAACCCGTTGGTGCCAAAGATTACAACCTCGATGGCAACAACGACGGCAGGGCCATGTATTTCCGAGAATACCTGCGCACCAAGGTAATGCCCAAAATCCTCAAAAATATTAAAAACGAGGACGACAAGCCTTATAACCTCTACACCGACGGACTGAAAATCTACACCACCCTCGACAGCAAAATGCAGGAGTTTGCCGAAGAGGGCGTCCACAAACAAATGAGCGAGCTCCAGGCGCAGTTCGACAAGCACTGGAAAGGCTACAAGGCGGAAAAGCCCTGGGGCGACGATAAATGGATCGACCAGCAAGCCAAAGCGAGTGCTCGTTGGAACAGCCTCGCTGAATCAGGGCTAAGCAGTGAGCAAATAGTGGAGGAGTTCCAAAAGCCCGTAAAAATGAGTATTTTCTCCTGGAAAAATGGCGGCGGTGATATGGATACCACCCTCTCCCCTATTGATTCGGTGCGCTACTATTTTTGCCTGCTCAATTGTGGTTTTATGGCCATGGACCACACCAATGGCCATGTGCGTGCCTGGGTAGGTGGCATCAATTTCAAGAATTTCAAACTCGACCACGTGGAGGGCACCAAACGCCAAGTGGGTTCTACCTTCAAACCTATTGTGTACGCCGCCGCGATTAAGGATACCATACGGCCTTGCACCTACTTCCCCAACCAGATAAAAATGATTGTCGATTGGGAACCTCATAACTCAGATGAAGCCTACGGTGGATGGTATTCCCTGGCAGGTGGCCTCACCAAATCTGTCAATGTTATCGCAGCCCAGGTGATTGAAAAAGTAGGCATCCAAAAAACCATCGACCTGGCCCACAAAATGGGCGTTACCAGCGAACTCAAACGGGAATTTGGTATCAGCCTTGGCGCTACGGAGATTTCCCTGGCGGAAATGGTTGATGTGTACGGCACCATTGCCAATCAAGGCAAACGCCCCGAACCCGTTACGGTTTTGAAAGTGATAGATCGGAATGGCAAGGTTATTTACGATTTTGGAAAAGAACTGGAGCTCGACCCCAACCTGGGTGCCCATGAAGAAGCACTGACCGTAAACCAAGCCGCTACCATGGTGGAAATGATGAAAAACGTCATCAACCGCGGCACAGGACAGCGATTCCGGCGCTACGTAGGCTATGATACTGAATTCGCCGGGAAGACGGGTACTACCCAAGAAAACTCCGATGGTTGGTTTATTTGTTTCAATCCTCGGCTTGTCACAGGTGCCTGGGTAGGCGCTGCTAGCCCCAAAGTGCATTTTCGCTCCATGAATTTAGGACAAGGATCTGCTATGGCGCTACCCATCGTCGGCAACTTCTGGTATAGTATGATCAAAAAAGGTGGAAAATACCAGAAAATATCGACTGAGAAATTCCCAATACCCAAACCAGAAGTGCTTGAATCCTTAGGTTGTCAATCCTGGATCAATATTTCGCCAGATTCTTTCTCCATCGTGACCAATGTACAGGATTCAACGCTACGTGACTCCTTAGTAAAATACTACTCCAGGGTGCATAAAAAAGACGCCGCGCCCGATGAAACCCCTGGCGGAGAAGGAGGCGACAGCAAGAAGGAAAAGAACCCAGCCGAAAAACCCGAAGAAAAAGTAAAGAAAGACGGCCCGATCAAACGGCTGTTAAAGAAGATGTCTGACAAGGAAGGGAACTGATTTTTATCAGCGCTGCATTCCTTACCAAACTCCGCGGGATTGTGTCAACCCAAACGACTACGCCAAGAAAGAGCATTTGGCCTAAAATAATAAAAAATAGTACTCCGCGCTGCTGCACGGGGTACTATTTTTTATGAATAACCTGCGTGCATTCGAAAAGCCAAATGACTTATGAATAAACAACGCAGTAAATGGAAACCTTCGGTGATAACCGAAAATTATACTGCAGCCAATGCGTTCACGTGGCGCATTAAACTGCTCTTGATATTGGAAGCTTTGTTGCGGTGAATGTTGCCATTCTTTGCCAGGCGATCAACCATGCTGATTACTTTTGGCAAGTATGTAGCAGCCTCTGACTGGTCTTTCAACTCGCGGAGGTTCTTGATTGCGGTACGTGCCGTTTTTTTGTAGTAACGGTTCTGTAAACGACGCTTTTCGTTTTGACGGATGCGCTTGAGCGCTGACTTGTGGTGTGCCATATTTTTTACAGCGAAAACTGCTATTTTGTTGAACTATGAGAGGGTCCTCGTTTTGGGCGGGCAAAGGTAGGATTTTACCACCGAAAAAGTAAAGGAGCTTGAAAAAAAATATTTTGAATGTTCAAAAAGTAAAAAATAACCCTCTTGAGCATCTTTTAAGCAAGTAACTGCCTAAACTTCGTGCTAGGAACTTTGTTCACATCGTATCTTTGCGGACATCTTGACATAAAAACACCCGGCATATACTAGCCTTGGATTTCTGAAATTAAAAGTAATGACTGATCTCTCTGCCATTTTCAACGCTCACCCGCAATACATCGAATCGCTGTACCAGGCTTGGCTGCTCGACCCCACGTCGGTCGAAGCCGATTGGGACGTATTTTTCAAAGGTTTTGATTTCGCCGTCAGTAACGGCGAAAGCGCCACAGCCGGTGTTGCCACCAACGCCAGCTTGAATATCACCAAAGAATTTGCGGTGATGGGCCTCATCCACGGTTATCGCGACCGCGGGCACACTTTATCAACCACCAATCCCATCAAACCCCGCAAAGACAGGCACCCAAAACTTGAGCTCGCAGATTATGGTTTGACGGAAAACGACCTGGATACCCGCTTTACCGCAGGTTTTGAGCTTGAAATGCCCAATGCCACGCTTCGGGAAATCATCGATCGCTTAAAATCGCTGTATTGTGGCAATATTGGTTTCGAATGTACCCATGTTTTCGACAAAGTGAAAAGGGAATGGTTGCGCAAGAAAATTGAGCACCGCGACCTCGCACCCGATTATGGGTTTGACAAAGCGAAAAAGAAGCGTATTCTCGAAAAAATCAATGGCGCTGTGGGTTTTGAACAGTTTCTGGCCACCAAATTCGTTGGACAGAAGCGTTTCGGCCTCGAAGGTGGTGAAGCAGCCATTGCCGCCTTGGATGCCATGATAAACCGCGCTGCTGAAACTGGAGTACCCGTCGATGAAGTTGTGATCGGCATGGCACACCGCGGCCGGTTGAACGTGCTTTGCAATATCGTCGGCAAAACCTACGAACAGATATTTAGCGCATTCGAAGATGTTACCATACCCGACCTCAGCTTCGGTTCCGGCGACGTGAAATACCACCATGGCTATTCCTCTCAGATTGAGGCACTCAACGGTAAAAAAGTATACATTAAACTGCTGCCCAACCCCAGCCATCTGGAAGCAGTAAACCCCGTCGTAGAAGGATTTAGCCGCGGCAAATTGGATGTGCTGTACACCGACGATTTCGACCGCCTCCTGCCCATCCTCATCCATGGTGATGCTGCAGTAGCAGGCCAGGGCATTGTATATGAAGGCATCCAAATGATGAGCCTTGAAGGCTATAACACAGGCGGCACCATGCACCTGGTCATCAACAACCAGATCGGCTTTACCACCAGTTGGGAAGACGCCCGAAGCAGCACCTACTGCACCAGCGTAGCTGAAGTGGTGCAAGCCCCCGTTTTCCACGTAAACGGCGACGATCCGGAAGCGGTGGTGTTTGTGTCCGAATTGGCCATTGAATACCGCCAGGCGTTCAACACCGATGTGTTTATCGACCTCGTTTGCTACCGCCGCAACGGCCACAATGAAAGCGATGAACCGCGTTTCACCCAGCCGAAAATGTGGAAAATCATCGAGCAGCACGAAGACCTGCGCACCATTTACAATAAAAAACTGCTCACCCGCGGCGATGTGGACGAGCAATTGGCCATTGATATGGCCGCTACATTCCGCGCCAACCTCCAGGCACGTCTCGACAACGTGCGCCAAAAACCCCTACCCTACACCTACCAAGAGCCAGAACTTGCCTGGAAGGCGCTGACAAAGACCAATAAAGACGCTGATTTTCAGGAAAGTCCGGAAACGGGCATCCCGCGCAAAACACTCGACAAGCTGCTTAAACACTTGCTGACCTTCCCCAAAGGTTTTACACCTATTGCCCAGATCGCTAAACTCACAGAAGCCAAAAAACAACTCGTTTCCACCGGGAAAATCGATTGGCAATTGGGCGAACTGCTCGCCTACGCCTCCCTTTTATTGGACGGAAGCGATGTGCGCATGAGCGGCCAGGACGTAAAACGTGGCACTTTCAGCCACCGCCACGCTTGTATTGTGGATGCGAATACATTCCAGGAATTAAACCGCCTCGACGGTATTTCCACCAAACAGGGCAAGTTCCGCATCTTCAACTCCCTGCTCAGCGAATACGCCGTGCTCGGCTTTGAATATGGTTACGCCCTCTCTACTCCCGATGCCCTCGTGGTGTGGGAGGCGCAGTTTGGCGACTTCGTCAACGGTGCCGGCACCATCATCGACCAGTTTATTTTTGCCGGCGAAAGCAAATGGGATCGTATGAACGGCCTGGTGATGCTGTTGCCACACGGCTACGAAGGCCAGGGCCCGGAGCACTCCTCTGCCCGCCTCGAACGCTTTTTGCAGGGCTGCGCCCAAAACAACGTCACCGTGGCGAACGTAACCTCGGCTTCCAACTTTTTCCACCTGATGCGCCGCCAGATCGTGCGCCCATTCCGCAAGCCGCTCGTCGTGATGTCGCCCAAATCGGGCCTTCGTGCGCCTTTCAACCTGGGCGAAATCAGCGAGATGGAAAGCGGCACCCGCTTCCGGGAGCTTATAGACGATGCCAACGCAGATACCAAAAAAGTGAAACGCCTCATCCTATGCTCCGGCAAAGTGTATTACGACCTTCAAAAAAAGCAGGAAGAAGACAAGCGCGACGACGTGGCCATCGTGCGCCTCGAACAGATATATCCTTTCCCGAAAAAACAATTCGATGCGCTGCGCAAAAAATACGCAAAAGCAGAGTTGCTTTGGGTGCAGGAAGAACCTTTAAACATGGGTGCTTGGAGCTTTATAGCCATGAACTACCCGGAATACGCCTGGAAATGCGTGAGCCGAAAGGCGGCGGCATCTCCTGCAACGGGCTTTTTGAAAGCGCATGAGAAGGAGCAGGCGGAGATTGTGGCGGCTGCGTTTAGTTGAGTTGAGAAACCTCGTAGGTCTAAAACCTCTGCGGCCCTGAAAAAAACCATAGGTTTTTTTCAGGGCCGCAGAGGTTTTAGACCTACGAGGTTTTGGCCGCGAGCAAGACCCTCGGGCCTTTTCGCCAGCGGCAGCGGCCAAGCGCGACTTCCCGAAAGTTTCAGACTTTCGGGAAGTTCAAGCGCCGAACAATCAGCCTTTTACGGCAAGCTCCTGCTTTTTGACCAAATTAAGGAGGGTTTGGCGGTATTTCTCCAATACCGCCACATCCGTAGTCTCGTTCAATATTTTTTCGATAGAGATGCGAACCTGTGTTTCTTTTTTGAGTGCTTCTACAGACTTTCTGATTTCCTTCGTTCGGAAAGCAATAGCATCCAGTTCGCGCATTGAATCTTCAGTATCCAAACCAGCAATGCGCATACGTTCCTGATTCAGCAGCGCTTGTCGTTCTTCCTCAGTCGCACAACTACGGATTTGTTCCAGCAAATTATCCAAATTTTGTTTCATGTTAAAATGGCTCTTGAATGAAAAATCAGGCATCATCTTCAATTGAACGCCGAAGTACTTTGATTTCTCGCTGAATAAAGTTTATCTCGTCTAGTATCGCATCAATATAATCGCGTTTCTCTTCATCGTTTTTCTGGGCATGAAAGTCAAGCACAACTAAGAGAATCGTTAGGTCATCCGCTAGTTTTTTGAGCTTAGATTTTCGTGTTTCCATTTTAGGTTTAATGCTTTACAAAAATACAACTTTGCGCTGAACTTCTCGAAAGTATTACAAAGTTGAGCGCAGCGACCCTCTATGTCTTCGTGGGCATCCATTTCAAGCAATGAATCTATTGGAAAGCATTGAAATGGTGGATATAATTTTGTGTTTTGCTATCGGTTTTAGTTCCGTGAGCCTGAAGGCTCTCGTCTGAACCGCGTGAGCGCGGTGCTACCTGCGCTCCGCAGGTGCTTCTGTTTTGATGTTAGAGCGTGAATGGACACTCTGCCCAATCCAATAATTATTTTCTGAAATGAATCCAGCTACAGCTTCATTGGGCTTTTGGCGAAACCTTAAGTCTTTATTGCTATAGCTTGGCTTTTTGCATCGCACGGAACTTCCCGAAAGTTTTGAACTTTCGGGAAGTCGCGCTTGGCTTGGGTTGTTTTTGCTGGAGGGGGTTGCTCGTTAGACCGTGTCCAAAATCGCTAACTAAACGACATTGCCCTTAACCTGAAACCTTGAAACCTGAAACCTTGAAACCCTTATTTCCACCAACCCCAAACTCAGGAACCCTTAACCAGAAACCTGAAACCTTGAAACCTGAAACCCTATTTACCCCGCACCATCTCCCACCCCATCCGATAAAACTCCGGCACATACCCAAATGCCCGCAACGCGTTGATCTTGAAATACTTGTTCAAATAAACCTGCATCAAAACAAAACTGATCGAATAGCCCGTCAGCGTAGCCCAGGCCGCCCCCATCAGGCCAAATTCCTGAATGAAAAACCAGCTCAGTCCAAGGTTCAAGACAGCTGTAAACAAGGTGTAGGCAAAATTGATTTCCGGCTTCCCCGTGGCATCGAGGATGGTGCCAAACTGAACGGCAAAGGGCAGAAACATCCCGAAAAATGCGGTGATGACCAGGATATTGGCTGAATCGAGGTAGGCGGGGCCGGCAAAAAGCAACATGATGGGCTTGGAAAACAGCAGAATAAGTACCAAAAATGGCATGATGATGGCGAGAATAGCGCCCACGCTGCGCTCATACAAGTGTTTTATCCCTGCAGCGCCTTGTTGCGCCATGCGTTCGGCTCCTTTGGGGAACACTACAGCCGCAATGCTGAAGGAAGGCGCTTCCACCAATTGGGTCACCTTGCCCGCAGCGTCGTAGATCGCAAAGGCCGCCGGACCAATGAGATAGCCTAAGGTCAATTTGTCGATGTTTTTGTAAAACATGGTGCTCATGTTGGTACCCAAAACCCATTTACCATAAAGCGCCAGTTTTTTGATCCATTCAATGACATGCGCTTTGGCGATCTTTCCTTCAAAACGCGGCATGGGCAATCCTTTCAATACGCGCCAGGAAGCTAGGGCACCAATCGCGCCCCCAATTAACATAGCGACGGCCAAAGATTGTAAATCCAGGCCTATGGCACATATCTTGCATAACAACACCCAGGAAAACAGCGCCAGTCGTAAGCATAAATTGGCCTGAAAAATGCCGTTGAAAGTATGCTGCGCCTGTTGTAAAAAATTGAAATGGTAAAACAGCGCCATCACAAAATTGGTGACGAAATATATGGGCAATACCGCTTCCAACTGCGGCACGTGCCAGGTCGACATAATCCAGCGCATGCTGCCCCAGAGTATCAGGTTGGAAGCTATTGAAAAACCAAAATTGAGCCAAAGCGCAGCTTTTCTGATGGCGGCATATTCCGCTGGCGCGTCCCGGTAAATCGCCAAGTGCCGCACCAATCCATTCTGAATCAATCCAGCCCGGGCCATTTCAATGAAATAGGTAAGCAGCAGGAACAAGCCCCAGGCCGCAAAATTCTCCTTTGAAAGCCCCCGCAACAGCAACATTGCGGTACCCAGGGAGAGTACCATCCCTGAACCTTTCTCCAGGAGTGCGTAACCGGCATTTTTTCTCGATTGTGGCATTCGTGTGATTATTTACCACATAGCGCACATAACCGGCACCCGGAGGGATCCGTACGTCAGCTTTTACCTGACTACGCCCCGGGTACACTAGGTGTGCTATAATGTTTGTTTTTTGTTTACCCGCCGTAGCCATAGCGAAGGAGGGCTTTTTCTTACTTATTACTTCAAGTCTAAAATCATACCAACAAGTGGAGGTTCCCCCAAAAGCAACCGCATGAATGCAACGTAGCAACGAGAGCTTTTTTGAGACATCTCGCTGGTTGTTATTTTGATTTACGATTGACGGGTGATGATTGACATCCTAAATCGTAAATCATCACTCGTCAATCGTCAATCAAATTAATTTTGGCATTTTTTCGCATCACAATATTCATGCGCCTGCCCTGGGGCAGCCCTCGTGAACCCTTTTCCCCTTTTTTCGTTCTTAGCCCATGAATTCAAAAGAAAGAGCCCTACTGTTCATTCTTGCTGCTGTCAACTTCACACACATCATGGATTTTATGATCATGATGCCATTGGGGCCGCAACTTATGAAGCTTTTCCAGATCAGCCCCAAACAATTTGGCTTTGCGGTTTCCGCCTATAGTATTACGGCTGGTATTACGGGCTTTATTTCCGCTTTTTTTGTCGACAAATTCGACCGAAAAAAGATGTTGTTTTTCGCCTACATTGGCTTTATCGTGGGCACTTTTTCCTGTGCTTTTGCGCCCAATTATGAATTATTGGTTGCCGCACGGGTATTAGCGGGCTTTTTTGGCGGCATGATTGGTGCCCAGGTGCTTTCGATCGTTGCCGACACTTTTGAGTACCAGCGCCGCGCCAGTGCCATGGGTATTTTGATGACCTCATTTTCCCTGGCCTCCGTCATTGGTGTGCCGACTGGACTGTGGTTGGCGGCGCGTTTTAGCTGGCATGCGCCGTTTTTGGTGATTGGTAGTTTAGGTGTGTTGATCGCGGTGTTAATTGCGTTGTTTGTGCCGCCCGTGAACAAGCACTTGCAAGCACCCAGCACCGAAAAGCGAAATCCCTTCCATGTGCTGACGGGTATTTTCAATACACCCAACCAAATGCGCGCCCTAACCCTATCCATCGTACTGATGCTGGGGCATTTTTGCATCATTCCTTTTATTGCACCCTCGCTGGTGGGCAATGTGGGCTTCAGCCAAGACAATATTTTCCTCATTTATTTGGTGGGCGGCCTGCTGACCATTTTTACAGCCCCTTTGGTGGGTAAAATTGCCGACCGCAAGGGCAAATACCCTGTTTTTGTGTTTTTTGCCTTGTTTTCCCTCATACCAGTCTGGTTGATTACCAACCTCTGGCCCATGCCATTATGGGCAGTCTTGACGATCTCAGGTTTGTTTTTTGTTACGATAAACGGTCGCATGATCCCCACGCAGGCCATCGTATCAAGTGTGACAATGCCGCAACAGCGCGGCGGGTTCATGAGTATTAATTCTTCCATGCAGCAATTGGCCAGTGGTGTGGCGGCCAATATTGGCGGCGCTATTGTCGTGGAAGGAGAGAATGGCAGAATTGAAAATTACGGCTGGGTGGGCTGGTTTTCCATTGTGATGATCTTAGCTTGTGTTTTTTTGGCGGGAAGGGTGAAACCTGTGGATGAATGATTGCTAATTTGTTTTACTTTACGGCCCCCACCTTGTCAAGACACCATTTTGTATGAATACATTTGCCCCCATTACTATTTGAATGTACGAACTCCTCCTCGCAAGCCTCGGCATCAGCCTGCTTCACGCAGCCATCCCCAACCACTGGTTACCCATCGTCGCCATTGGACGACGCTCCCAGTGGACGGCTGCAAAAACCGTGCGGATCACGGTACTGGCAGGTAGTGCCCATGCCTTGAGCACCATTCTGATTGGCGTGGGCCTGAGCCTGCTCGGTTGGCAGATGGCCGACTGGGTGGAAATATTTTCCAACATTGTTGGTCCACTCATATTGATCGGGCTTGGATTGGTTTTTATCTGGCGGCATTATTTCCACCAGCATTTCCATTTACATGCTGAAATACAAGCAAAACTGTCGGAACGCAAGCTGATTCTTGCATTGGCAACCGCTATGTTTTTGTCGCCCTGCCTGGAGATAGGCGCTTTTTTCCTCTTGGCAGGCACCCATGGCTTTTCCGCTGTGCTTGCACTGAGCGGGGTTTATTTTGTGACAACCGTAGGTGGCATGGCGGTATGGGTATGGTTGGTGTGGCGCGGACTCAAGCTCCGCAACTGGCATGCATTGGAGCACAATGCCGGTATTATTTCAGGGGTTGTGCTGGTATTGTCGGGCCTGTGGGGCTTGTTTGGTGGACATTAAAGCAAAAAAAATGAGTCAATCCGACATTCGGAATGACTCATTTCATAGAAACCAAAGGAACAATTAAGCTTATTCCTTGATGCCTGCTATCAGCACAGCAACTTCGTTGTGGAGGCATTCCACAAACCCGCCCGTAACTTCAAACGAAAGTTTTTCACCATTTTCTTTCAGCACATTTACCGTTCCTGCACGCAGCGAGGCAACAACCGCGGCATGGCCTTCCAGCATTTGAAAGCTGCCATCGGCACCAGGCACCTGCACTGATTTCACAGCGCCAGAGAAAATTTCTTTTTCAGGAGAAAGGACTACTAGATTCATGACTGAGAAATGAGTTATGAGTGATGAGAGATGAGAGATGAGTTATGAGTGATGAGTTATGAGTGATGAGTGATGAGTTTGCACAACGTCTGTGCTTTTGCAGGCTTGAGTGTTTCAGCACCTTAATCAAATTATCGGTTTAAGTGCTGAAAAACAATTCCAAAGAAAAGCACAAACGTTGTGCAAACTCATCACTCATCACTCATAACTCATAACTAATTTGCTGCTTCTTCGAGCATTTTCTTGCCCTTCGCCATCGCATCATCGATGGTGCCGACAAGGTTAAATGCTGCTTCCGGGTATTCATCCATGTCACCGTCCATGATCATGTTGAAGCCGCGGATGGTTTCATCGATTGGCACCAACACACCTTTCAAGCCGGTGAATTGTTCTGCAACGTGGAATGGCTGTGACAAGAAACGCTGCACACGGCGCGCGCGACCTACCACGAGTTTGTCTTCGTCTGACAGCTCTTCCATACCGAGGATGGCGATGATATCTTGCAGCTCATTGTAGCGCTGGAGAATCATCTTCACGCGTTGGGCGCAACGGTAGTGCTCGTCACCGATGATTTTCGGATCGAGGATACGTGATGTAGAGCTCAGTGGGTCTACCGCTGGGTAGATACCAAGGGACGCAATTTTACGATCCAATACTGTAGTGGCATCCAAGTGCGCAAAAGTTGTCGCAGGAGCCGGGTCAGTAAGGTCATCCGCTGGCACGTATACCGCTTGTACGGAAGTGATAGAACCGCGCTTGGTAGAGGTGATACGCTCTTGCATCAAACCCATCTCCGTTGCCAGCGTTGGCTGGTAACCTACTGCAGAAGGCATACGACCCAAAAGGGCTGACACCTCAGAACCTGCCTGGGTAAAACGGAAGATATTGTCTACGAAGAAAAGGATATCGCGACCGCCAGCAGGGTCTTTCAGGTCACCATCGCGGAAGTACTCCGCCATGGTCAATCCCGAAAGGGCTACACGGGCACGGGCACCAGGTGGTTCGTTCATCTGACCGAACACGAGGGTAGCCTGTGATTTTTCAAGTTCTTTCATGTCTACTTTCGACAAGTCCCAGCCGCCAGCTTCCATGGAGTGCTTGAACTCTTCGCCGTAACGGATTACGTTTGATTCGATCATCTCACGCAGCAAGTCGTTGCCCTCACGGGTACGCTCGCCCACACCTGCAAATACCGACATACCGTCGTAAGCTTTTGCGATGTTGTTGATGAGCTCCATGATCAAAACCGTTTTGCCTACACCGGCACCACCGAAAAGACCAATTTTACCACCTTTGGCATAAGGCTCAATCAAGTCGATTACTTTGATACCCGTGTACAGGATTTCGCGTTCTGTCGACAGGTCTTCGTAAGCAGGCGGCTTGCGATGTATCACATACGCGTCTTTGCCTTTTTTAACCTCACCGATGCCATCAATGGCTTCGCCAATAACGTTGAAAAGACGACCGCGCACCTGCTCGCCCACAGGCATTGTGATGGGAGAGCCTGTGTCCACACAGTCCATGCCGCGCATAAGACCGTCGGTGGAGTCCATGGCAATGGTGCGAACACCATCTTCACCGAGGTGACGTTGTACCTCCAATACAAGCGAGGAACCATCAGGACGGGTGAGCTCCAGCGCGTTAAGGATTTCGGGCAGTTCGCTGTTTGGTCCGCTGAAATCTACGTCAACTACAGCTCCGATAATTTGTTTGATACGACCGATATTCGCCATAAAACGAAATGATGTTTGGTTGTTTATGTCCTTTTTCCAGGTTTGGCCATTAATTTTGGCAAATCAGGACAGTATTTTTGTAAAAAGCCGCGCAAAAGTACACCACTTTGGCGTAAAACAATACAAAAGTTCAACTTTTTATCTTCCAAAATATAATTTTGAAAAGAAAAGGCGCGAACCCTCCTTCGCCGAGGCCAGGGTGGTTAAAAGGGCGAAATACCGCTTGTTTTATAGGTTCAATGAAAGATTCCGGCTCTAATGCCTTTTTGCAGGTGGAGACCCAACCAGCGCAAAACGGAAGCCGTCTTAGCTAAAAAAAGACGTTATTGATAATTTAGCGCGACCAATAGGCACAAAGCCCTACTTTTGCACTCCTACACAATGTAAGAAAATGAAAAAACTACTGTATTGCCTCCTGCTTGGCGCTTTTTTCAGTGCCTGTTCCAACGATTTTGAAGTAGCTGCTCCCTGGAAAGAAGTGCCTATTGCTTATGGCATCTTGTCGCCAAAAGATACTGCCCATTATGTGCGGATCGAAAAAGCGTTTCTTGACCCCAATAAAAATGCGCTTGAAATCGCCCAAATTGCGGATTCGCTCTATTTTGCGGAAAACGCCATCGCTGTTTGGCTGGAACGCCCTGGTACACAGACCAGGGTACAAATGTTCCGGGTCGACGGAAACCTGGAGGGTTATGTACGCGACCAAGGTATTTTTGCCAATCAACCCAACTGGCTTTACAAGGCAAAAACCACCCTTGCGCCAGGAGCGCTGTACAAGCTTATTATTGAGCGCGCAGATGGCGGGGCCGACATTACCGCCGAAACCACTATTCCCAAAGATTTCTTTATCAGTACCCCGAACCCAACGGATATTGTCAGGAAAGTAACTTTTGCGTTTACCCAAACAACAAAAGTGGAGTGGCGCAGCGACGAATTTGGCGTATATTTTAACGTTTATTATATCCTTCCTTACCGGGAGGAAAGTCTTGGTGGCACCACAATACTCCGTGATACCCTCATTTGGCAAGCCGGGAATAATGTAGAACGTTCAGATGTGGATCTTGGTAACGGGCTATACCGCGGCAAAGTAGAGGTACAAGGCGCGCAGTTCTTCCGATTCCTGGCCGACAACCTTCAACCAACATCAAATTTTCGCTATTTTGAAAAAGGCTCCATCCTGGTGGAAGGTGGCGGAAAAGAAATCCGGGAATTCAACATCACAGCCTCTGCAAATTCTGGCCTGACTGGCGCAGAGGTTTTTCCTACCTATACCAATCTTTCGGAGGGCTTTGGCATTTTTACCGCCAAGAACCTGATCAAATTGAACAACATCCAAATAACGCCACAAACGATAGATTCTTTGAAAATACACCCATTGACGCAGGGATTAAAGTTCGGGATTTAAAAATTTTGACATAAAAGCGTTCCATGAGTCATCTCGAATTTTCGGGATGACTCATTGTTTTTTATGCCCGAAGCGCGCCATTCTGCATTTATTTTAATGCTTTTCGACGTTTTTAAAAAAAAGTAACGATCTTAACAATCATTATTGTTTCACAAAAAATAGAAGAATAAAAGCCAATAAAACATTGATTATTAATTATTTATTAATTTTAAGTACGAAAATATGTTATTATATTTATTTCACAATCACTAAAAATTGTCACAAACATATCCTTCCACCTACGCCACTTTTGTACCATTATGAACGTCGATGGTAAAAGTATCATCGTTAGAGATATGTTCATGGGATTATACAATTTCAGGTGAGAGAGCAAGTCCTTCCCTTAGCAGGAGGGACTTGCTTACCTGGTATAAGCACCTTTCGTACGGCACCAGGTAAGTTTTTCCGATATTTTGTCTTTCGCTCTTGTAGTCTAAACAACCCGCTTTACAGCGTTCCGTACGCCAATAATTGAAAATGTTCATGGGATTATAATTTGTTGTTTTTCCAACCGCACCAAATGAGGTGCGGTTTTTTTATTTTATGCTCCTACCTTTCGCCGGTTTATGTAAACCATTTTTGCAAACAAGCATTTTAATACTATGTCAAAAGCAACAGGCGAAATAAAGCGCGTTACCACCCACGTCATCCAGGAAATGAAAGACCGGGGCGAGAAAATAGCCATGCTCACGGCTTACGATTTTTCCATGGCCCGCATTCTCGACGAGGCGGGCATTGAAATTCTCCTGGTAGGTGATTCCGCGTCCAATGTAATGGCCGGCCACGAAACAACCCTGCCAATCACCCTCGACCAGATGATCTACCACGCACAATCCGTTGTGCGGGCCGTAAGCCGGGCAATGGTGGTGGTCGACATGCCTTTCGGCTCCTACCAGTCCAATTCCGAAATTGCACTGTCGAGCGCCATAAAAATCATGAAAGAATCAGGTGCCCATGCGGTCAAACTGGAAGGCGGATCTGAAGTAGAGGAGAGCATCCAGCGAATTTTGAAGGCAGGCATCCCGGTGATGGGGCATTTAGGGCTTACCCCTCAAAGCATTTACAAATTTGGGACGTATACTGTGCGGGCAAAAGAAGCGCAAGAAGCGCAAAAATTGCTCGATGATGCCAAATTACTCGATGAAATAGGCTGCTTCGCCTTGGTTTTAGAGAAAATACCAGCAAAATTAACCAAAGAAGTCTCTGCCAGTATTGCTATCCCAACCATCGGTATCGGCGCCGGCCAATATGCCGATGGACAGGTATTGGTGACCCACGACATGCTGGGCATTACCAAAGATTTTAAGCCCCGCTTCCTGCGCCGCTACGCAGAACTTTTTGATGCCATGACCGATGCCACCCAGCGCTACATTGCAGATGTGAAAGCGAATAAGTTTCCGAACGATAAGGAGCAATATTAAGCACTAAGGCAGCACCCTGCATTGCTCAAAGGTTTCACGCAATTGTGCGGGGCTCTTAAAATGTATGCCCTTGATTTGCAACGCTTCTGCACCGAGAATATTAGGCTCGTTGTCGTCAATAAACACCGCTTCTTCGGGATTCACCTGGCGAAAAACATAGTCGGGGTTCCAGTCGATCAATACACCGCCAAGGTCAAAGATGATGGTAGAGATTTTTGTCATGTTTTTTTTGCCAATAGCTAACAGCCAACAGCCAATAGCCCGTTTTTAGTGTCCTGTTTCGCGGAGCACGCGCTGCATTTCCGCGTATTGGTTGTCGAGCAGGCGTTTCAATTCGAAGCGTTCAAATTTGTAATTAAAATTCAGGAACTCGTTTTCGTAATGGTCGCCATTGAGCGAGAGCAAGCCCAGCAAGCGGTTGTTCCAGCGAATACGGTATTTGCCGGGCTTTCCATACAGTTCATCCCAAGCCAATTCCAGGTATTCTGCTTTGGGGAAATACAAGTAGATGCCTTTTATTTTCTGGATAATTTCAATGGCAATTTTGCGCTCTGGCTGTCGGTTTTCGTGCTTGTATTCACTGATTTCCCGAAAATAACGGGTCACCTGATTGGCGTGGCGGCGCGCCGAGATTTGCTCGCGGGCATCTAACTGGCTGTATTGGAAAGGTGTCGTTTGATGGAGTTCCCGCTGGACATCAATTGGATCAAACCCCGGCACTTGTTTGTACGGAATGGCCTTGCCCTCAAGCGAAATATCAATCCAGGGCAACTTGGCTTCTTCGGTTAATTCCTTCCACACAAAATTGAGATAGGCATGATTGGGGTGCAATTTGTAATTGCTGAGGGTTTCTTGCAGGAGCCAAACAATGCCCTCCCGGTGGTTTTCATCTCCTTTCGAAATGGTATCGTAGACGGGTAAAATGCGTTTTTCAAACAAATTAACTGCAATGCGTTCGCGTAAAAAGGCTTCATCCATTGCCTGCCCTTCTGGATGCTGCAAGAGCAAATCATGTATCTTTTTCAATTCCAGTTGTGCATTATAGCCAAGTCCCGAACTTTCCGGATGCGCCACCAGTGTATGCGGATTGTGCAACAGCCAAAGCATGATGCCATCGCCCGTAATTTCCCGAATACAATTTTCCAAAAATGCCACGCCACGATCCGGCTCAGCTTTATACGCAACAACCCAACGGCGCAAACAATCAATAAGAATCCGACGGGCATCCAAGGCATTCATGCGGCGGATATCCGTAAATGCCAGTCGCGCGTTCACCGACTCCAGCAACAGGGCCGTATCGGCAACATATTGCCTGTAAATGGTTTCTTTAATATTGGGCTGCACCTGCATCCAACCTGCCGTGCCGGCATGGTCACGCACTATTTTCTCTACAATACCCAATATGTCAAATGAATAGGCCGTACAATCAGGATGGGCTGCTACCTGCCCATTCGCATCCAGGGTAAACCAACGCAAAGCAATTGCCTCCGCCTCTTCTGGCGCCCGAAGCAGTCCCGGCAGCAGGTATTCCAAAGCCAGCCGCAAGAAGGAAGTTCCCCTTCCCCGCGCATCGGTGTCGCCAAAAATATGTGCGCCAAACAAGCAAGCATACGTGAAACGAATGATCGATTCGCGTGAATCGGTGTAGGGTCGACGGCGCTTGGCATCTTCTGCCAGTTGGGTGCTGAGGGTTTGTCGCTTGGCCAGGAGACTAAAATAGAGGTCTTCGCGCAGTAAAGCTTTGCCCTTTACAATTTTATTTGGGTCTTCATCCTCAATACTTTGCAGCATTTGCAGCAGCTCCTGCGTCTCCCCGATCAGGTCAATATGCCCGTCAGGAATAAACTGAAAATGACCATCTACCACATCCACCCGTTTCATCCATTGGCATTTTCCGCCGCCGCAACTTTCGATGACGGCGGCCTCCAGCAGTTCTTCAGATGGGTGTACCAGGCGGCAAACTTTTAGGGTATTGCCCAAAATCATACGCAAGGCGTGGCGGTTGTCTGGCACTTCTTCTGCGTGCTTGCCCGTATCCCGCATCGGATCATTGGGGAAATGGTAGTACATACGCAGTGCCGCGTCGGAAATGCTCTCCGCTGCGATTTCCAGGTTGTGCCTGGCTGTCGTAGAGGTGCATTTTCCGGCGGCCATATACTCGCGCAAGCGGCTGGCAAACAATAGGATATGCTGCAACACCCGATCGTTGCCCTGTACCGCATCCATCATGGCGCGTGCTGGCGTTTCCTTTTGAATGAATGTAATCAGCAGATATTCATATAGTTGCGCAGATTGTGGGTCAATTTTTTGGCGCACATGGTCACAATGTCCGTAAGCTTGGGCAGGATTCTTTACCGCCAAGGCATCTTTGGCCAGGAGCAAGCTGCGCCGGAAATCCGTTTTTTGCTCGTAAGAAAGCAGTCCAATTTGTTCCAGCGATTCTTGTTCGCGTGGGCCAACGGTCAGGTTGAGCGTTTCCGGATGCTGATTTCGTCTACAGGCACAAAAAACGGCGGCACCGTGCTGTCGTCGCGGCTTTCGGACGTGAAATGATAATAGTCGCGGATAAAAATGCTGCGCCAATCCTGCACCAATTGGCTTTCTTCCAGCCTTTCAATCAGGCTGTTGAGGTCCATTTGCACGGGTTCCGCCCGTTGGGCCAAAGCTGCAATTGAAATTTGCGACAACCGTGTTTGCTCCCGCATTTGTTTAAATGCTTCTTCAGTATCCAGCACCACCCTTTTCACCAACACGTCTTTGATGAGCCGTTTTAACAATGCCAGCAGTGGCGCGTGGTTGATTCGGTCGGTTTGAGCCAGTAGCCGCTCCCGCAAATCTTGAATACTGATGGGCAATACCACCTTCCCGATGGGAATTTCATTCGACTCCGGCGCTGCAGCCAGCATGGCAACCGCCGCTTCCGCAGCACGGCGCAGCTGCCGGTCGCGGGGAATACCTTGATTTTCAATGGTCTCGCCTGCCGGCAAGCCTGTCTGACATGGCCGCAAAAGGGCAGGAGCACGTGCTTCCCGCGCCAATACCGTCATTATTTGCAGTTCAGGTCTGGTATGCTGCATGTCCAGGGCCGTCGTCATTTCCCAGCGCACATCGGCACTGTCTTCATAATTCATGGAAAGCACCGCGACAAACAGGTCTGTTTTTTCTAAAAACGCGGCGGCCTTTGCCCTGAATTCTTCCGTTGGAACAGTTGCCCTGCTCCAAAAAACAGCTGGATGTGGTTGTAAAGCCAGTATGATTTGACGTTGCAAATCCTGGGCGCTGTGTTCGTCAGCAGCACTGTGCGAAAGGAATATGTGGACGGGGGTAGTCATTCGAAAGGCAAAAATCAGCTTTTTTAGGGCTTTTACCCCTATTTTCGTAAAATCACTTTTTATTCCTGTAAAGAAGTGCCGCCTGGTAGTCTATTTTTGCCCGATGAACAACGTCTCCTACAGAACCGCTACTTACCTATTGCTGGCAGCCTGGCTACTGATTTCGGCGCTTTTTTATGGAAAAAGTATCGGTTCCCAGCCTGGAGGCCACCATGCCTGGGCGATGGCAGATTATTATGCCATGTCCTTGAAATTTGCGGAGAATGGCTTGAATTTGTTCTGTCCACAAACCTATAACCTGGGCACCAAAGATGGTATTACCGCTTCTGACCTTCCGCTTCCCGCCTGGTTGACCGGGGTTGTGATGCGCCTTTCGGGGATCGAAAGCCCGGCCGTTTTTCGGGTGCTCAGTTTATGTGTCGGCTTTCTGGGCTTTTTTTTCTTCTTTAAAGCTGTATATGAACAAGGGGTTAGCCCTTTCAGGTCCGTCATCCTTACCCTTTTTCTATGGCTTTTACCAGGTCTGTTGTACTACCACGATAATTTTTTGCCCTCCGTTTGGGCGCTAAGTGCCTTTTTGATTGGCTTGTGGGCGCTGCTGCGCACGGTTCGGGGAGATAATCGGTATTGGGTCATTACGGTCGGTGCTTTTGTGCTGGCGGCTTTGTTGCGTAAGCCTTACATCCTGCAATTGATGTGTGTCGGTGTGTGGCAGGTGTTGTTTCGCCGGGACAAGAAAAAAACGATGGTGCTGGCTGCGGGGGCGGGGGTTTTCATGCTTTGGCAATTGTACGATTTCTACCTCATGCAGGCCTACGGCTCCATTTTTTTAAGGCAAACAATGCAGCCGCAGGATCTTACCGATGCCTTGCGCTTGGGTACAGAAGCGGTTCAAAAATGGGGCCTGACCTGGCTGTCTCTGGCGCATATGGCATGGTTGGTTTTGGCGGCTTTGATGCTTTTCTTTCGCCCAAAGCAAGCTGGCATTCCATTTTTCGCCTGGTATTTTTGGGGGACTTTTGGGGTGGGTCTTGCTTATTTTCTGTTGATGTTGCGGCAATTCAGCGACCACGACTACTATTTTATTGATAGTTTTTACCCCGTTGTTTTTGTTGGGGTATTGGGCTGGGCGAAAGTAATTGGCGCTCGGGAATGGGTGGTGAAAGTAGAGCTGGGCTTGCTTGTTTTGGCCAGTTGGACCGGATTTCAAACGGTACAATGGTACAATGGTTTAGGGGCTGACAACGCGAGCCGGAAAACCCAACATGAGTACGCGGGAAGTGATAAAGTGTTCGACAGGCTTGGCATCCCTCGGGATGCGAAAGTGATGGTTTTTGAGGCCTATTCTTCCAATTTACCTTTAATCGGACTTCGGAGAAATGGGTATTGTTTGCTAAACTCAGCAGCCGAGACGCAGCAAAAAGTGCTTGATTCGAAGCCAGATTATGCTGTTTGCCTCGACACCAACTTTGTTTCAGACGTAGTGCGCGACAATCCCAATATCGTCAAAAACCTCGAATGTGTGGGCAGAAATAGCGATTTATGGGTATTCAGGCCAGGGAATTTCCCAGAGAACACCCTGGAAAATTTGCTCGGAAAGGACTGGACGACGCTGGCAGACAGCAGTGCCAGCACGGCGGAGGAATTTATTTTCGCAAAAACCCTCCCGGTGCAAGCTGGTGCTAAAATCTTGTTTTATGGAAATTTGCAAACAACGGAAGGCGGCACCTTGAAGGCCACCGTGGCGTTGTTCAAATCAGGCGCGCCTGTGATCGTGTTGGAGCGTCCGCTGCGTATTCCTGCGGGCGAAAAACCTACATTCAGCGCTACTTCGATCAATGTCCCCACGCTTGATGCCGATGAGATGCGCCTGTATCTGTGGAACCCGGAACACCTTAATGTCGCGGCAGGCAACTTTAAATTGGTGCAACTTCAGCTCACGCCAATATAAGACTATTGCAGAATATTTTTCAGTAAAATTAATTGGCAACCAATTTTTTATGTAAAACCACTTACCTTTGTTGCGGCGCATTGCCACATCACAATTTTTTATTCTTTTACAATGAATACCGGAACAGTAAAATTTTTCAACTCCACCAAAGGCTTTGGCTTTATCGCTGACAGCTCAAGCAAGGAAGAAATCTTCGTCCACGTTAGTGGCTTGGTTGACGAAATCCGCGAAGGCGACACCGTTACTTTTGACACAGCCCGCGGAAAAAAAGGCATGAATGCAGTTAATGTCAGACTCTCCTAAGAGCACCTGATTTTGAATTCATATTCATTCCGAACCTCCGACGTCACAACGTCGGAGGTTTTTTTATGTGCTCCCTTTGAGTGATGAGTGATGAGTGATGAGTAATGAGTTTGGACAGCCTTTTTTTGGCTTTTTCGGGGTGTTTCAGCACCTTGATTCCATTGCTTTGTTTATCAACCAATTGCAACTGTGGGCCAAGATTGGTCTTGCTGTCCAAAAAAATTAACACTCCTATATGCATTCCAACTTGCAAAAATCAACAGAATACCGCAATTTTACAGGCAATCTGAGCCCTAAGTACCAAGTTGATATTAATTTGAGTTATAGGCGTAGGATTTTGTGCTATAATAAGGCTGTTTTGAGGCGCAATGCGCAGGTATTGTAACGAAAAACAAACGCAATTACAGGGCAAAAGACAAAGTCTATAACTTAAACTAATATCAACTCGGTACTTATCATCGCTCAAAACATCAAAACTACTATGCTCAAAACCCTGCAATTACTGGCATGCCTCGTGCTCTTTGCTGCGCCATCCATCGCTCAGGACAAAAAACCGAATTTCAAATTTGGCAAGATTACAGCAGCAGAAATGGCCATGACGGAATACCCCAATGACCCTGCTGCGCCCGCAGTAGTGCTTTTTGACAGAGCTTCTTTTACCAATCGATTGAGTGTAAATCAAGGCTTCCAATTTGAAATGGAACGCCATGTGCGCATCAAAATTTTCAAAAAAGAAGCCTATGACCGTGCGGATATTAGCATCCCCTATTTTAAAGACGAAAAGATAATTGACCTCAAGGCGAGCAGTTTTAACCTGGAAAATGGTGTCATGGTGGAAACCGAGCTGAGCAAAGCAAACCTGTTCGATGAAAAATTGACCCGTACCAGGCGGCTAAAAAAGCTGACTATTCCAGCAGTTAAAGAAGGAACCATCATTGAGTACAAATTTACCCGCACCAACATGGACTATGACGTTCCTAACTGGGTGTTTCAAGACGTTGAAATCCCTAAAATATGGAGCGAATACACGGCTTCTGTGCCTGTGTTTATTGAATACAAGAAGTTTTCTCAAGGTGAAGTGCCTTTTTCAGTGGCAACGGAAGAATTCAGGTCTGCTACAGCAAATGGGCTTTCCTACAATTGCAATGAAATGCACTATGTCCAGGAAAACATCCCCGCTTTGAAACCCGAACCCTTTGTAAACTCCATCAAAAGTTACCTGTCACAAATAAATTTTGATGTAAGCCTCGTGTACAAGCCCCAAGTAGAGGCCACCGGTGGCGCTTATGGCTCCCGTCTGACCAATGGGCCACCAATGGAAAGAAACAATACCTGGGAAGCCTTGGGCAATGAACTTTTTGAAGACGTGTACAAGGATGTGCTTGATGCCACGGGAACAACAGCCACAATAGCAGCAACGACCATTGCCGGTAAAGCAGCGCGCAATGAAAGAATCGCTTCACTCTATGAATATGTGGGCAAAAACTACCAAACGGAGGGCTATGAAATCATTTGGATGACGGAACCCTTGGATAAAATTGTCAAAAACCATAAAGGCAGCCCAAGCGAATTGAACATCCTGCTGATCAATTTGCTCCGAAGGACAAACCTCAATGCATTTCCAGTGGCAATCAGTACCATCGAAAACGGCCCGATTTATCCATATAGGGTTACCCTTGACGTATTTGACCGTATCCTTACCGGCGTGGAAAACGAGGATAAAACCATCACCATTATTGATGCTTCCGCATGGCCACATCCCGTCGGCTTTTTGCCGGAAGAAGACCTCAATAAGGAAGGTTTGATGATGCGAACCAAGGACGATGTCAGTTGGATTCCGCTGCAAAACAAGGCCTTGGTGCGCAGTGCCTTGCAAGCGGACCTTGCTTTCGATGCCGAAGGAAAACTGACGGGCGCCATGACTTTTTCGGAAACAGGGTACGGGGCTGTTAATGCCCGAACCCGCGTGAAGGAAAAAGATGCCGCCACATACGTGCGCGAGCGCTACCCAGAACTGTTTGTCGAAGGAAGTTTCAGCAACCTGAAAATCGAAAACCTGGAAAACTGGCAGGAACCCAACATTAAAGGCACTTTTGACCTTGAAGCCACTGGTTTTGCCAATGTTTCCGGAAACAAAATGTACCTCAATCCATCGCTGGGCTTCGGTTGGAAAGAAAACCCATTCAAAAACCCGGAGCGCAAATTTAACATCGAGCTAGGTTTCCCGCGTACCACGGTGTACAGCTTTACGTTCGCTATCCCCAAAGGATATAAAGTGGAAGAAATGCCCAAGGGTTCTAAAATGACATTTGGAGAAAACGGACTGTTGTTTGAATACTTCACAGAAGCGACCGATGAATCCGTGAAGGTTACCATTCGCCGGAGCATTCGGCAGCCCTTTATTGCTGTGGATTTTTATGCTGATTTACAGCAGTTTTATGGAAATATCGTTTCAAAACTGGACGAACAAGTTGTACTTACCAAAATTTAACCCATGAAATACCTGATCTCAACCCTGCTGTTGCTGTGCCTTGCGGGCAGCGTAACAGCCCAAACGAATTATGCCGCCGCTGACATTCCAAAAGCCTTGCTGGCAAACGCCAATGTCGTAGTGCGCCAATACGACGTCAAATTCGAGGTGCGCAACATAGGAGAAGCCACTGAAACAGAGCACCGGGTGCTGACACTACTCAACGATAAAGCCAGCGACGAAAGCAACCAATATTTCCTGTACGACAAGATTGTCGATATTGATGATATCGAAGGCAACTTGTACGACGGCAACGGAAAATTGGTGCGCAAAATCAAGAAAAAAGACATTTTAGACGGCAAGCCCGACGAGCATTATGTGAATGACTACCGGTTGAAAGTGCTACAGTTTGCCCGCCTGGATTTTCCATATACCATTGAATACACCGTGGTGCGGAAATACAAGGGCTTGATGTTTTACCCGGATTTCTTCCCTCAAACCTCCTCCAGCGAAGCTGTTGAATCGGCGAGTTTGCAGATTGTTATGCCGGAGGGCCTTGATATCCGGCTGCAAGAATTGAATGTTCCCGAAAACTGCAAAACGGGCAAACTTCAATGGAATTTCCGCAACCTCCACGCGTTTGAAACCGAGCCATTTACACCCAACGCCCGCGCCTACTTACCAAGAATATTAACAGCTCCTACAAAATTCAGGCTTGAAGGGTATGATGGCGATATGAGCACCTGGGAATCCTATGGGGCTTTTATTCAAAAATTGAACGAAGGGAAGGTTAAGCTTCCGGGTGAAACAGAAGAGATGTTAAAGAATATGACGGCTGACTGTGCGGATGCACGTTGTAAAGTTGAACGTGTATACGCCTATTTGCAACAAAGCACCCGTTACTTCTTTATTGGCCTGGGCATTGGCGGCTGGCAACCCATGCCGGCCAAAGACGTGGATGCGTTCAAATACGGCGATTGCAAAGGATTGAGCAATTACACCGTGGCGATGTTGCGCGCAGTTGGGGTGCCCGCCTTTTACACCCTCATCCGGGCGACTCCCGATGAGCAACACGGCCTCTTTCCCGATTTCCCGAATGCCCAATTCAACCATGCAATTGCTTGTGTGCCTTTAGGAACAGACACGATTTGGCTGGAATGTACCAGCCAGTCGGAAAGCTGTGGGTTCATGGGTGATTTTACGGACAATCGGCCAGCGTTGCTGGTCACCCCGGAAGGCGGAAAGCTCGTAATGACGCCGAGATACGATGAAAAAAGCAATACTGTTCACCGCAAAACGCAATTAACGCTGACCAGCAATGGCAGTGCCTTGCTCGAATCCAATGATGTCTACAGGGGTATTGCCAGCAGTACACAGGCTGATATTGCGGAAATGCACCCTGAGGAACAAAAAAAGGCGCTGTACAAAATCCTGTCCCTGAGCGATTTCGAAATTAAGTCGCACAGCTTGAAACGCGAGAAAGGCCGCTTGCCGGAAGCACATCGCAAGTTGGAAATTTCGGTGCCTAAATTCGCCGCTGCGAGCGGTAAGCGGCTGTTTGTACCAGTGATTGCCCTTGCGCCCAAGGTACATATTCCCGATGCTGACACCCTACGAAGAAACCCCGTTCAAGCCAGCTCGAGGCCATTCCTGGTGGAAGATGATTTAACCATCGTGGTACCAGAAGGTTATTCCCTGGAAAATGGCATCGAACCGATCATTTTCAATTCAGTGTTCGGTTCTTATGAACTGAACATTCAAAACGTGCCGGGGAAATTGTTGATTTATCGCAAATTGCTGCTGAATGACAGCATCCAGCCGAAGGAGAAATTCGAGGAATTTGTGACCTTCTTTAAAAATATTGCGAAGGCGGATAAGACGAAATTGGTGCTGGCGAAAGGCACGTGAATTTGCCTCCAACGCGCTGCCGCTGTATTCGATGCCCATCATGTAGCTTTTTGTCGGGCCTCCGGTGACAGCCTTGGAAAGCTTTTCCCCATCTGCCGTGTAGGTCATCGTGATCACATTGCTGCCCTTGGTCATCGTGACGGGCAGGTTCAAGTGGTTGTAGGTGAAGGCAAAGACTTTGTGCTTGTCTTGGGTAAGGTTGCCGTTGGCATCATAAAGGTAGTGATCGCCGGTGAGGCCTCCAGTTTGCATAAAGCCTTTGTTGCCGAGACCAGTATCGGCCATTCTGGTGAGGCGATCGGGGCGCAACACATCGCTGTAGGTGTACGTCAGTTGGTCAATGACGCTTGGGACACCGCCGATCCTGTCTCTGCGGGTGTAGGTCAGGATGTTGCCATTGAGGTCGTAGCTGATGTTAGATTCTGTGAAATCATTGGTGAATACCCAAGTACCGGTATTGGTATAGTGGTCAGCTCCTTTCAGGCGGTTGGCGAAATCGTAGGTGAAGCGGTACTGGTGCCGGGTGCCACAGACACCATTGATGTTGACCCGCCAGTCAGAAGCGGCGATGTTACCGTTGTACTGCGGGCTGGCACCGTTGGCAGTACTTTCGTAGTCGAGTCGCAGCGCAAAAAGGTCGGCAAGGTTATCGTTGCCGACTATGGCGCAGGAGGCGTTATTGTTGATGGCGGTGAGCCAGCCCCGGATGTTATAGGCGTAGTCGACCGATTGCAGGTAGTTAAAATTAGAATTTAGGGTAACGGTATCCGTGCCGTTATAGGTGCTGGCATTGGCGTGCAAGCGCTTGTCCTGCAAGCGCCCCATTTCGTCGTACAGCGGTGCGCTGATGACCACCCAGTTGTTCGGATTGATCTTATGGCGCACGAAGCGGATGCGGCCAGCGTGGTCGAACACGTATTCTTCCAATATGGTTTTGCTTTGGGCGCTGCCGCCCGGAGGGGTCGCTGTGTGGACGCGCTTGGTTTTTTTGAGCCTTTTCGCAAAATCAAAACAGTTGGAGGTGATGTCGGCACCATTGAGGTGGTTTTGTTGGCCGCTAAAACTCCCCAAAATCAGTATATTCAGAAAAGCCAATTAGTCTAACTTCATCTTTTAGCCCCGATTTTTCGCGTATAAATTTCAGTATATAGGTAGTTTGCCTATTTACAGAGTTCTCATGACTCGCCAAATAAACTTCGTATATCACTGAATGTTTTATCTTTTTTAATCGAAGAAAAACATCCCTGTTGAACCCAGTGTTTATAGAAGGTCTCATCTTATCATAGGTTTGATAAGGCCAATCTAATACAAAACCATTACATGAGCCCATATTTGGATTTAGAAGGAAAACTCTTACCTGTGTCCTAGGTGATCTCCCTTTATCCAACAGTAAAATTCTTATTACCTCAGAGTGATTAATAATCTTTTCAAGTGTAATACAATCGGAGGTAGCTTCATTATTCTTCAATAGATTGCAATTAAATGCAAGAATCACAGGCAAAAAAATTAGAAAACTAAATTTATTCATGTCTGTTATGCTTTGGGTGGGTCAGGTATTTTAGATTTATCCATTTCTTTTTTACCCTCTCCTGTATTATCGCCTTCAAAATATTTTCCAGAAGAAAACAAAATAAAATTTCGATATGGAGTGTCAATAGGATAAAGTATCCTTGCTGCTTCATTGCCTTCTTCAAATCTATTAGGAACAGACTGCTCTTTCCCATTTATACTTAAATCATTTGTCACAAAAGGTGGCTTATTTAAAAAGATCAAGTCATACCCATCTATTGCATCTCCGTAATGAACATATTCATTTACAAAAGTTTGCATGAAATCAATCAATGCAATTTGTTGGGCTTGGGGGTTTCCCGTTTTTAGAATCTTCTCAATTTTAGAAAGTCTTTCTTTTTTAAAGAATATCGAAACAGAATAATGATCATATTGCCCATCAGCAAAATCGTTCTTATCTATATCTATAATAGGGCCACTATCTGGCTTAAAATCATCTGCAATTTGGTTTAAATCGAGATTTCCTCCAGAGAAATAGTAAAGTACCCCAGAAATAGCCTCACTTTTTTCAATATGCGACCGAAGTTGAGTTTCTATGTATCGAACCAAATTAGGGTAATCATTCCGGAAAGATGCAGGAATCTTAAACCCTCCATTTGGGTCAATGAAATTAACTGGATCATTCTGAACATAAGAATAAGGCGAGTAACTTGATGCATATTTTGCAATCGGATCCACACTCCACCACCGCCCAACCGCCGCATCATACCACCGCGCCCCATAATCGTACAAATTTAACCCAAAATCCTCATTCAACTCCTTTCCATTGTACTCATATTGATTCTCTGTCCCTACCTGCGTCATCCATGACCCTTCCATTTCCATTCCAAATGGATAGTAATGATTCTCTTGCAAGGGCTGTATTGCTGTGCCGTTGGTAATGGCCCGGAAACTGGCACGGGCATTTCCCAAGTGGTCTTTGATGGTGTACTCATAAAAGAACGCTGTAGCTCCGTTTGGCGTACACCTGCCCTCAGAAAAATAAATGGCTTCCAGGTTCGCGCCGGAATACTCGATGCCGCTGACGTAGTTTTTCGTCGCGCCGCCAGTTATGGCCTTTGTGAGCTTTTCCCCATCTGCCGTGTAGTTCATCGTGATCACGTTGGCTACTTTGGTCATGGTCTGGGGCAGGTTCAGGAAGTTGTACCCGAAGGCAAAGCTCTTGTGATTGTCCTGGGTCATGTTGCCATTCAGATTGTAAAGGTAGTGGTCGCCAGTGAGGCCGGAGGCAGGCTTGAAGCCTTTGTTGGCGCTGCCTGCATCGACCATATGGGGCAGCCGGTCGGTGCGCAGTGCATCGCCGTAGGTATAGGTTTCATGCCCGTGCCGCCTCTAGTGACATAGCGCCGCGATTTAGGTTTTATTTTGCCGTCAAATTCAATCAGTGGCCAAAAGTCTCTGAGACTAAAATGAATCCATCTTGTGCACAATCGAAAACAAATTTCAAATTTATACCACCTTCATTAACGAAGGTAAATAACCTTTCTTTTTTGTTATATGAAGCCTTATAGACGCAAATATTTATATTAAAATAATGGTTTTCGAAGCTAATAGGTGTCATTTTGATGATTTTTTCTATCTTTTTTCTTTTAAGATACGCGATATAGTCAACAGGATAAATCAATTTTATTCGAGTACCTTCAACTGACTTTGGCATAAAATAATCGTATGCGTTATTGCCTTCAAGCCAAATGGAGTCCCTTGAGTCCATTCCATTTATGAATCTTCCTATTGCAAATTTATAAAGAGAAGTATCAGACTTAAGTGCTGTAGCTACTTTTTGTGCAGAACAAAAAAATGGGAGCAAGATCAAAACTAAAAAAGTGTATTTCATATTTCTCTTATTTTTTTATTCCTATTGTTATAAAAGCTGGCAAAGGAAAAGTTGCTCGTAAACCATCCTTATTATAGATATAAGCTGTAGCATTTCCTTGAGCAAGTACAACACTATTACCTTTAACTGACCCTCGCGCTGCTCTGTTAGTCGCATTGCTATAATCATGCGGTGAAGGTGGTTGTTCAAATGGTGTTTGTGTTCGTGTGCCAAACGAACTGGGGTCATCTGACCCTGTCCTTGTCACCAAATCAGGATGTGTATGGAATGTGCCCTCAATTTCTTTAATATCAGGTTGGCCATCAGCTATTTTAAATTCATCAATAGCGGCAACTTCCTTTGTAGTTGTAACAACCGGTCCTGGGTTTGCATCTGCAACAACCTCATTCCCGTCATAATCAGTCCCATACAATCCACCTTCTTCATGATTAGACTTGTTGCGGTGAGAATAAGAGAAATGAGTAGCTTTCGGGCAAAAAGCAAACATGGAGAATTTTTCATACCCCAAGAACAACCGAGAGTGGCGGGCG
>Ga0105053_10000260_pt1 | contig 75890 bp, 74 predicted proteins | sample BON01_FD_78093 | JGI IMG/M metagenome (GOLD analysis project Ga0105053, IMG submission 78093) | Freshwater microbial communities from Lake Bonney liftoff mats and glacier meltwater in Antarctica - BON-01 | ecosystem: Environmental > Aquatic > Freshwater > Ice > Glacier meltwater | place: Lake...
CGTGTTGCCGTCCTGAACGGCTTCACCGCTCTCGGCACGCCCATTACAGAAGTCGTGGGATAAGTCTGTCCGGGGATAGGGGAACCCTCACCGTCAGACCATTTGTGCAACAGAGCCATCTTGCGCCACCGGAATAAGTGCTACCTTCAGCCCGGCCACCTCTTTGATCATTACGCCGCCAAGCCCCTCAATCGGGGTGCCATCGCCATTGCTCAGGTTGATCGCAGCCCAAGGATATTTGGAGGCGGCCATCTTTTGCGCGAAATTCTCAGGCCCGAAATCGAATTCGTGGTTGCCCGGAACGGCAATGTCAAAGGGCACCAGATTGGTGAAATCAATGGTGTTCTGGCCCATATCAAACCCCGAAGCCAGCGACGGGCTCAGCATATCGCCGTTGAAAACATAGAGGGTATTGGGGTTGGCGGCGCGCTCAGCCCGGGCGACGGCGTTCAGGCGGGCAAAGCCACCGCGGCCGTCCTCCTCCTCAAAGTTATAAACATCGCCGACGCCCAGAAGGGTCAGCTTGATGGTTTCTGCCGACAGGGGGGCGGCAAGGCAGGTGGTGCCAAGAACGGCGGCGATAAGAGTGCGGGATGGCAATGACATGGCGATTCTCCTTTAGGGCGAAGGCGGGGTCTGGGCACAGTTTGGGACCCAGGGGGGGCTGGAGTCAAAGGCGCAGTGCCCTGCTGCCCTTGCATTCGCGAATTGACGCGCGGGCGTCAAAGCGGCAGAAGCCGGGCATGTTGATATATAAGATCCTTCGCCGTCCTGAATGGGACACCTTTCGCGCCTCTGGCCGCACCCTTGGCGCAGCCGTCGATCTGGCCGATGGCTTCATCCACTTTTCAACCGCGGCCCAAGTCGCGGAAACGGCGGAGAAATGGTTTGCCGATCAAAGCGATCTGGTCTTGGTGGCCTTTGACACTGACACCTTGGGCGCGGCGCTGAAATGGGAAGAATCGCGGGGGGGGGCGTTGTTTCCGCACCTCTATCGCCCGCTGGATCTGGCCGAAGTGCTGTGGGACAAATCGCTGCCTTTGGGGGCCACTGGCCATATTTTCCCCGAGGGGATGTGGTGAGTGTGCTGGAGAGCCTAGGGCTGGCGGCGCTGCGCCGGTTCGATCCTGAAACGGCGCATGGGCTGGCGCTCAGGGCGTTGAACGCGGGGCTGGCGCCTTTGCCGGGTCCGGTGTCTTCGCCCCGGCTGGATTGCGCGCTGGCGGGGATGGGGTTGATGAATCCGGTCGGGCTGGCGGCGGGGTTTGACAAGAACGCCACCGCCATCGCGGCGCTGTCGCGCGCCGGATTTGGGTTTATCGAGGTGGGGGCGGCGACCCCCCTGCCCCAGCCCGGCAACCCGCGTCCGCGGCTGTTTCGGCTGACCGAGGACCGCGCCGCGATCAATCGCTTTGGCTTTAACAACGACGGGGCGGAGGTGATTTCCGCCCGTTTGGCCCGCCGCATGCGCGGCGCGGTGCCGGTAGGGTTGAACCTTGGGGCGAATAAAACCTCTGAGGATCGGGCCGGGGATTTCGCCCGTGTTCTGACCACCTGTGGGCCGCATGTCGATTTTGCGACGGTCAATGTCAGCTCTCCGAACACCGAGCGCTTGCGCGACTTGCAGGGACCAGCGGCGCTGTCGGCCTTGCTGGCGGGCGTGATGGAGGCGCGGGCCGTATTGGCCACGCCGATCCCGGTGTTCCTAAAGATCGCGCCGGATCTGACGGGGGATGAACTGGCGCAGATTGCCGAAGTTGCGCTGTCAGCGGGGCTGGCGGGGATTATTGCCACCAATACCACGCTGGACCGCGCTGGTTTGATTTCTGCACATAATACTGAGGCGGGCGGCCTTTCCGGCGCGCCATTGTTCGAAAAGTCTACCCGCGTGCTGGCGCAGTTGTCTGCGCTGACGGGCGGTAAGCTGCCCCTGATTGGTGTGGGTGGGATTGAGACGGCGGACCAAGCCTATGCCAAGATCCGCGCAGGCGCTTCGGCGGTGCAGATCTATACGGCAATGGTCTATCACGGCCTTAGCCTTGCCGCGCGCATCGCCCATGGCATTGACGCCTTGCTGGCCCGTGACGGGTTTGCCAGCGTGGCACAGGCCGTTGGCACGGATCGCGCGGCCTGGCTATAGCGGCGCGCGGGGCTGGGGGTGGATGCCTCCGGCGGGAGTATTTCCAAAAGGGCAATTGGAAGCGGAGTTTGGGTCAGAAGGCCCGGTAGGTCATTGTGGTAAGGGTTTTCACGATACCCGCGATGTCGAAAAGTTTGGAGGACAGGTAGTGGCCGACGTCTTCGCCATCGGGGATATAGACCTTGGCGATCAGGTCATATTCGCCGCTGGTGGAATAGAGTTCGCTGACCGTTTCCCGGTCCCATATCTCATTGGCGACATCATAGGTCTTGCCGGGTGTGCAGCGGAATTGAACGAATACCAGTGCCATCTTGGCCCCCTTTGATTTGGCATCAGAGTAGCGCGCGGGGCGGCAAAGGGGAAGGTCACTCAGCCTCTTGAATATCCAACGTCAGGGGGACAGGGGCGACGCGCAGATCATCGACCGAAAGCGGGCGTTTGGGCAGGGCCAGACGCGGCCGCACGATCCAGTGCAGGCGGTTCTCAGCCCGGGTAATGGCGACATAGGCGAGACGCTTCCACAAAGGCACCCCGGCCTCTGACCGGCCGGCCTGGGCGGCGGCGTAAAGGTCGGGGGCAAAGACCTGCACCTCGGGCCATTGGGAACCTTGAGCTTTGTGGACGGTAACCGCAGCCCCATGCAGGAAGGCGGCCCCCATGCGGGCGGCGTGGGGGATAAAGGGTTCCTCTTCGCCGGGGCGTTCGATTTTGATGATGCTGGCGGCGGACATTTGCGGATCTTCGGCACCAAGGACATGCAGTTTGGCAAAGCCTTCGCGGTTGCCGGGGCCAAGATAGATGACTTGCGCGCCTTTGATCAACCCGCGCGCCTCAAGATCAATGCGTTTCTTACGGTGTTTCAGGGGCAGTTCTATGCCATCGCAGATCAAGGGTTCGCCGGGCATCAGATCGGTTTCCGGCGCGCCATGGGCGGTGCGGAAGGCCTGAATCAGTTTGATCCGGGTGACATTGCGCCAGACCAGAACCGGGCTGCGCGCCATCAGATCGGCGTCGGCGCGTTCGGCCCAGATGATCCGGTCATCATTGCGGGCGCGGTCTTCGACCATGCGTTCGAATTCTTCAAACCCCAGCCGCTCATCCGCGAGGGCATGGGCTAAATCAAGGATCGGGTTATCTTGCGACTGACGGTGGATGCGCGACAGGATCAGCTTGCGGCTTTCGCCCATGGTATCAAAAACCATCTGGCCGGATTGACCGACGGGGGCGAGCTGTGCCGGATCGCCGAACAGAACCAAGCGCGGGAAAATCTCGCGCAGGTCGTTGAACTGGCGTTCATCCAGCATCGAGGATTCATCGACGAAGCCGACATCCAGCGGATCTTCGCGGCGCTTCCAGCCTTGGATAAAGTCCGATCCCTTCAAGCCGGCCGCCGCCAAAGCCCCCGGAATCGATGCGACCTGTTGGAAAAAGGCAAAGGCCCGGTCCAGCGCGATATCGCTAAGCCCTTCGACCACCGGGCGATTGCCCTGCCCCGCCAGCCATTCGGCGATCTTTTCATATTGCGGGTCATACATCGGGGTGTAGAGAATTCGGTGGATCGTGGTGGCCGGAACGCCGCGCAGCCGCAGGACTGAGGCCGCCTTGTTGGTGGGCGCCAGAATGGCCAGAGTGCGGCGATCCTTGCGGCGCTTGCCCTCCCAATCGGCCGAGATCACCTCAACCCCTGCCTCTTTCAGCGCGCGGTACATGCTGCCCAAAAGCATGGTCTTGCCAGAGCCCGCCTTGCCCATCACGGCCAAAACCATCGGCTTGCCCTCGACCGCCGGAGACAGGGTGCTATCCTCCAGATTGATGCCCTGCAAGGCCAGCTCGGCCGCCAGCCTGTCCCAGGCTTCGGCCTGATCGTCAGAGAATGTCAGGGCAAGATCGGTCATGCCGCAGACCTTATCCGCCAGGCAGGAAAAGGGCCAGATGGTGCCGGGTGTTAATGCGGGCGGCCAGGGCGGGGGGCGAGGAGCGCGTGGGCCGGAGCGCCGTCGTCTTGCGCGGCAATTTCAACCCGTGCCACGGCCAAGGCGGCCTCGACTCGGGCGGCAAGGGCGGGCAAGTCGTTCTTTTCGGCATAGCGCTGCAAGTCTTTCAACGTCTCAAGCACCCAGTCATGCCGCATGAAATCCCCCGGTGCCGAGCCTTACAAAACGAACAACGGCCATGACCCGCAGGGGACATGGCCGTGCGCTTTGCAAGAAGGCGACGACTGCGCAGAAATCACAAGCAAAAACCGTGCGACCTGCCACGATGCCTTGTCGGGTCACCGCTCTCGGCTGGCTTCCAGCGTGTCTTCGAAGGTCCGCAAACCGGTGCGCGGGGCCTGCACCAACACCGCCATATTCCCGGGCTTGTGCTGGTTTTTCCACATCAGGGTATGGGCGCGCGGGATATCGGCCCATGGGAACACCTCTGACATGCACGGATCTAAGCGCCGTTCCACCATCAGCTTATTCGCCGATGCCGCCTGTTTCAGATGCGCAAAATGGCTGCCCTGAAGGCGCTTTTGGTGCATCCACATATAGCGCACATCAAAAGTGCAGTTAAACCCAGAAGTGCCGGCACAGATCACCACCATGCCACCCTTTTTGCACACCAGCGACGAGACGGGGAATGTCGCTTCGCCGGGGTGTTCAAAGACCATATCGACGGACACGCCCTTGCCGGTGATGTCCCAGATGGCTTTGCCAAAGCGGCGGGCCTCTTTCAGCCAGACGTTGTATTCTTCGGAATTGACCGTGGGCAACTGCCCCCAGCATTTGAAATCATTGCGGTTTATGACGCCCTTTGCGCCCAGACCCATGACGAACTCACGCTTGGATTCATCACTGATCACGCCGATCGCATTGGCGCCCGCGGTGTTGATCAACTGGATCGCATAAGACCCCAGACCGCCAGAAGCGCCCCAGACCAGCACATTCTGCCCCGGCTTCAGGTCGTGCGGCTCGTGCCCGAAGAGCATCCGGTAGGCGGTGGCCAGTGTCAGGGTATAGCAGGCCGATTCCTCCCACGTCAGATGCTTGGGACGCGGCATCAGCTGTTGGGCCTGCACCCGGGTGAATTGCGAAAAGCTGCCATCCGGCGTCTCGTATCCCCAGATCCGTTGGCTGGGCGAGAACATCGGATCGCCGCCGTTGCACTCTTCATCATCGCCATCGTCCTGATTACAGTGGATCACCACCTCATCGCCAACTTTCCAGCGTTTGACCTTGTCGCCCACCGCCCAGACAATGCCCGCCGCATCGCTGCCAACGATCATGTAAGGCGATTTGATGCTGTCAAAGGGGCTGATTGGCTGGCCCAGACCGGCCCAGACGCCGTTGTAATTGACCCCTGCGGCCATCACCATGACCAGCACTTCGTTGCTGTCCAGTGACCAGGTATCCACCACCTCCAACTGCATGGAGTCTTCGGGCGCGCCATGGCGTTCGCGGCGGATGGCCCAAGCATACATCTGCTTGGGGACATGGCCCAAGGGGGGCATTTCTCCCAGCTCGTACAGATCCTTTTTCGGCGCGTCATAGGCGGCGATTGTGGGCGCGATATCCAAAGCCATTGCTCTGCTCCGTTATATGCCGCGCCGCAGAATCGGCGCGCTGTTGCAGCAAGGGATACGAACGTTCGCGCAATATTGCAATAGATTGAATGGCAAATTTTGTAATTTTATGTCTGCTGCATCGCAGAAATCACTCTTAAAGAGGGGGGACCGAGGCCGCGTAAAAGGCCAGCACCGCCGCCTGTTGTGGCTCTGGCGTCAAATCAGGGCGGACCAGCCCGCGCGCGATCAGAGCCGTCAGACCCTCGTCCATCGTCCGCTCGATGTGGTCCGAAGGCAGGCGCAGAACCGCACCGGCCGCTTGCAACCGCGCCACCAAAGCCGCCACCCGGCCCAGCAATTCCGTCCGATTGGCCACGCCATCACCCAAAGCCGCCGCGACCAGTGGCACCGGCAAGACCGGCACAACAGCCGCAATGCGCTGCATCAACCCAGCCCCCAGATCGGCAACCCCACCGCCTGCGGCCAGATGCGCGCGCAAGGATACCGGCGCGCCAAAACCTGCCGCCGCCGCCCCAAAGCCTAGCGTGCGGCCACGCCGCCGCGCCCAGAGAAACCGCAAAGCATGGCCCACCACCCACAAGGGTCGGTTGCGAAACCGTCGCCCGCCCTTGAGCGCGGCTGCCACCAGAACCCGATCCTCCAGCACCCGGTCATAGGCCAGCCCGACGGGCACAAAGACCACATCCCGGGCATCCGGCCGCCAGCCCTCAACGATGTAACTCAGCAGCCCCAGCTTGGCCTGACCCACCCGGCCATCAAGGCTAAGACCGCCTTCGGGGAACATCGCCTGCGTGGTGCCCTCTTCGGTGGCCATCTGCACATAGCGGGCCAAAACCCGGCGGTAGAGGGGGTTCAGGCTGCCTCGGCGGATAAAATACCCCCCCATCGACCGCACCAGCCAAGACAAAGGCCAGACCCGCGCCCATTCGCCGACCGCATAGGACACCGTGCTGCGCCCCGACAAAAGCCAGGTCACCAGCACATAATCCAGATTGCTGCGATGGTTGATCACAAAGACCACCGTGGCCTTCGGATCGATCTGGACAAGGGCCGCATCGACCTTGCCCAGCCGCACTTTGAACAACAACTGACTTAGCCATTTCGCCGCCCTTGTGCCAAAGCCAAAATAGACCGTAGCCGAAAACCCCGGTACGATTTCGCGCGCATAGCGGCGGGCCTCTTCAAAGGCCACTTGCGCCGGCACACCGGTTTTTACCGCATGCTCGGCCACCGCTTCCATCACCTTGGGGTCATGCACCAGCCGGGCAATCATGTCCGATCGCCGCGCCAGCTTGAACAGTTCGATCTTGCGATCAAGTTTGGAGTTCAGCTTGGCCAAGGCCTTTTCCGCCCGCCGCCGAAAGAACCAGCGCACCGAAGGGAACAGGAAATGCGTGGCAAAGCTGACCGTGGCAAAGCCAAGGATCAGCACCAAAAGCCACAAGGGAACCTCAACCGCGCGAAACATGCCGCCACCCTACTGCAAACCCGCGGCGCGACAATGCTCCTTCCTCTGTGCACCTCTGTGCAAGAAATATCCCACGGGGGGTGCGGGGGGGTGAAACCCCCACTCCTGTCTTCGCCGCAGCGCAGCGATTGACAATGGCCGAAAATGTCGCCTATCTGCGGTTTAACGAAATAATCTTGCGCTGACGAGTCGGAGACTGACATGACCCGCGAAAATCCCTGGCTGTTCCGCACCTATGCCGGCCATTCCACGGCCGCCGCCTCAAACGCGCTGTACCGGATGAACCTGTCCAAGGGGCAAACCGGCCTATCGGTCGCCTTCGATCTGCCGACCCAGACCGGATACGACTCGGATGACCCGCGCGCGGCGGGCGAGGTTGGCAAAGTTGGCGTTCCGGTCGCCCATCTGGGCGACATGCGCGCCTTGTTTGACCAGATTCCGCTGGATCAGATGAACACCTCGATGACCATCAACGCCACGGCGCCATGGCTGTTGGCGCTGTATATCGCAGTGGCCGAGGAGCAAGGCGCGGATGTGGCGACCCTGCAAGGCACCGTGCAGAATGACATCATCAAGGAATACCTCTCGCGCGGCACCTATATCTGCCCACCCGCGCCCAGCCTGCGGCTGATCACCGATGTTGCGGCCTATACCGGCAAGCATTTGCCGAAATGGAACCCGATGAACGTCTGTTCGTATCACCTGCAAGAGGCCGGGGCGACGCCGGAGCAGGAGTTGGCATTTGCGCTGGCCACCGCCTGCGCGGTGCTGGATGATCTGAAGGGCAAAGTGCCAGAGGCTGCCTTTCCCGCCATGGTCGGGCGGATTTCTTTCTTCGTGAATGCGGGCATCCGGTTCGTGACCGAACTGTGCAAAATGCGCGCCTTTGTCGATCTGTGGGATGACATTTGTGAGAGCCGTTATGGCATCACAGACCCGAAATATCGCCGCTTTCGCTATGGCGTGCAGGTGAATTCGCTGGGCCTGACCGAGCAGCAGCCCGAGAATAACGTTTACCGCATCCTGATCGAAATGCTGGCCGTGACACTGTCGAAAAACGCACGCGCGCGGGCGGTGCAGTTGCCTGCATGGAATGAGGCCTTGGGTCTGCCGCGCCCTTGGGATCAGCAATGGTCGCTGCGGATGCAGCAGGTTCTGGCCTATGAAACCGACCTTTTGGAATATGACGATCTGTTTGATGGCAATCCGGCGATTGAGCGCAAGGTTGCGGTTCTGAAAGACGGCGCGCGGGCGGAACTGGCGCAGATTGACGCGATGGGCGGGGCGGTTGCGGCGATTGAGTATATGAAATCGCGGCTGGTTGAGGCGAATGCCGACCGGATCGGTCGCATTGAAACCGGTGAATCCACCATCGTTGGCGTCAATAAGTTCACCACGACGGAACCCTCGCCCCTGACCACCGGAGACGGCTCTATCATGGTGGCGGATCCTGAAGCGGAAGCCGACCAGATTGCCCGGCTGACATCCTGGAAACAGGCTCGCAACTCAGCGGCCATTGAGGCCGCGCTCGCAGCGCTGCGCAGAGCCGCGCAGGACGGCGCCAATATTATGCCGCCGTCAATTGCGGCAGCAAAAGCAGGCGTCACGACCGGCGAATGGGCCGCCGTGATCCGCACAGCTTTTGGCGAATACCGCGCGCCGACGGGGGTTTCGCGCAACCCGTCGAACCGGACCGAAGGGCTGGAGGAGATTCGTGAAGCGGTCAACGCGGTCTCGACCAAACTGGGGCGTCGGTTGAAATTTCTGGTCGGCAAGCCGGGGTTGGATGGCCATTCCAACGGGGCCGAGCAGATCACCGCCCGCGCCCGCGATTGCGGGATGGAGATCCATTACGAGGGCATCCGCCTGACGCCCGCCGAAATTGTCTCGGCCGCCGCCGATCAAGAGGCCCATGTTGTTGGCCTGTCTATCCTGTCGGGCAGCCATATCCCCCTGATCACCGAGGTGATGGAGCGGATGCGCGACGCCGGACTTGGCCATATCCCCATCGTGGTGGGCGGCATCATCCCAGAGGACGACGCGGCTGCCCTGCGCGCGATGGGCGTTGCCGCTGTCTATACGCCCAAGGATTTTGAACTGAACCGGATCATGATGGATATCGTTGCCCTGGTCGATCCGGCCTCTGCCGCCGCCGAATAGGCGACGCGCCGTTTGCGCCAGATCAAATCGCTGCGGCCCAAAAGTGTGCATCCTTTGCCCAGACCCTGGCCAAGGATGAGTGCTATGTTGAACCACCTTAAAACCCTGATCACCCGCTGGCAGAACACCCGCGAAGTTGACAATCTATCGCGCGAAGAGCTGGCCGATATGGGGATGACCCGCGATCAGGCCCGTACCTTTACCCGCATGTCGCCCCGGGTGGCGCAGCGGGTGACTGCAATGGGACAGGTGTTTGGCGCACCGCAAAGCGCGCTGACCCGCGACCCCGCCGAATGGGCCGATCTTCTGTCCGGCTGCAACCGTTGCGCGGATAAGGGCGCTTGCGGTCTTGCCCTGTCGCGCGGTGACATCACCCAACCGTCTGCGGCTGCATTCTGCCCCAATGGCCGCACCTTTACCCGTCTGGCCCTTCCCACCACCTGATCTGCCCCCCCTTGTGTAGGGTCGTAAGGCCCGCCTTAATGGCGGCCACGCAATCCGCAACACGGGGTCAGGATCATGAGCTTTCACATCGGCGCAAAACCCGGCGAAATCGCCGAAACCGTGCTATTGCCGGGCGATCCCTACCGCGCCCGTTGGGCCGCGCAGACCTTTCTTGAAAACCCGGTTTTGGTGAACGAAGTGCGTGGGATGCTGGGCTATACCGGCACCTGGCGCGGGCATCGGGTAACCATCCACGGCTCTGGCATGGGCATGCCCTCGCTGTCGATTTATGCCAATGAACTGATCAAGGAGTTCGGTGCAAAGACTCTGATCCGCATCGGATCGGCAGGGGCTTTGCAGCCGCATGTCAAGGTGCGCGACGTGGTTCTGGCAATGTCTTCGGCCGCCACACACACGCCATCTTCAACGATCTTCCGCGAGATGGGCTTTGCGCCGACGGCAGATTTCATCTTGTTATCAGCCGCTTACGCCGCAGCGCAAAGCCGCGCGACAACCCATGTCGGCATGATCCATTCTTCTGACACCTTCTATGATGAGCGCCCCGATCTGGCCGAGCAGTTGCAACGTCACGGCTGCCTTTGCGTGGAGATGGAGGCGGCAGAGCTGTATATTTTGGCCGCCCGCTACGGCGTGCGGGCGCTGGCCGTGCTGACCATATCCGACCACATCCTGACGCATGAGGCCCTGCCCGCGTCCGAGCGCGAAACCAGTTTTGGCGCGATGGTCGAAATCGCGCTGGAGGCTGCATTTGCCTAAATGCGCAAGCCCGCGCTGCGCAGAAACCCGGCCACCCGCGCCACCGCACTGCCCGGCTGCATAGGGCGGGCGGACCACAACCGCAGCCCGCCCGGTAAGGTAACGCGTGGCGCGAAAGGCGCCACCAGCGCCCCGATTGCCAGATGGCTGGCCCCACCAAAGCCTGATGACCAATCAGCACCCCAGCGCCCCCGGCAGCTTCTTCCACCGCCAGCGCATAGAGCGAAAAGACCGGGCCGCGCGGGATGAACTCAACGCCTTCCATGGCCGATTGCGTCCATAGGGCCCAATCGTTTGACCAGCTGGCATCGGTGAGACAGGTTTGCTGGGCCAGATCCTCTGGCCGCGTCATGCGTGCCGCAACCTGCGGGGAACACACGGGAAAAATGATGTCTGGACAGATCAGATCACCCGCCTCGCCATAAAACAGGCTTAGATCATAGGGCGCGCGCTTTAGGTTGGGTGGGTTCTCCATCGCGGTGATCGAGATGGAAATCTCTGGCGCAGCGGCGCGCAAGGCTGGCAAGCGCGGTGATAACCACAGTTGCGCGATCGCGGGTAAAGTGGCGATATGCACTGATTTGGGGGCGGCCTCTGCACGCAAGGTTTGCACGGCCTGCCCCATTGCATCAAAGGCCGCAACAAAGGCTGGTAACGCCCTTTGCCCCACCGTCGTCAACCGCACGCCCCGCGTTCCACGGGTGAACAGGGCCGCGCCCAGATGCGCCTCCAGCGTTTTCACATGGGCGGTGATGGCCCCCGCCGTAATGCCCAACTCGACCCCGGCGGCGGCGAAACTGCCCAGCCGCGCCGCGGCCTCAAACGCCCGCAGGGCATTCAGTGGCAAATCCTTGGGACGGGGCGGGGAAACAGGCATTCTACCCTCAATTTTTCTAACCCTATTTTTCCGCAAAACTGATTTGCCTACAACCCCGCTTGTCGATCATGATGCGGAAAAAGGAGATCCCCATGCCCCACCTCGCCGCTCGCCCTTGGGTGCCTGCCGTCTGCGAAACCCTGATCCAACGCCTAGCTAGCGAAACCGCCGCCCCGTCGGCCAAGGTCGCAGCACGGATTGATACGCTGATCGAGGCGAACCTGAGTATCCATGATGTCGAATGCTTCAACCTGAACCCCGCGACCAATGTGATGAACCCGCGCGCCGAGGCGGCTTTGTCGCGCGGCTTGGGATCGCGCCCCAGCTTGGGCTATCCGGGCGATAAGTATGAGATGGGGCTGGAGGCGATTGAGGAAATCGAGGTGATCGCAGCCGAATTGGCGGCCGAGGTTTTTGAGGCAAAGTACGCTGAAATCCGGGTGGCATCGGGCGCGCTGGCCAACCTTTACGGCTTCATGGCGCTGGCTAAACCGGGTGACTGCATCATCGCCCCACCCGCCTCAATCGGCGGCCATGTGACCCATCACGCCGATGGCTGCGCGGGCCTTTACGGGCTGACCATCCATAACGCCCCCGTCGATGAAGACGGCTATACTATTGATATTGCAAAGCTTCGCGACCTAGCCCATGCGGTGCGCCCCAAGATCATCACCGTTGGCGGCAGCCTGAACCTGTTCGCGCATCCAGTGGCCGAAGTGCGCAAAGTGGCAGATGAGGTGGGCGCAAAGGTGCTGTTTGATGCCGCCCACCAATGCGGCATCATCGCGGGCCGGGTCTGGGCCAATCCGCTGCTTGAGGGCGCGCATCTGATGACGATGAGCACCTATAAATCGCTGGGCGGCCCGGCTGGCGGGTTGATCGTCAGTAATGACGCCACCATCGCCCAGCGTCTGGATGCCATCGCTTTTCCGGGTCTGACGGCGAATTTCGATGCCGCCAAATCGGCGGCCCTTGCGCTGAGCCTTCTGGATTGGCGCGACCATGGGCAGGCCTATGGCCGCGCGATGGTTGCCCTTGCGCAAGCGCTGGCGGCCGAGCTTTTCAAGCTGGGCCTGCCGGTCTTTGCCGCCGACAAAGGCGCCACGCAAAGCCATCAATTCGCGATTGAGGCGGCTGGCTTCGGTGGCGGCCAGGCCGCGTCGAAAACCCTGCGCAAGGCCGGGTTTCTGGCCTGCGGCATCGGCCTGCCGATCGACCCGGTTGCGGGCGACATGAATGGGCTGCGGATCGGCACGCCCGAGTTGGTGCGCCGCGGCGTCACCCCCGCAGATGCGCCCGCCTTGGCTGCGCTGATTGCCGAGGGCCTGCGTTCCAATGCGCCCGAAACCGTCGCCCCGCGCACCCGCGCGCTGCGGGCAAAATTCACTGGCCTGCATTATGTGACCGCATGAAACAGCGCCGCCTTGGGGCAAATGGGCCCGCCGTTTCCGCACTTGGGTTTGGATGCCTGTCTTTCGGCAGCATCTTCGGCCCCACGACCGAAGAGGAGTCGTTGCGCACCCTGGACGCCGCCTGGGATCATGGGATCACGTTCTTTGACGTGGCCAATATCTACGGCGGCGGGGTTTGCGAAACGGTGTTGGGAAAGTGGTTGGCCAGCCGGGGCCATCGCCCGGTGATTGCCACCAAAGCCGGTATTGTTGAGGGCCCGCCCCGTGGGGCAGATAACTCGGCCGCCTACCTGCGGGCCGAGTTGGAAGGGTCGCTCAGGCGCCTTGGTGTTGATCATGTCGATCTGTTCTATGCCCACCGGCATGCCCCCAACACCCCCGCAGAAGAACTGGCCGAAACCATGCAACACCTTCAATCCGAAGGGAAGATTGGCGGCTACGGGCTATCAGAAATCGCGCCTTATACGTTAGAGCGCGCCCATGCCGTGCATCCGGTGACGGCGGTGCAGAACGAATACTCGCTTTGGACACGCCAGCCCGAACTGGGCCTGATCCAGCGTTGCGCCGATCTGGGTGTGGCCTTCGTGCCCTTTTCGCCGCTGGCGCGTGGGGCGTTCGGGGTGCCTATGGCCGATCCGGCCAGCTTTCCGCCGGGCGAATTGCGCACCCGCGTGCCGCGGTTCTGGCCCGAGAACTGGCCGCATAACCGGGCCAGGATCGAAGCCTTTCAAATCTTTGCTAAGGACTGCGGGCACAGCCCCACAGCCTTGGCGCTGGCTTGGCTGCTGGACAAGGGCGATCACCTGATCCCCATTCCCGGCACCAGATCGGCCGACCATCTGGCCGATTGGGCCCATGCCCCCGACATCACCCTGACCAATGACGACCGCGCAGAGATCGACCGTCTTTTGCCCGTCGGCTGGGCTTGGGGGGATCGCTATGATGATGTGCTGACAGCTTCGGCCGAGCGTTATTGCTGACGCAGACAATCCCGGGGCTCGGCCCCACGCGCCTCCGCGCCACAGGCCGCACAGCGCCAGCAATCAGGCGCGGTGGCCCGATCCAAGCGCCAGCGGCACGCGCGGGTCAGGGTGGATTTCCGGCGCTCTAGCCACAGGAAGAAGACCACCGCCAGCCCCAGAATGATCAGCAACACCGGCATTTGCGCTATGTCACCGCCAAAGCCCGGCATGCCAAACGGCTTTGATCACCGTCAAACCGCGCGTTCGACCATCAGTTTCTTGATCTCGGCAATCGCTTTGGCCGGGTTCAAGCCCTTGGGGCAGGTCTTGGCGCAGTTCATGATCGTGTGGCAGCGATACAGCTTGAATGGATCTTCCAGCGCATCCAGCCGCTCTCCGGTCGCTTCATCACGGCTGTCGATGATCCAGCGATAGGCATGCAACAGCGATGCGGGCCCAAGGTAGCGGTCAGAGTTCCACCAATAGGACGGGCAAGCCGTGCTGCAACAGGCGCACATCACACATTCATAAAGCCCGTCCAACTTGGCGCGGTCGTCGATCGACTGTCGCCATTCCTTGGCGGGGCGGTTCGTCTTCGTCTCCAGCCACGGCATGGTGCTGGCATGCTGGGCATAGAAATGCGTCAGGTCGGGGATCAGATCCTTGACCACCGACATATGAGGCAAAGGGTAGATTTTCACATCGCCCTTCACCTCGTCCAGCCCATAGATGCAGGCCAGCGTGTTGGTGCCATCGATGTTCATCGCGCAAGATCCGCAAATCCCTTCACGGCACGAGCGGCGGAAGGTCAGGGTTGGGTCGATCTCTGTCTTGATCTTGATCAGCGCGTCCAGAACCATTGGGCCGCAGGTGTCCATATCGACGAAATAGGTATCAACCTGCGGGTTTTTCCCATCATCCGGGTTCCAGCGATAAACTTGGAACTTGCGCACGGCCTTACCCGCCGGTTTCGGCCAGGTCTTGCCGGTGCGGATTTTTGAGTTCTTGGGCAGTGCGAACTGAACCATGGGTCAGCCTTTCCAGTCAGGGCGATCATACAGCGGACGCGTTGGCGCCTCGCCGGATTTGGACATCACGCAGGTCTCGAAGATGGCAGAGGGGTCTCGGCCAAGGATATAGTCAGACGATACTTCCAGCGAAAGGCCACCCGTGGCCTTGCCGGTCGAAGAGCCGCCTACGCGGATCTGACCGCGCGGCTTTTCGGCCAATTGGGCGCGGTTCAGACATTCCCGCTCGGCTTGTTGCACACTCATTGGGCCGCAGGCGGCAAGGGTCAGCGCCAGAGCCGGGGCAAGAAGGGACACGATCCGCATCAGCGCACCGGGGGCACGCCAGAGGCGGCAAAACAGGCTTGGGTTGCGGGGCGCAGCGACAGGTTGCGGATGTTCTCTATGGTCAGGCTGCCGGCTTCGACACCGACATCGCGGGCAAGGGCGCGCACCTCTGGCATGGTGGCTGATTGCAAGATGCATTCGGTCGCGGCGCGGGCCGGGGCTGCGGGCATGTCGCGGCTGACCACGGCAAAGACCACATCACCGGCGGTGTTGCGCACCACGCCGTCGATGGCTGTTTGCGGATCACATGCGGCGAGGGTCAGGGCCGCCATCATCAAAAGGGCTGGTTTCATCACAATCCTCCCAGATCCAACCCTTGGGTCGCCAGAAGATCCGGGCCCGACAGGGTGGAAAGGAAGCATTTCGCGGTATCGGATCGCCCGGCAATGGTCTTGACGGTTGGATAGGCCGCAGTGGCAATTTCTTGCGCAGCGCCCGCTCCTGCTGCCTGCGCCAGTTGCAACAATTCGCTGGTCGAGGCGTTGTTGATCACGCAATCGGTATAGGGCGTGACTGTCACCCCCGGCAGATACTTGCCCGCTGCGGCATCAACGGCTGTGCGGGCCAAACTGCGAGAGGTTTCCTGCATGATATCGCCACCCGAGACGCAAGCGCCAAGGGCAAGGCACAGGCCGATGGCGCCAAGGATGGGGGCTTTAGTTAGCTGAACAAGCATATCCCGTACCTCCAACCATTGTCAGGCGGCAAGATGGCGCGCCACTTTGCGAAGGTCTGGCCAAGGGCACCGCGGAATACCCGGTCGCGCCGAGGTCTGCTTTACCAACGCTTTGTAGACAGGCCTCGTATTGGGTTTGCAGTGTGTCCGCGTTGATGCTGGCGCCAATTACGACCCCGGCAAGTGTCGCGGCCACAGGCACTCCCCCACCATAAACCACCGGGACTGAGCCGTTGGACTTTTTATAGGCCGCCTCGCATTCCGCTGCGGTCTGGGCAGGGCGCCCATTGTAGGTCAGCGCAGGTGGCGCACCACAGCCAGCCAGTGCCAGCACCGGCAGAATCAATACAAACCGCGCACTCACTAAAACTTCCTCTCGGCCGGAGCGATCTTCTTCAGGCTGATGCCACCTTCGGCCTCGGTTGTCAGCGGGTCTTTGTGAACGGCGCGGTAGCTTAGTTTGACCTTTGCGCCATCCACATGCGCCAGCGAGTGTTTGCGCCAATTGGCGTCATCGCGGGTCGGGTGGTCTTCATGCGCATGCGCACCGCGGCTTTCGGTGCGGGCATGCGCGCCATAGATGGTGGCCAAGGCGTTGGGCATCAGATTGGTCAGTTCCAGCGTTTCCATCAAGTCTGAGTTCCAGACCATCGAGCGGTCGGTGACATGCAGATCATTCAGCTTGGCAGCGATGGCAGTCATCTTTTTCTCGCCCTCGGCCAGAGTCTTTTCGGTGCGGAACACGGCCGCATCTGCCTGCATGGTCTTTTGCATCTCCAGCCGCAGATCGGCGGTGGGCATGCCGCCTTTGGCGTGGCGCAACCCGTCAAAACGGTCGAGGGCCTTTTCGACTTCGGCGGTGTTGGTCGCAGGCACGGCGGCCGCGCGGTCTACCACTTGGCCTGAACGGATCGCAGCCGCCCGGCCAAAAACCACAAGGTCGATCAGGGAGTTCGAACCAAGCCGGTTCGCGCCATGGACGCTCGCACAGCCCGCCTCACCCACAGCCATCAGGCCGGGGAAAATCGCGTCAGGCGATTTGGCGGTGGGGTTCAAGACTTCGCCCCAATAGTTCGTGGGGATACCGCCCATGTTGTAATGCACGGTCGGCAAAACCGGGATCGGCTCTTTGTGCAGATCGACACCTGCAAAGATCCGCGCGGATTCGGTGATGCCGGGCAGGCGCAGATCCAGCACCTCGCGCGGCAGGTGATTCAGGTGCAAATGGATGTGATCTTTGCCCGCGCCGACGCCGCGGCCTTCGCGGATTTCCAACGTCATGCAGCGCGAGACGTAATCGCGCGGTGCCAAGTCTTTGTAATGCGGGGCATAGCGTTCCATGAACCGCTCGCCTTCGGAGTTGGTCAGATAGCCGCCCTCGCCCCGCGCGCCTTCGGTGATCAAGCAGCCAGAGCCGTAAATCCCGGTCGGGTGGAACTGCACAAATTCCATATCCTGAAGGGGCAGACCGGCGCGGGCGACCATGCCGCCACCGTCGCCGGTGCAGGTATGGGCCGATGTCGCGCTGAAATAGGCGCGGCCATAGCCGCCCGTGGCCAAGACAACCATCTTGGCGTTGAAGACGTGCAACGTGCCGTCATCCAGCTTCCACGCCACAACCCCGGTGCAAGCGCCATCGGTAATGATCAGATCAATCGCGAAATATTCGATATAGAATTCGGCGTTATTCTTCAGCGATTGTCCGTAAAGCGTATGCAAAATGGCATGGCCGGTGCGATCCGCCGCCGCACAGGTGCGCTGCACCGGCGGGCCTTCGCCGTATTCGGTGGTGTGGCCACCAAAGGGGCGCTGGTAAATCTTACCCTCTTCGGTGCGGCTGAACGGCACGCCGTAATGCTCCAGCTCATAAACCGCCTTGGGGGCTTCCCGCGCCAGATATTCCATGGCGTCGGTGTCGCCCAACCAGTCAGACCCCTTGACGGTGTCATACATGTGCCATTGCCAGCTGTCGGGGCCCATATTGCCCAGAGACGCGGCAATGCCGCCCTGCGCGGCCACGGTATGGCTGCGTGTCGGGAAGACCTTGGTCACGCAAGCGGTGCGCAAGCCCTGCTCGGCCATGCCCAGCGTGGCGCGCAAACCCGCCCCACCTGCTCCAACAACAACGACATCATAATCATGCACTTCATAAGGGTATGCGGTCATGTCTGGTCCTTACAGTGTCATGATTTTCAACAAGGCGAAGATGCCAACGGCTGCGATCAGCCAAGCCAGCGAGGTGACAAAGATGATCAACATCTTGCGCGCCGTGCCGCGCGCATAATCTTCGATCATCCCCGTCGCCCCCATGGCGAAATGGCGCATGCCAATCACCAGAACCAGCGCCGACAGAATGGCGGGAAAGGGGTGCGAAAAGGTCTCAACCACCTCGGCCCGCGTGCCGCCTAGGGCGCTGCCAAAGATGTAAAGCCAGCTGGGCACCATGAAGGCCAAGCCAACGGAGGACAGCGTCATCGCCCAATGATGCTGGGTGCCGGTATGGGCAGAGCCTTTGCCAATCGCGCGTTTGCGGGCGGTAAGATATCTCATGCTGCCCTCACTGAACCAGGAAAATTGTGATCACGGTCAGAACGACCGAACCAATCAGACAGACCCAGCCCAGCTTTTCCGCTGTGGGAATGTCCATTCCCTTGCCCGCGTCATAGTAAAGGTGCCGCAGCCCGGCCAGATAGTGATACCACACCGCCCAAAGAGAGCCTGTAAACACCAGATCGCCAAACCAACTGGTCGCCACCGCATTGGCCAGCGCAAAATAACTGTCTGACGTTGCCGCCGCCAACAGCCACCACACCGCCAGCAAAACCCCGGCAATCAGCGCATGACCCGTGATCCGCGTCAGGATCGAAGTCAGCATCGGCACATGCCACCGATAGATCTGCAAATGCGGAGAGAGCGGCCGTTCGACCCGCTTGACCTCTGCCATGTCGGTTCCCTTCCTCGCTTGCACCACCCGGAACCGAAACCGGGCGCGCTGTTCCATACAACTATCTTAGCGGCTTTTCGCGCCGAGTCACGCGCAGCGATGCCGCAGGAGGACTAATTTTGCGCTAACAGTCGGAGTTTTTTGTCTTTGTGATCACGATCAAAAAATCTGTGATCACAAATTTAAGGCTTCAGTCTGATCCCACAGATAATCGACATACTCAGTGCAAAATGTGATCGACTTCGTGCTGGAGTCATAAAAAGCGTTGACCTCGCCGCAGGATTCCAAGGACACGGCCAGCCCCTCGGGCAATGCAAATCGTTCGTTCAGCCCCTCGACCTCATACCCCAGAATAATCGAGATGCTGTCTGCTGGATCTACGTCCATGCTGATCGAGGTTCTGGGCGTCTCCGTAGCGATCTCATCCAGATAGAGGCCCCAGGAGTCGGCCGTCTGGTTATATTCCTCAACGCAGCCTTCAGCGCGGTCTTCGGGCAGCGCAAACTCGGTCACGAAATCATTGCGAGCGTCGGGGTTGGCACCGTAAAACAAGCAGACATGGGTGAAATGGCGCTGCATGTCCAAGCCGTGAACGTCGGCATAGGCGGGCTCGTCATCGGCGGACTCGCTGGCGGATTGCAGCCAATATTCGGCCGTGACCCAAGCCGTAGAGCGGGCTTCGCCTTCCTCCCACATCTCATTTGTCAGCACAACCGACAGGGCATCGGCGGCATCTTCCTCACGGCCCATGACGGGTACGCCGACGATATCGACAAGGGCGTGCCCGAACTCGTGATAGAAAATCGACAGCACGTTGCCGCGCACAAAGGCCTCAGCCTCGGCCGAAGGCTCTTGGGCCTGCACGGACAAGGGAATGGCAGCAAGCGCGGTCACAAGCAGAATTTTACGCATGTGAGCCCCCAAAATACCAAACGATCTCGTTTACAGCGGGCATAGGGCCCAATAGTCCAGATCCAGCAAGACATGCGGGTCATAGCGCCCATCGGCATCCCTCAACGCAAAGGGCTCTGCCCCCGCTTTGACGGCCACCAGACGCAAGCGCAAGGCCCCGACGCCGGGGGCGGTCGTTCTGGCCCGCTCCAGAACCTCGGACCAGGCAGTGACCGTATCCCCGGCAAAACAGGGGTTGGCATGGGCGCCCGAATTCAAGGCGACCATCATCTGCGCATTGGCCAGCCCGTTGAACGACAGCGCGCGAGCAAGGCTGATGATATGGCCGCCATAGATCAGCCGCCGCCCATCCGGTCGCTGGGTGACGTCGAAATGCACTTTGGAGGTGTTTTGCCACAGCCGCGTGGCCAGAAGATGATCCGCCTCTTCGACCGTGACCGCATCGACATGGTCGATCTTCTCGCCGGGGGTATAGTCGGCCCAGCGATGGCGCTCTCCCGCCAAGGCAAAGTCGTAATTGGAGAAATCCAATCCCGCAGGCACCACCAGCGCCTCTGGCAGCACCGAAGGCTGCAGGTCTGGCACTACGGGCGCTGGCGTGGCCACATCGCGCGCTTTGCGCACCATCACCCAGCGCACATAGTCCAAAACCGCGACGCCGTGCTGGTTCAACCCGCGCGTGCGCACCCAGACCACGCCGGATTTGCCGTTGGAGTTTTCCTTTAGCCCGATCACGGTGGACTCGGATCGCAGCGTATCGCCCGGCCACACCGGGGCCAGCCAGCGGCCCTCGGCATAGCCAAGGTTGGCAATGGCATTCAGCGATACATCGGGAACGGTCTTGCCGAAGATGGTGTGAAAAGCGATCAGATCGTCCATCGGGCTGGCTCGCAATCCGCTGGCGCGGGCGAAGTCATCCGAAGAATACAGCGCCCCGCGGGCGGGATAAAGCGCGTGATAGAGCGCGCGCTCTCCCCCCGAAAGCGTGCGTGGCGCGGCATGGGTGATGACTTCACCCAAAGTGTAGTCCTCAAAGAAGCGGCCGGGGTTGGTCTTCATCGTCAGCCTCTTGCAGGCGGCAAGGTAGGATGGGCAATATTGCCCATCCTACATCTCGCCCAGTTTTGTCTCGGCAGAATAGGTTCCCGGCACCTCTTTTGTCACCGCTTGGCCACTGCGCATCACGCCACGCGCCGCGTCAAACGCATAGGTCGGGCCCTCATACAGCACCCAGCCTTTCGACAGCGCCAGACTGACCTTGTGGCAAAAGGCCGCCGTGTCATCATCCGACAAGAACCGATAAAGCCGCACCTCAGCCCCCCCAAGGCTGCACGCCCAGCCAGTTGTGAATCCCCATCACGACAACCACGGTCACCAATGTGGCCGCCAGCGCCTTGGGCATCGCCCCCGGTTTCGCCACCTTTGGCGTCCACTCCCGCTGACTGCGGTTGATCACAATCACCGTCACCACGGCCCAAGCCAGCAAGCCGCCAAACAAGATCACACTTGCCAGATCCCCATTCACCAGCAAATGCGCGATTGTCCAAGTTTTGAACCCCGTCAACTGCGGATGCCGCATCCGGGCAACGAAATCCGCCTTCATCCCATCCGCCGTATAGAAAAAGAAGGCCAGGACCATCAGAAGGTTGTTCACATGCGTCAGCCACTTGGGCGGATACCACAGATCAACCGTCTCCGCCCCGCGATAGCCGAGGATCATCAAGGCAACAGAGGCCACAATAGCCAGTGCCACCGCCCCTTTGCCCGCATTGCCCAGCGCCGCCCGTGGCCCCGGCAGGACGCGTTTGAAGAAATGCGCCACCGCCCATAGCGCCACGCCAAGAATTAGAAGGGTCATAGATTCACCTGTGATTATCTGGCCCGCAACCTGCCCTCAATTCGCCATCGCTGCAATCGCCTTTGCCCGCGACAGCACCGCCTGTGCGGTCACGATGTGCAGGTTCTCGACAATCCGGCCATCCACCACGGCCACGCCCTGCCCGGCCGCGCGGGCGGCCTCAAAGGCGGTGATCTGGCGCTGCGCCAGTTCAACCTCGGCCGCATCCGGGGCAAACACTGCATTGGCGATGGCCAATTGTGCCGGGTGGATCAAGGTCTTGCCATCAAAGCCCATATCGCGGCCCTGCTCGCATTCCGCCTGCAAACCCGCGTCATCCTTGAATGCGTTGTAAACCCCATCAATAATCACCTTGCCCTGCGCCTTGGCGGCCAGCAGGCACAGCCCCAACCCCGCCTGCAACGGCAAACGGTCTGCGCGGAACCGGCAGCCCAGCTCTTTGGCCAGATCATTCGTCCCCATCACCATCCCCGTCACGGCCGGATGCGCTGCAATCTCGGCCGCGTTCAGCATGCCCGCAGCCGTCTCCATCATCGCCCAGAGGTTGACCCCGGGCATCAATGCCGCCACCGCGTCCAGATCGGCCGCGCAGTTGACCTTGGGCACCAGAACAGCATCCACCGAGACCCCGGCCAAGGCCGCCGCATCTGCAGCCCCCCAGTCGCTGTCCAGCCCATTGATCCGCGCAATCCGCAGCCGCGGGCCGTAATCCGCCGTCGCCAACACCCGCACCAGCAAATCGCGGGCAGCGGGCTTTTCTTCAGGTGCCACCGCGTCTTCCAGATCAAAGATGATCGCATCCGCTGCCAGCCCTTGGGCCTTTTCCATCGCCCGCGCACGCGCGGCAGGAATGTACAGAACAGAGCGGCAGGGGCGAGTCATGGCAAACCTTTGCGTAACAATCTTGCGACAGAAATCACGGTCCCGCCACTTTCTTCAAGCGAAAATTGCTGCGGTGCAGAAAAATGTGAACGTGGCATTAACCAAATGGCAAGCCGCAGCCCCCAGCCTTGACCCATCGCAGCCATAGGAAACGACCATGACCCAGACCTTCCTTGCCGCCTCTCTTGCCCTTGCCAGCCTTGCGCTTTTGCCGCACCCGGCCTTTCCGCAAACCGCCCCGCCTTGCGGCGCACGGGCGGGCATGGTCATCCAATTGGCCGAACGATACGGCGAAACCCGCCGCTCTTGGGGCATCGCGCAAAACGCGGTGGTCGAGGTCTATGCCAGCGACGAGACCGGCTCCTGGACCATCGCCATCACCACACCCGATGGCCAGATGTGCATGGTTGCCGCCGGGCAAGGCTATGAGACTGAAGCCCCGCAAACCCCGGCCAAGGGCGAACGGATTTAACCCCAAATGCCCCGCATGCCCTGCCAGAGCAGCCGCAAGGACACCGCCAAAAGCGCCCATGTGACAAGGCGGAAAAACAGTTTTTCGGGCAACAGGCGCACCAGCCAGACCCCGCCGAACACCGCGAGGGACGCAGGCAGGAACAGCACCGCCGCATGGCCAAGGTTGCTGACGCTCAATTGGCCCAGATGCCAATAGGGTACCAGCTTCACCGCGTTTATAATGGCGAATGCGATGGTTGAGGTGCCGGCGAATACCGCCTTTGGCATCCCCAAAGGCAGGGCATAGACCTGATAAGGTGGCCCGCCGGAGTGGCTGACAAAGCTGGTAAAGCCTGACACCGCGCCCCAAAACAGCCCCGGCCCCACTTTTGGTTCCTGCCGCCCGCCGGTCTGCGCCCGGCGCACCAGCAGGTTCAGCGCAAAGGCCACGCCAATTATCCCCACCAAAGCCGTCACCGCCGCCTCTGGCACCAGATGCGCTGTGGCCCAACCAAAGCCAATGCCCGCGATGGCACCCGGCAAAACAATTCCCAGAACCCGGCGATCAAAGGCATGGCGATAGGCGTAAAGCCCGAACATATCGCTGACCACATAGACCGGCAGCAACAGCCCCGCCGCCTGCCCCACAGGAATAACCAGTGCCAACACAGGCACGCCCAGAATGCCCACCACCGGCAAACCGCCCTTGCCCGCGCCCACCAACAGCGAGGCCACCACAGCCGCAATCCAGAATTCCACGCTATCCATGACCTGCCTTTCGCTGTGCTACCGCTAACGCCCCGGGCATCCAGCGAAAAGGGTGAAATTTGCATACAATTGTATACCATGCGGCAGTGCGGCGCTGGACAGACGGGCCTGAAAGGTCTACGCCTCGGCGCGACTTTAATTCCGGTCCCATCCATCCAACTCATAGCCGGACCCAACTGACGGAGATCCCCATGGCCAGACCCAAGATTGCCCTTATCGGTGCAGGTCAGATCGGCGGCACGCTCGCCCATCTGCTTGCCATCAAAGAACTTGGCGATGTCATCTTGTTCGACATTGCCGAAGGCACCCCACAAGGCAAGGCGCTGGACCTGTCGCAATGCGGCCCGGTTGAAGGCTTTGACGTGACCTTGCGCGGCGCGAATTCCTACGCCGAGATCAAGGGCGCCGATGTCTGCATCGTCACCGCAGGCGTGCCCCGCAAACCGGGGATGAGCCGCGATGACCTGTTGGGTATCAACCTCAAGGTGATGAAATCGGTCGGCGAAGGCATCAAGGCGCATGCGCCGAACGCCTTTGTGATCTGCATCACCAACCCGTTGGACGCGATGGTCTGGGCGCTGCGCGAATTCTCTGGCCTGCCGCATCACATGGTTGTCGGCATGGCGGGCATCCTTGACGCCGCCCGCTTCCGCCACTTCCTCGCGACCGAATTCAACGTCTCGATGCGCGATGTTTCGGCCTTTGTGCTTGGCGGCCACGGCGACACGATGGTGCCTTTGACCCGCTATTCCACTGTGGCAGGCATCCCCCTGCCGGATCTGGTGGCGATGGGCTGGACCACGCAGGAAAAACTGGACGCTATCGTCCAGCGCACCCGCGATGGCGGGGCCGAGATCGTTGGCCTGCTGAAAACCGGATCGGCTTTCTATGCGCCAGCCACCAGCGCCATCGAGATGGCCGAAGCTTTCCTGAAAGACCAAAAGCGCCTGCTGCCCTGCGCGGCCTATGTCAAAAATGCCTATGGTCTGGAGGGCATGTATGTCGGCGTGCCGACCATCATCGGCGCGGGCGGGATCGAGAAAGTGGTCGAGATCAAGCTGAACGCCGATGAGCAAAAGATGATGGACAAGTCGATTGACGCCGTCAAAGGCTTGGTTGACGCCTGCAAGGCCATCGACCCTTCGCTGGCCTGATCCCATCACATTGCCGAAAAGGGCGCCCGCAGCGGCGCCCTTTTTCATTGCGAACCCCCAATAAAGCAGGCATTGCCTGCGCCAGATCATTCGCTGGAGACGACCATGGACTATTCCAAATCCGGCAGCGCCAATGCCGCCAAATTCGCCCCGCGCCCAAAGCGCAAGGATATCAAAGGCGCACCGCAAGCCGCTGACACCGACAAGGCAGAGCTGTTGGCCCGCATGAAAGCCGCCGCCGCCGCCAAAACTGGGGCCGCCAAATCGGAAAAACCTGCCGACAAGACCTAGGGCCCGATGGCCCTTTCGTCGCCCTACCTTGCCCCCGGCTTTTATGACCGGGCGCTGGCGGCAGGCAAACACCGCGATATCGTCGGCGGCCGCTGGGATGAAACCGCCCGCGCTCAGATGTCGGCCCTCTTGGACGAAGGCCTGACCCCCACCGATCACCTGCTGGATATCGGCTGCGGCGCCCTGCGCCTTGGCCACAAGGCCGTCGCCTATCTGAACCCCGGCCATTATTGGGGCACAGATGCCAGCGCCGCCCTGATGCAGCGCGGTTGGGACGTCGAATTGTCGCCCGATCAGCAAAGCCGCCTGCCCCGGTCCCAACTGATCGAAGATGCCAACTTCACCTATCCCGGCCTCCCCGATACCATCACCATAGCCATCGCCTTCGGCGTTTTCACCCACCTGCCGCCTGAAACCCTCGCCCCCGCCCTGACCACCCTGCGCCAGCGCTGCCCTGCCTTGCGCAAACTCCTCTTGACCATTTTCCTTGGCCCCCAGACCGACACTCACCGCCAATCTGACGGCGTCGTCACCCACGCCACCCGCCCCCCTTATCACCGCCCCCCCAAAACAATTGAAACCGACGCGCGCACCGCAGGCTTTGCCTTAAACTGGAGTGACCGCCAATTGCCCCGTGGCCAACGCCTGTGCGTCCTGACCCCGGCCTGAGCCCTACCCCTCTGCCAGACGCTCCGCGGGGAGTATTTCAAAAAGGGCAAATCAAAAATGAACCCTCTTTGCATTTGCCCTTTTTGAAATACTCCCGCCGGAGGCTCCTCTTTTTGCCGCACGCGCCGGGGCGGGGAATCCATACCCTGCCAGCGGTTGACCCAACTTGACCCCGGGCGCATCCTTGCCCCAAGCGGCATCCGCCGCAAATGGAGTTTCCCCATGCGCCTGCCCCTCCTTGCCGCCACCCTGACCCTTGCCGCGACCATGGCCACGGCAGAGCCCTCTCCCATCTCGGCTGAAATTGCGGCCACTGGCATCAAAGCCACCGAAGCGCGACTGGCCGCGCTTACGGCCCCAACGCCACCCGATCTGTTCGCCCTTGCAGGCCTGCGGTTCCTGTCTGGGGTCGAAGGTGCTTTGCAACTGCGCTGGCAAACCGGCTTTGACGCCGATTGGTCTGAACTGCCCGTCCTCCGTCTGCCGATCCCGCAAAACCCCAATGCCCGCCCGTTCGAGGCGCAGGATCTGACCACCCTGCTGACCGACCTCGACGCCGATATGGACGATGCCCGCGCAGCACTTGACCAACTCGGCACGCAGGATTTCGCGCTGGAACTCTCGGTCAGCGATCTGTGGTTCGACATCAACATGAACGCCACACGCGAAGAGGGCGAGGATGTCTTTTCTGTCGCCGGTCTGACCCTTGGCGCCCGGGGCATGGTCCAGGCCGATATGATTGCTCCCAGCATCCGGTTTGATACGGCCGATGCCGCTTGGCTGAATGCCTATACTCACCTGCTGTCGGCCTTTGCCGACGTGGCGCTTGCCTATGATCCGGCTTCGGCCGTTGACCGGGTGATCACCGCGTCACATGCCATGGCTGAACTGCAAGGCACCACCCCGCCGCACAATGCCATGGACATGATGTTCGGCCATTGGATTGACCGCGCCGCCATCATTCTGAACGCGTTGTCGAACAAACCGGACGACACGCTGACCCAATCGGCCCATGCCCATCTGCTGGCGGTGATCACTGAAAACAAGCGCTTTTGGTCCTTGATCGCCATAGAGACCGACAATGACAGCGAATGGATCCCGAATGCGCGGCAGGTTTCCGGCCTTGGCATCCAGATGCCCGAAGGCATTGGCGAGCGGTGGCAGGCCATCCTTGCCGATGCCGAAAAGATCCTGAAGGGCGAGTTGCTGGTTCCCCATTGGCGCTATGGGGCCGAGGCCGGGATCGACATCAAGATGATGTTCGAAAACCCGCCCGCCGTCGATCTGGTCGCGATGGTTCAGGGCGAAGGTTTCCTGCCCTATGCCCGCAAAGGCCCGCAAGCCAGCGCCCAATCCTGGCGTGAGTTTGAGCGGCTTGTCTGGGGCGACGCCGTGCTGTTTGCGGTGTTCTTCAACTGATCCGGGCGGCGGCGGGGCGTGGCCGACTCAGGGTTTGCCCCAAACCGAGCACCCATGTGATCACAGCTGTAAAATCTGTGATCACAGTTTTTACAGCAGTGATCACAAACCCCACTATTTCCACCCAATCTGACCCTTTTCACTGGAAAACGCTTGGGTTTACGGGCGTTTTCGTGTCACAACCCGTGCAAATTCATCACCTGCGGGGCGGCTTGACATGAACATCCACGAATATCAGGCCAAGGCGCTTCTCCGCAGCTATGGCATCCCGGTCAGCGATGGCCGTGTGGTCATGCGCGCGGAAGAGGCCAAAACGGCGGCTGGCGAGATGGATGGCCCCTTGTGGGTGGTCAAGGCGCAGATCCACGCAGGCGGCCGCGGTAAGGGCCATTTCAAAGAGGCTGAGGCTGGCGAAAAGGGTGGCGTCCGACTGGCCCGCAGCGTTGGTGAGGCTGCCGAATTCGCTCGCCAGATGATGGGCCGCACGCTTGTGACCATCCAGACCGGCCCCGCAGGCAAGCAGGTCAACCGCATCTACATCGAAGACGGCTCTGATATCGACCGCGAGTTTTACCTCGCCCTTTTGATCGACCGCCAGTCCAGCCGCGTGTCCATCGTCTGCTCGACCGAAGGCGGGATGAGCATCGAAGACGTGGCCCATGACACGCCGGAAAAGATCCACACCTTTACCATCGACCCGGCCACCGGGTTGCAGGACTTCCACGGCCGCCGCGTGGCCTTTGCGCTGGGTCTGTCGGGCGGCCAAGTCAAGCAATGCGTCGGCATCGTGCGCAACCTCTACCGTCTGTTCATGGACAAAGACATGGACATGGTCGAGATCAACCCGCTGTGCGTGCTGAAAGACGGCAGCCTGAAGCTGCTGGATGCCAAGATGGGCTTTGACGGCAACGCCATCTATCGCCACCCCGACATCGCCGCCCTCCGCGACGAGACCGAGGAAGACCCCAAAGAGCTCGCCGCGTCGAAATTCGATCTGAACTACATCGCTTTGGACGGTGAAATCGGCTGCATGGTCAACGGCGCAGGCCTTGCCATGGCGACGATGGACATCATCAAGCTGTATGGCGCCGAGCCTGCCAACTTCCTTGACGTCGGCGGTGGCGCGACCAAGGAAAAGGTCACCGAGGCGTTCAAGATCATCACCTCTGACCCGCAGGTCAAAGGCATCTTGGTCAACATCTTTGGCGGCATCATGCGCTGCGACATTATCGCCGAAGGCATCGTCGCTGCGGTGAAGGAAGTCGGCCTTAAAGTGCCATTGGTGGTGCGTCTGGAAGGCACCAATGTAGAGTTGGGCAAAGAAATCATCAACAAATCCGGCCTGAACGTCATTGCCGCCGATGACCTGAAAGATGGCGCCGAGAAGATCGTGAAAGCGGTAAAGGGATGATCCGCGCCGCCCTTCTTGCCCTGACAGTTTTGGCAACTCCGGTTGCCGCGCAAGACTGGTCCGTTGCCCGCTATATGTCTGGCGCGCTGAACTCGGCTGACAGCACAGAGGCTTACCGCGCCGCCATTGCCGCCTGTCTGGTGGGCGAAGGCGATCCTACGGCCACGCTGGCACCCTTTGCTGAAAACGGCTGGGCCGTGACCGAAGACGCCGAGATGGGCCTGACCGAAATCGCTTCGCCCAATCCTGATCTTTACGTCCTGATGGCTTCGGACGGCAGTTTTTGCGCCGCCTATAATGAGGCTATCGGCACCGAAGCCGCGTTCCTGCAGATGCAGACCCTGATTGCCTCCACCGGGATCGGCGCGCCTTCCACCCCTGATGATATGGGCTGCATGGTCTATACCCTGACGCCAGAAATTCGCCTGCAACCGACCTCATCGGGCAATGACCCGGTGTGCGAAGATGCCAATACCAGTTCTGTCCGCGTCACCTTCGGCGCATCTTAACCCGTAACCTCATGTGCAACAAAGGAAAAACCTGATGCGCCTGATTCCTGCTCCTGCCCTTTTCGCCGTTCTGGCCCTGTCGGCCTGCGGATCCGCCAACAGCGGCGGGCCAAACAACGATACGCAATTTGACGGCAACTGTGCCGAGCAGTCCGGTCTGGCCACTCTCGGCCGCACCGATGGCCGCGACATCCGGATCACCTGCCCTTAAAGGCAGCGACCCGGCCCTGAAACTCCCGCGGTGCGTATGTAATGCGCGCATCGCCTTGAAGCGCATATCCAAAGGAGGCCCAGATGGCCGTTCTCGTCGACAAGCACACCAAAGTCATCTGCCAAGGCTTTACCGGGTCGCAGGGCACGTTCCACTCTGAACAGGCCATCGCCTATGGCACCATAATGGTCGGCGGCGTGACGCCCGGCAAGGGCGGCACTGACCATCTGGGCCTGCCGGTCTTTGACTCGGTCCATGACGCGATGGAACGCACCGGTGCCACGGCCACCGCGATCTATGTGCCGCCGCCCTTTGCTGCTGACTCCATTCTGGAAGCCATCGACGCCGAAATCGCGCTGATCGTCTGCATCACCGAAGGTATCCCGGTCTTGGACATGATGCGCGTCAAGCGCGCTTTGCTGAACTCTAAATCCCGCCTGATCGGCCCCAACTGCCCCGGCGTGATGACACCTGATCAGTGCAAAATCGGCATCATGCCCGGCTCCATCTTCAAGGTCGGCTCTGTCGGCGTGGTTTCGCGCTCCGGCACCCTGACCTATGAGGCGGTCAAGCAAACCACCGACGTTGGCCTTGGCCAATCCTCGGCTGTTGGCATCGGGGGCGACCCGATCAAGGGCACAGAACACATTGATATCCTTGAGATGTTTCTGGCAGATCCCGAAACCCATTCCATCATCATGATCGGAGAGATCGGCGGCTCCGCCGAAGAAGAAGCCGCGCAATTCCTGGCGGATGAGCGTAAAAAGGGCCGCTGGAAGCCCACCGCCGGTTTCATCGCCGGCCGCACCGCCCCCCCCGGTCGCCGCATGGGCCATGCCGGTGCCATCGTAGCAGGCGGCAAGGGCGACGCGGAAAGCAAGATCGAAGCAATGAAGGCTGCCGGGATCGTGGTGGCAGACAGCCCGGCGACCTTGGGTGAGGCTGTGCTGAAAGCGATCAAGGGGTAAGGCCCGAACCACCCGTCAGCGAAGGGACACAGGATGCACGCGCTTACAACAGGCAAAACATGCGGTTCCCGGTATCTGATGGCGGCACTGCTCGCTGGCGCTTTGTCCATCAGCCTGACTCACGCCCAAGAACAGGGTGCAGAACCCGATGCCATCGACGCCACCTTTTCGGCCTGCGTGGCGCCCGGTCTGACTGCCGAAGCCCGTCTGGCTCTTTTGAACGACGCGGGCTGGCGCACGGCGGGCGACACGGCCGAGACCCGGGTGCTGGAGGCCGTCGCCAAGGCGATCCGGTATCCGCTGCAACCGACCTCAACTTTCGACAACCTGCGCAAGGTTATCGCCGAAACGCTTGCCACCCCGCCAGAGCTGTCCTTGGCGCCGGATCAGCCCTTTGCCCTGCAGGATGTCGCGACCCTTATGGCAACCTCCGACATTTTCCGGGCAGAGCTGGTGCAACCGGACGGCGGTGTGCTGTTGAAGGTGGCCATTGGCTCGGGCGGCGATGGCCCCGATACCCTGTTGATCAGCTGCGACATGCTGCTTATCGCACCGCAGGGCGATGATCGGGCAGAGGGGCTTGTGATGGCCAGCGGCGGGGCCGTCGAGAATCGCACGCAACGGGTTGATCTGGAACCCGGCATCGCGACAGTCAATGCCGGACGCGACCGCGACAGCCCTCTGGGTTACGTCAAGGTCTATGCGCGGGAATTCTTTCCCGATGCCCGGCACAACGCGGTTTTCAATGACGTCGCCCTTGGTGCCATGGCTTCTCTTTACGCCAAAACCACTTATGGTGGGTTCTCGCTAAAATGACTTGTAAAGTCCTCTTCACTGCGCCCTTTCCGGTCGCGCCAAAGATGCGCACCATGCGCCATCTTCTCACGGCAGCGGCGCTTTGCCTGCTTTGCCTGCCCGCCAGCGCTGAAACACCCGCGCCCCTCACCGCCGCACTGGCCGCCTGCGCGCTGGGACCGGCGGGTATCAGCGAGCGGCTGGACAGCATCGCGGCCACAGGCTGGGTCGTTGCCCCTGACAGTGACAAACGGCGCATGATGCTGGGGTTGGCAAGTGTGGCGAGCATTCCTTCGATGATAAGAGCGACCGACGACAAGCTCAGAACACGCCTTTCGGATATCCGCAACACGGCCCTGCCGCCGCAGGGTCAGGCCGATGGCACGCACCTGTCCGCCGACACAGTTTTGGAACAGGCAACCAAAGCGATCATGATGGTGACCGACCTGGAAGTGCCGGACAGCACGGCCCTGTTCCGGATCGGCGTTCAGCAGGTGGGCACCGCCGATGCCCACATCAGCTGCAGGCTTTTTCTGACCGATCCACAGCCGCCAACGGTGCTGGACGGGATGATCCCCGAAGGCGCGTTGGTAAGCGATAAACTTGTGCAGGACTCTTCCATCCGGATCATCGCTATTAGTAAGGACGGCCGTTTGATCGCAAGGCTAACCCATATCGACCTGACCTATTTCAGCGCGTTTCAAGAGCTGCCTGCCAGCCTTGGCTCGCAAACCCGGCTCGCCACGGTCGTAGAGATCGAAGCCAACAATATTCCATTGAGGTGACCCCATGACCGAACAATCCCCCACCGCCGCCTTCACCGCCTCGTCGTTCCTTGACGGTGCAAACGCCGATTATGTCGATCAGTTGCAGGCCCGCTATGCCGCGGACCCAAACTCGGTCGAGGCGGGCTGGGCCGAGTTCTTCCGCGCCATGGGTGAGAGCGAAGTTGACGCCAAGCGCGCCGCCGAAGGGCCATCCTGGGCCCGCGCCGATTGGCCGCCGCAGCCGGTGGATGATCTGACCGCCGCAATGACCGGCGAATGGGCCGCACCCGTTGAGGCCAAAGCCGCTGGCAAAAAGATCGCCGACAAGGCCGCCGATGCAGGCGTGAACCTGACCGAAGCGCAGATCCAGCGCGCCGTGATCGATTCCATTCGCGCCCTGATGATCATCCGCGCCTACCGCATCCGGGGCCATTTCGCTGCTGATCTTGACCCCTTGGGCCTGACCGAACGCGGCAACCACCCGGAGTTGGACCCGGCCTCTTACGGCTTCACCGAGGCCGATATGGACCGCCCGATCTTCCTTGATCACGTCCTTGGCCTTAGCCACGCCTCGATGCGCCAGATCATCGACATCGTAAAACGCACATATTGCGGCACGTTCGCGCTGCAATTCATGCATATCTCGGACCCCGAACAGGCGGGCTGGCTGAAAGAGCGGATCGAAGGCTACGGCAAGGAAATCCAGTTCACCCGCGAAGGCCGTCGCGCCATCCTGAACAAGCTGGTTGAGGCCGAGGGCTATGAAAAATTCCTTCATGTCAAATACATGGGCACCAAGCGCTTTGGCCTTGATGGTGCCGAAGCGCTGATCCCGGCGATGGAGGCGATCATCAAGCGCGGTGGCCAGTTGGGCGTCCGCGAAATCGCCATCGGCATGCCGCACCGGGGCCGGTTGAACGTGCTGGCCAATGTGCTGGGCAAACCCTACCGCGCCATTTTCAACGAGTTTCAGGGCGGCAGCTACAAGCCCGAGGATGTCGATGGCTCTGGCGATGTGAAATACCACCTTGGCGCGTCGTCTGACCGCGAGTTTGACGGCAACACGGTTCACCTTTCCCTCACCGCCAACCCCAGCCACCTAGAGGCGGTAAACCCGGTCGTCCTCGGCAAGGTTCGCGCCAAGCAGGACCAGTTCGGCGACAGCATTGACCGCACCACCGTCATCCCGATCCTGCTGCACGGCGACGCCGCCTTTGCGGGTCAGGGCGTGGTGGCAGAATGCCTGCAACTCTCGGGCATCAAGGGCCACCGCTCTGGCGGCTGCATCCATATCATCGTCAACAACCAGATCGGCTTTACCACCGCCCCCGCCTTCAGCCGCACCTCCCCCTACCCCACCGATATCGCCCTGATGGTTGAGGCGCCGATTTTCCATGTGAATGGTGACGACCCAGAGGCCGTGGTGCATGCCGCCAAAGTCGCCACCGAATTCCGCCAGCAATTTCATAAGGATGTAGTGCTGGATATCTTCTGCTACCGTCGCTTTGGTCATAACGAAGGCGATGAGCCGATGTTCACCAACCCGCAGATGTACACCCGCATCCGCAGGCAAAAGACCACACTGCAACTCTATACCGAGCGTCTGGTGGCCGACGGTCTGATCCCCGAGGGCGAGATCGAGGATATGAAAGCCGCCTTTCAGGCCCGTCTGAATGAGGAATATGAGGCCGGTAAGGACTTCAAGCCCAACAAGGCCGACTGGCTGGATGGCCGCTGGAAGAATATGCAAACCAAGGATCTGGAGGATTACCAGCGCGGCGAAACATGGGTGAAACCCGACGTGCTGGCCGATATAGGCAAAGCGCTGACCCGTGTGCCCGATGGCTTCAACCCTCATAAAACCATCACCCGGTTGATGGAGGCCAAATCCAAGATGTTCGAGACCGGCGCCGGTTTCGATTGGTCCACGGCCGAGGCTTTGGCCTTCGGTTCCCTCGCGGTTGAGGGTTTCCCGGTCCGTCTGGCCGGGCAAGACTGCACCCGCGGCACCTTCTCGCAGCGCCACTCCAGCGTGGTCGACCAAGACACCGAAGAACGCTATTATCCCCTGAACCACATCCGCGCGGGGCAGGCCAAATTTGACGTCATCGATTCCATGCTGTCAGAATACGCCGTGCTTGGGTTCGAATACGGCTATTCGCTGTCCGAACCCAATGCCCTGACATTGTGGGAGGCGCAATTCGGCGATTTCGCCAATGGCGCGCAGATCATGATCGACCAGTTCATCAACTCGGGCGAGAGCAAATGGCTGCGGATGTCCGGTCTGGTGATGCTGCTGCCCCATGGGTATGAGGGTCAGGGCCCGGAACACTCTTCCGCCCGGCTGGAACGCTTCTTGCAACTCTCGGCAGAAGAAAACTGGATCATCGCCAACTGCTCTACCCCGGCGAATTACTTCCACATCCTGCGCCGCCAGATGCACCGCACCTACCGCAAACCGCTGATCCTGATGACGCCGAAATCCCTGCTGCGTCACCCGATGTGCATCTCGAATGCCGCCGATTTCACCGATGGGTCAACCTTCCACCGCGTGTTGTGGGACGACGCGCAAAAGGGCAACTCGGACACCAAACTGAAAGCCGATGCAAAGATCCGCCGCGTCGTGATCTGCTCGGGCAAGGTCTACTTCGACCTTCTGGCCGAACGTGACGCGCGTGGCATCGACGACGTCTACCTTTTGCGGCTGGAACAGATCTACCCGATGCCCGGCAAGGCCCTTACGGCTGAGCTTTCGCGCTTTCCAAACGCCGATATCGTCTGGTGCCAGGAAGAACCAAAGAACCAAGGCGCCTGGACCTTTGTGGAGCCCGAGTTGGAAACCCTGCTGACCACCATCCGCGAGAAACCCACCCGCGCCGCATACGCAGGCCGCAAAGCCACCGCCTCGCCCGCCACGGGCCTCGCCTCCCGCCATAAATACGAACAAACCGCGCTGGTCGATGCCGCGCTGACCATCGCTTGAAGGAGCTTGAGATGACTGACGTAATGGTGCCCGCCCTTGGTGAATCCGTGTCCGAGGCGACAGTCTCCACATGGTTCAAAAAGCCCGGCGATGCAGTGAAAGTCGATGAGATGCTGTGCGAGTTGGAAACCGACAAGGTTTCCGTCGAAGTGCCCAGCCCTGTCGCTGGCGTTCTGGCCGAAATCCTCGCGCCCGAAGGCAGCACGGTTGCCGCCAACGCAAGGCTGGCCATCGTGACCGAAGGCGCAGCAGCGGCCCCCGCCAAGGCCGAAGCGAAAGCCGAAGCCAAGGCAGAGGCCAAAGCCGAAGCACCCGCCCCCGCCGCCAAAGACATAGAAGACGCCCCGGCCGCGAAAAAAGCCATGGCCGAAGCGGGGCTGAACCGCGATCAAGTCCAGCCCACCGGCAAAGACGGCCGCGTGATGAAGGAAGACGTCGCCCGCACCGTCGCCGGGGCCTCTGGTGCCGCCGCCGCTGCCGTGGCCACCCCGGCCCCCGCCGCCATCCCCCGCGCGCCCGTCCCCGCCGACGACGCAGCCCGCGAAGAGCGGGTCAAGATGACACGGCTGCGCCAGACCATCGCCCGCCGCCTGAAAGACGCGCAAAACACCGCCGCTATGCTGACCACCTATAATGAGGTCGACATGTCTGCCGTCATGGGTTTGCGTAACGAATACAAGGACATATTCGAGAAAAAGCACGGCGTCAAACTCGGCTTCATGTCGTTTTTCGTCAAAGCCTGCACCCACGCCCTCAAAGAGGTGCCAGAGGTCAACGCCGAAATCGACGGCACCGATGTGGTCTATAAAAACTACGTCCACATGGGCGTCGCCGTCGGCACCCCCTCGGGCCTCGTCGTCCCTGTGGTGCGCGACGCCGACCAGATGGGCTTTGCCGCGATCGAGAAAAAGATCAGCGAGTTGGGCCTGCGTGCCCGCGACGGAAAACTGTCGATGGCCGAGATGCAGGGCGGCAGCTTCACCATCTCCAACGGCGGCGTCTACGGCAGCCTGATGAGCTCCCCCATCCTCAACCCCCCGCAATCCGGCATCCTCGGGATGCACAAAATCCAGGACCGCCCCGTGGTCGTCGGCGGCGCCATCGTCATCCGCCCGATGATGTATCTGGCGCTGAGCTACGATCACCGTGTCGTTGACGGCAAAGGCGCCGTGACCTTCCTTGTGCGGGTGAAAGAGGCGCTGGAAGATCCGCGCCGGCTGCTGATGGATTTGTGAGAGTCGGGGTAAACCCCGACCTACGGGACGGGGGTTTTGTAGGGCGGGGTTTTACTCCGCCATCATGGTGGAGTTTTGAATGGAAGCGATGGAGCGAACCAACCTAGTCTTGGTTAGAATACTGAATCTTGCTATGCAAAATGGCCTGAGCCATTGGTCACTGACCTTTGGTCACCTTGAACTCGACAAGGATTATGAAACTTTCTTTTGGCCTTGCTTAGATTGGCTAGAAGCAGAAGGACTGGTTCGTGTTGGAAGTCGAGCGCAGACGATGGGTGGCCTAGCAAACGGTGAGGCAATGAACATCGCCCTAACGTCGCGAGGCATGGCGATGCTCGGCCAGAAGATCGAAGTGGGTGGCAACGAGACTACAGTTGCAGAGCAAGTAAAAAGCAGAGCTGAAGGTGCTGTTTCGGCAGCTGGAATTGGCGACTTTATCGGCGCTCTACTAGGCGGTTTCACGAAGTCTATGGGAAGTGGTTGACCATGACCCCCGAACTCACCGCCCTCGCCCTCTGCGGCCTCCTCCAGGCCATCCAATTCGCCCTCTTCGCCATCCCCGCGAATATCGAACTCGGCCCCAGATACACCGGCGGCAGCCGCGACAAGCCGCCCTCCCGCCCGCTCTCCACCAGAACCGCCCGCCTCCAACGCGCGTTCAATAACCATTTCGAGGCGCTGATCCTCTTCACCCTCGCCGTCGTCGTCGTCACCATGGGCAACCAATCCACCCCCACCACCCAGACCGCCGCATGGGTGTTCTTTGCGGCCCGCGTCCTTTATATTCCCGCCTACGCCTTCGGCTTCAACCCGTGGCGCTCGGCCATCTTTGCGGTCGGTCTTTTCGCCACCCTGACGATGCTGATCGCCGCCCTGATCTGACCCGGCAGCCATACGCTTAGCAGCCCAAGAAAATCCAAAGGAATCCGACCCATGGCAGACTTCGACGCAATCATCATCGGCGCAGGCCCCGGCGGCTACGTCTGCGCCATCCGCTGCGCGCAACTGGGCCTGAACGTGGCCGTGGTCGAGGGCCGCGACACCTTGGGCGGCACCTGCCTGAACGTCGGCTGCATCCCGTCCAAAGCCATGCTGCACGCCACCCACCTTCTGCACGAAACCCATGAGAACTTTGAGAAAATGGGCCTGATGGGCGCCAAACCAAAGGTCGATTGGGAACGCATGCTGCGCTACAAAGACGACGCGGTCGCGGGCAACACCAAAGGCATCGAATTCCTGTTCAAGAAGAACAAAGTCACCTGGCTGAAAGACTATGGCAGCATCCCAGAGGCTGGCAAAGTCAAAGTCGGCGATGACACCCACAGCGCCAAAAACATCGTCATCGCAACGGGGTCTGAGGCGTCCATCCTGCCCGGCATCACCGTGGATGAAGAGGTCATCGTCACCTCCACCGGCGCCCTGACCCTGCCGAAAATCCCCAAATCCATGGTCGTCATCGGCGCCGGAGTCATCGGTCTGGAAATGGGCTCTGTCTACGCCCGCCTCGGCACCGAAGTGACGGTCATAGAATACCTGGATGCCATCACCCCCGGCATGGACGCCGAAGTCGCCAAGTCCTTCCAAAGAATCCTTGCAAAACAAGGTATTAAATTCATCCTCGGCGCCGCTGTCAAGGTCGTTGAAAAGACCAAAAAGGGCGCCAAAGTCGCCTGGACCCTGCGCAAGAACGACAGCCCAGGAGAGATCGAGGCCGATGTCGTCCTGATCGCCACCGGCCGCAAACCCTATACCGCTGGCTTGGGGCTGGACGCGCTGAGCGTAGAGATGGGCCCGCGTGGCACCATCAAGACCGATGACCATTTCCGCACCAATATCAGCGGCTTGTATGCCATCGGCGATGCCATCGCCGGGCCAATGCTGGCGCATAAGGCCGAAGACGAAGGCATGGCGCTGGCCGAAATCCTCGCCGGCAAACATGGCCATGTGAACTACACCACCATCCCCGGCGTGGTCTACACAACCCCCGAAGTCGCATCAGTTGGCGCAACGGAAGAGCAGCTGAAAGAGCAAGGCCGCGCCTATAAAGTCGGCAAATTCAGCTTCATGGGCAACGCCCGCGCAAAGGCGGTCTTCCAAGCCGAAGGCTTCGTCAAAATCCTGGCAGACAAGGCGACCGACCGCATTCTGGGTGCCCATATCATTGGCCCGATGGCAGGCGATCTGATCCATGAGGTTTGCGTGGCGATGGAATTCGGCGCCAGCGCCCAGGACCTTGCCCTGACCTGCCACGCCCACCCGACCTATAGCGAAGCGGTGCGTGAAGCGGCCCTTGCCTGCGGCGACGGCGCGATCCACGCCTGACAAATCAAAGCCCGGCCCAATCACCGGGCCGGGCGCGATTTTTCGCAGAAAAATCATGCTCCTCAATGCGCCGGTTTGATAAACGTCCCATTGCGCAATTCGGCAAAGGCCTGCCGCAACTCACTTTCCGTGTTCATCACAATCGGCCCGGCCCAAGCCACGGGTTCCGCAATCGGCGCACCCGAGACCAGCAAGAACCGCACCCCATCCGGCCCCGCTGTCACGACAACCTCATCGCCCGCGCCAAACCGCACCAAAGTCCGGTTGCCCGACATATCGCGGATATTCACCTCGCGGCCCCGCACCTCTTTTTCCACCAGCACGCCTTCTGGCGCCGCCGCATCCCGGAAAGACCCAGCCCCGTCAAACACATAGGCAAAGGCCCGGCGGCGGGTGTCCACCCGAAACACCTTGCGCTTGCCCGGTGCCACATAGATATCCAGATACTGAGGGTCGGCCGCGATCCCATCCACCGGGCTTTTCACCCCGCGATAATCGCCGATCACCACGCGAATGCTTGACCCATCATCATCGCCCACTTCGGGCAATTCCACGCCCGCGATGTCCTGATAGCGTGGGGCTGTCATCTTCAACGCGCCCGGCAAATTGCCCCACAGCTGGAACCCATGCATCCGGCCCATCGCATCACCTTTGGGCATTTCCTGATGCAAAATTCCCCGCCCTGCGGTCATCAATTGCAACGATCCGGGCCCCAAAATGCCACGGTTCCCTAGCGAATCTCCATGCTCCACGGTACCTGCCAGCACATAAGTAATTGTCTCGATTCCACGATGCGGATGCCACGGGAAGCCGGCAGAATAATCGCGCGGATGGTCGCCACGAAAATCGTCGAACAAAAGGAACGGGTCGGCCTCTGACGGATCCTGAAAGCCAAAGGCGCGGTGAAGGTTCACGCCCGCACCCTCGACATGAGGCTGGGCAAGGCGGGTTTCCAAAACGGGACGGAACGACATTCAAACCTCCTAACAAAGCTGCGGTTGCTGGTTATTTGGGGCCAATCCAACGCCAAGCCAAGGGGCACAACGCCCGAGCCTCTGTGCGAATTTGCACCCATCAGCCCGCCAGATGCCGCAAGCCTTGCGTGACGTCCGTGCGCACGGCAAGCCGCAACCCCGGCTCATCCCCCGCTTTCAAGGCTGCAAGGATCAAACGGTGGTGCTGCGGCGGCTCATTCCGGCGCAGCCGCGCATAAAGCGCGCGCATTGTCGGCCCCAGTTGCAGCCAGACCGTCTCGCACATCGCCAGCATCGCAGGCGTCTGGGCGCGCAGATAAAGCGTGCGGTGAAACTCCAGATTGGTGCGCACATAGGCCACCGCATCTTGCCGCATGACGGCATCGGCGTTGGCGGCATTGATCAAGGCCAACCGCTCGATCAAGGCGAAATGGGCGCGCGGCAGGGCGCGAGCGGCCATTTCAGGCTCCAGCATCGCGCGGATGGCGGCCAATTCTTCAATCCGCTCGGGGCTAAGTTCCGGCGTGGACAAGCGGCCAGAGGAGGACAGCGTCAGCGCCCCTTCGGCCACCAGCCGCCACACCGCTTCACGCGCGGGCGTCATAGACACGCCAAACTGCCGCCCGATGCCGCGCAGGGTCAGCGCCTGCCCCGGGTCCATCTCGCCATGCATCACCTGCTGGCGCAAGGAGCGGTAGACCCGCTCATGTGCGGAGGAATTGGGATCAGGGGCGCGCGGGGCAATCATGCCAAAGGGAAGCACCGGCGGGGCGCGCGGTCAATCCGCAAAGCGCCACCGATGCAGGGTCTGGCCCTGATCATGCAGCCAACCGCGCTGCCGCTTCCAGCCCGGATATATCCGGGCGACAATATCCCAATAGGCGTCCGAGTGGTTCATCTCGACCAAATGCGCCACCTCATGTGCGGCCACATAGTCCAGCACTGACGCAGGGGCCAAAATCAACCGCCAAGAATACATCAAGGTGCCATCATGGCTGCACGATCCCCAGCGCGACCGCGTGTCGCGCAAGGCCAGCTTGGTATAATCGCGCCCCACCAGCCCGGCGTAATGGGTGGACGCGCGGGCCAGCCGATCCCGCGCCAGCACCTTCAACCACGCCGCCACCCGTGCCCCAGCCTGCGCAGGGTCACCCGGCACCAACAGCCGGTCGCCCTCAACCCGCACCGCCCGGCCGGCACCTTGCTCAAGCCGCAAGAGCAGCCCTTCGACTGGCAGCAAAGTCCCCAGACCCACCTTTTCGCCCATAGAATCAGGCATCTTCGATAGGGTTTTCCTCAGCCACCCTTCTTGCGCCGACAAAAACGCCATCGCCTCGGCCTCTCTCGCGCGCAACGGCATCGATAGCGTCACCTTGCCATCCAGCCGCGACACCCGCAGCGAGAATCGCCGCGCTGCCGCCGACCGCCGCAGATGCACCTCAACCGCAGGATTGCCCAAGGAAACCGGCATGAAACCCTCTTGTAACCTTTAACGGTGATATCCACTTCGCACGCAGGGCGAAAGCCTTTGACACTGCCCCCCGCCTATGGCAAGGGGCGACTTTCTTGACACATCCGAAGGGATTTCCGATGCCCAAAGCAGAATGGGGCACAAAGCGTATTTGCCCGACCACTGGCAAACGCTTTTACGACATGGGCCGCGCGCCCGTGGTCAGCCCCTATACCGGGGAAGTGGTGGATATTGCATCCGCGCGCCGCAAGCTGGCCGCCTCGGTCATCGCCCGCGTGGCGCCCGAGAAGGATGAAGAAACGCTGGTTGATGATCTGGAAGCAGATGATGACCTGCTGACGCCATCGACCGATGATGACAACGATGTGGATGATGATCTGCTGGAAGATGATTCCGATGACAACGTGTCATTGGATGAGTTGGCCGACGTTGCGGGCGACGAAGAAGAAAGCTGATTGTTGCAGGGCGAAGCGGCTGCAGGCAAAGGGGGTCATTTTCCCTCTTGCACGCCCTCTCGCCCTCTTCTACACACCCGGCACAGCGTCGGAAACGTCGCTTCTGTGGGGCCATAGCTCAGATGGGAGAGCGCTTGAATGGCATTCAAGAGGTCGGGAGTTCGATCCTCCCTGGCTCCACCAAATTACCGAAAGCCCCGCCCCCTTCGGGCGGCGCTTCGCATTTGGCCAAGTGGTATGATTTCGCGAATGTGATTGACTCTGTGGCCCTGACTTCATCCAATTGATCACGGGATCGGCAATGACCGACTACTGCTGCTTAATGATAACAGGGAGATATCTGATGCATCTGAAGCATGGATTTGGCCGCGCTGCCGCGATTGCGGTGCTGCTGGCCGGCACGGCACCGATGGCGCTTTATGCCGAAACGCCCGCCGACACTTTGGTTCTGGCCGATGCCATCGACGACATCGTGTCGATCGACCCGCATGAGGCGTTTGAGTTTTCGGGCACCGATCTGAATAACAACGTCTATGACACCATGATCGAACTTGATCCGGCCAAGCCCGGCGAGTTGGTTCCCGGTCTGGCCGAAAGCTGGGCAGTGTCTGACGATGGCATGACCTATACGCTGAAGATGAAGTCCGGCATCACCTTCAGTTCCGGCAACCCGGTCACGGCCGAGGATGCGGCCATGTCGCTGCGCCGTGTGGTCAAGATGAACAAGACCCCGGCCTTTATCATCACCCAATTCGGCCTCACGGCGGAAAACGTTGATGAAATGGTCACCTTTGATGGCGATACCGTCACCATCAAGACCGACAAGTCCTATGCGCCGTCCTTTGTTTATAACTGCCTGACCGCAGGTGTGGCGGCGATTGTCGATATGAAAACCGTCATGGCCAATGAGGTCGACGGCGATATGGGCAATGCTTGGCTCAAGGCCAATTCGGCCGGCACCGGGGCCTATACCTTGCTGTCGTTCAAGCCAAACGAAGGCTATGTGCTGGAGCGCCGCGAGGGCCATTGGCGCGGGGACGCAATCCTGAAGACCGTGTTCATGCAGCACATTCCCGAAGGCGCCACCCAGCGCCTGTTGCTGGAAAAAGGCGATATCGACATCGCGCGTGAGATGACCCCGACCGATATCGAAGGTCTGACGGGCAATGCCGACGTCAAGGTTCAAGGCGACGTTGGCGGCCAGCTTTACTATCTTGCTCTGAACCAAAAGAACGAAGCCTTGGCCAACCCCAAGGTGCAAGAAGCCATGCGGTGGGCCGTCGATTACCAAGGCATGTCCGACAGCATCCTGAAAGGCATGTGGGTTGTTCACCAATCCTTCCTGCCCGAAGGGTTCCTTGGCGCGCTGACCGAAACGCCGTATAGTCTGGACGTTGAAAAGGCCAAGGCCTTGATGGCGGAATCCGGCCTGACCCTGCCGATCGAAATCGGCCTTACCGTCCGCAACAACCAAGAGCGGATGGATATCGCCCAGTCGATCCAGAACACCTTTGGCCAGATCGGCATCACGCTGGTGCTGGATGTGGGTGACGGCAAACAGGGTCTGGAGATCTACCGCGCCCGCAAGCATGACATCACCTTGCAGACATGGGGCCCGGATTATCCTGATCCGCATACCAACGCGTCCACCTTTGCCTCGAACCCCGACAACAGCGATGAAGCCAATGCCACTGGTTACCTCGCGTGGCGGACCGCATGGGATCCGGGTGCGCTGGGGGCCATGACCGACGCGGCTGTGGTTGAGAAAGACACCGACAAACGCAAGGCGATGTATGAAGAAATTCAGCGTTCGCACCGCGACAACTCGGCCTTTGTGATGATGTTCCAACAGGCGCGCCAAGATGCGTTGCGCGCCAATGTGAACGGGTTCTCTGCCGGTGGGGCCGCCGATTCGGCGACCTACTGGACTGTGACCAAGTAAGAACAAGGGCCGTTGCCGCGCAGGTGGCAGCGGCCCGTTCATCCCCATGACCGATAGTTCCATCCCCCAGCGCGACAGGCGTCTGGTCCGGCTGTCTTTGCAGATAGCGTCGGGCATCGCGACCCTAGCAATCACGCTTTTGGGTCTATTGCTGATCACCTTTATCATCGGGCGCGTGGTGCCGATTGACCCGGTTCTGGCGATTGTGGGCGAACGCGCCACCCCCGAGCAGATGCAGGCGGTGCGCGATTCCTTGGGGTTGGATCTGCCGTTCTGGCAGCAATTCGGTATTTATGTCTGGGATGCACTGCATCTGGATCTGGGCAATTCCATCCGCACCGGCCGCTCGGTCTCGGAAGATGTCGCGCGCTATTTCCCCGCCACGCTGGAGTTGGCAACCCTTGGCACCATTTTTGGCACCCTGATTGGCGTGCCTGCCGGGGTTCTGGCCGCCACCCGCCCCGGCTCCATTTCGGATCAGATCGTGCGGCTGGTGGGATTGATGGGCTATTCAATGCCGGTCTTCTGGCTGGGCCTGATTGGCCTTTTGGTGTTCTACGGCAAGCTGGATTGGGTCGCTGGCCCCGGCCGTCTGGATCCGGCTTTCAGCATGCAGATGGAGTTTCAGCTAACCCAATACACCGGCATGGTGCTGATCGATTCCGCGCTGAACGGCGCTTGGGATGTGTTCAGGAATGCCTTCAGCCACATCATCCTGCCCGCGGGACTCTTGGGCTATGTCTCGATGGCCTATATCAGCCGGATGACCCGCAGCTTTATGATGAACGAGCTAAGTCAGGAATACATCACAACCGCCCGCGTTAAAGGCATGCCGGAATGGCGGGTGATCTGGGTGCATGCGATGAAAAACGTGATGGTCCCGCTGATCACCGTCATCGCGCTGTCCTACGCCTATCTGCTCGAAGGCTCGGTCCTGACTGAGACCATTTTTGCATGGCCCGGTCTTGGCAGCTATATCACCGACGCATTGTTTGCCGCCGATATGCCTGCGGTTCTGGGCGGCACCGTGGTCGTGGGCGTGGTCTTCGTGACGATCAACATGCTCAGCGATATCATCTACCGCCTCGTTGATCCGAGGGCCCGCGCATGAGCACTTTGACCGCATGGCTGACCGATCCCAACCCCTCATCGCGCCGTCAGGCCAAGTTGGGGCAGATGTGGTTGGCATGGTTGCGCATTCGCCGCAACCGGCTGGCAATGGCGGGGCTGGTGATCGTGGCCCTTTTGCTGATCGCCGCCGCCTTTGCGCCCTGGCTGGCCCCGCATGATCCTTACATGCAGGATCTGTCGCGCCGCTTGCTGCCTCCGGGCACGCCCGGCAACCTTCTGGGCACCGATGATTTTGGCCGCGATATCCTGAGCCGCATTCTATATGGCTCGCGGATCACCCTTTACATCGTAGCGCTTGTGGCCGTTACCGCCCCCGTCTTGGGCCTGCTGGTCGGCACCGTTGCGGGTTATTTCGGCGGCTGGGTTGATGCGGTTCTGATGCGCATCACCGATATCTTTCTGGCCTTCCCCCGCCTGATCCTCGCCTTGGCGCTGGTCGCCGTTCTTGGCCCCGGGGTCGAAAACGCTGTCCTCGCCATCGCCCTGACCGCGTGGCCCCCATATGCCCGCGTGGCCCGCGCCGAGACGCTGACGGTGCGCAATTCCGACTATATCGCCGCCGTGCGCCTGCAAGGCGCCTCTGCGCCGCGCATCATCGCGGGCCATGTGGTGCCGATGTGCCTGCCCTCGGTCATCATCCGCGTCACGCTGGATATGGCGGGGGTCATCCTGATCGCCGCTGGCCTTGGTTTCCTGGGCCTTGGCGTGCAACCGCCGCTGCCGGAATGGGGCCTGATGATCTCTTCGGGCCGCCAATACCTGTTTGAGCATTGGTGGGTCTCCACCATGCCGGGCCTTGCCATCTTTATCGTCTCGCTTGGCTTCAACCTTTTGGGCGACGGCTTGCGCGACGTGCTTGACCCGCGGAGTTCTGGCAAATGACCGATGCAAAACCCCTGTTGCAGGTCGAAAACCTACGCGTGACGTTTGAAACCGAAACCGGCCCGGTCAAGGCCGTGCGCGGCGTGTCCTTTTCTTTGGGGCGCGAACGGCTGGGGATTGTGGGCGAAAGCGGCTCTGGCAAAACCATGACCGGCCGCGCCGTTTTGCGCCTGATCCGCCCACCGGGGCGGGTTGAGGCTGACAGTATGATCTTTGACGGCCAAGACCTGATGGCGGCGTCTGATCGCGAGATGCGCGCCCTGCGCGGCCAGCGCATCGGCATGGTGATGCAGGATCCGAAATATTCGCTGAACCCGGTGATGAACGTGGGTGATCAGTTGACCGAAGGCCTGCGCCAACGTGACCGTATCGGCCGCGTTGAAGCCCGCGCCAAAGCCATCGCCGCCCTTGAAGCTGTGCATATCCGCGACCCCGAGCGGGTGATGGACGCGTTCCCGCATGAGTTGTCCGGCGGCATGGGCCAGCGTGTGATGATCGCGATGATGCTGATCCCGGAACCTGATCTGTTGATCGCGGATGAGCCGACAAGTGCTTTGGACGTGACCGTGCAGGCCGAAGTGCTGTCGATCTTGGATAATCTGGTGCGCGACCGGGGCATGGGTCTGATCTTTATTAGCCACGATCTGCGGCTGGTGTCGCGCTTTTGCGACCGCGTGCTGGTGATGTATAAGGGCCAAGTGGTCGAAGAAATCGCCGCTGGCGACCTGTTGGCCGCCAAGCACCCCTATACCCAAGGCCTGCTGAACTGCCTGCCCCGCATCGGCGGAGCGCGCGGCCCCCTGCCGGGGTTGGACCGCTCGGGCGACTGGGCAAAGGATGCCACCGCATGAGCCTGATCGAAGTTGAGAACCTGACCGTCACCTTCCGCGTCAAGGGCCGCGCCGTGCAAGCGGTGCAAGATGTCAGCCTCTCGGTTGATCTGCGCGAAAGCTATGGCTTGGTGGGCGAAAGTGGGTCTGGCAAATCCACCATCCTGCGCGCGATTTGCGGCATGGCCCCGGTCACCGCTGGCACCATCCGCATTGATGGCGAAACCCTGCCCACCCCGCGCGGGCGGGCGTTTTCGCGCCAAGTGCAGATGGTGTTTCAAGACCCCTATGCCAGCTTGCACCCCCGCCACACCATCGACCGCACCCTGTCTGAACCGCTGGCCATCCACGGCCTGCCCGGCTCTGACGCCAAGGTGGTCAAGGCGCTGGAGGATGTGGGCCTGCCCACCTCTTTCCGCTTTCGCTATCCGCACCAACTTTCGGGCGGCCAGCGCCAACGCGTCGCCATTGCCCGCGCCTTGATGCTGGAACCGTCGATCCTGCTCTTGGATGAGCCCACCTCTGCCCTTGATGCCTCCGTTCAAGCCGAGGTGCTGAACCTGCTGAACCGCCTGCGCGAGGAACGCGGGCTGACCTTCTTGATGGTCAGCCATGATCTGGCGGTGATTGATCATATGTGCGACCGCGTGTTGGTCATGCAAAATGGCCGCGCGGTCGAAGAACTGTCGCGCGATGCCTTGGCCAGCGCCCAGATGACAACCGATTATGCCCGCAGTCTGTTCGACGCCTCAGCCGACCGGATGCTGGCCCCCGCCAGAGGCGCCTGATGATCCCGGTTTTCGATGGCCATAACGACCTTTTGCTGCGCCTTCTCACCGATCCGGCCCGCCGCGAACAGATCTTTATCACCGGCGAAGGCAAAGGCCACCTCGACCTGCCCCGGATGAAGGCCAACGGCTTTGCCGGCGGTTTTTTCGCCATCTACCTGCCCTCGCCCACCGCCCATGATGACACCAACTACCAAGCGATCATGGAGGCCCCACCCTACATCCTCCCCCTGCCCGACCTGATCCCGTTTGAGGCCGCCATCGGCCCCGCCACCGCCGCCGCGGGACATCTTTTGTGGATGGAACGCGCCAGCATGGGCGCGCTGAAAATCTGCCGAACGGCGGCCGGAGTTCGCACTTGCCTGGCCACCGGCACCATCGCCGCCATCCTGCACATGGAGGGCGCCGAGGCGATCGATGACAGCCTAGACGCGCTGCACCTCTTTCATGCCATCGGCCTGCGCTCGCTTGGCCCAGTGTGGAGCCGCCCGACGATCTTTGCCCATGGCGTGCCCTTCGCCTTTCCGTCCAGCCCCGACACCGGCCCCGGCCTGACCGATGCCGGCAAACGGCTGGTCCGCGAATGCAACGCCCTGCGGATTATGCTGGATTTGTCCCATATGAACGAGGCCGGATTCAACGACGTCGCCCGCCTGTCAGATGCGCCCTTGGTCGCCACCCATTCCAATGCCCATGCGATCACGCCGTCATCGCGCAACCTGACAGACCGCCAACTGGCAATGATCCGCGACAGTGGTGGGATGGTGGGCCTGAACTTCTCGGTCTCGTTCCTGCGCCCCGATGGGCAGCGCAACGCGGCCTCGGGCTGGGATCCTGTCCTGCGCCACATGGACCATCTGCTGAACAGCCTTGGCGAAGACCACCTTGGTTTCGGCTCAGACTATGATGGCTGCACCACGCCGGATGTGATTGGCGACGTGTCAGGCCTGCCCCGGCTTGTGCAGGCATTGTCAGATCACGGCTACGATCGCCCCCTTTTGGAAAAGCTTGCGCATGGCAATTGGCTGGCTCTGCTAGACCAAACCTTGGGCACCTGACGCTAAAAGACGCCTCCGGCGGGAGTATTTCCAAAAGGGCAAATGCAGCCTCGCCCCGATTGCCCTTTTCTAAATACCCCCCGCGGAGCGCTTTTATTGACGCCACACCAACGCGGCTAAGGTCGCACCAGCCAGCCCAAAGGATGCGCCGAAAACCCGTGGCAGGCCGAGCCATCCGGGAAATCGATCGCCCAGTTTTCCCATGTCGTAGGCTCCCCCGCCAAAGCCCAGCGGCCCCAACGCGCTTTAATGATGGCGCGGATATCGGCGGGTCGCTCCATCCGCTCCAACGCCTGAAAAACATAGTGATGCATGAAGGGGCTGGCGAGGGTCAGCTTGGCCGGGTCAGCGCTGTCCTCCATATCCAGCGAGCGGGCGGTAATTTGATCCGCCAACCCCGCCATCTCAGTGCCGTCAGCACAGCTGGTCACGATCAGCAGGGCCAGCGCCAACTGGCTTGCAGGCGCGCCACCCGGGCTTTCCCACCATCCATCCGCGCTGCGGTGGGTCTGGTGCAGGCGGTCTGAGAGGGCCCTGGCATCCCTTGCCCATTGCGCGGTCTCGGGCCCACTTGGCAGGCGCGCCGCAAGCTGCAGGGCATTGAGATGGCGCAGGTTATAGGTCAGGTTCGGCTCTGCCCGCGACATCGGCGACCAGTCCAGAAACAAGCGCCGCCCCGGCTGGCTGCGGATCAGGCCGTCGTCACCGCGATCCTTGGCAAAGCGCGCCAACATCCGGCACAGGGTTGGCCAATGGGTCTGGATCACCGCTTTGCCATCGGCAGCCCCCGGATGAGTGGCATAGGCCGCCAACAACTCCACCCATGAAAAGTTGTAATCCGTGACCACATAGGCTGGCACATCGCCCGGCAAAACCGAAGGCAAAATGCCATCCCCAGCCGCGCCTTCGGCCGCCATATCAATCGCAAACCGCAAGGGGTGCGGATCATCGGACAGCGCTTGCAGCGCAAAGGATTGCGCCACCACATCGCCCAGCCATTGGCTGCTTTCACGCCAGATGCTGTCGACAAAGCCGTCTTGCAAACAGGCCAGCGTGGTGCGGCGGCACATCTGCGCCACGGCGTTCAGCGTGGCATCGCTGAAATCCGGCAGGGGCTTTTCGATCAGCGGATAGCGCGGCAATCGCGCGTGGAATTCCGGGGCTGGAACAATCGCTGCCCCCGCATCCAGCCGATAGATCAGAAAGCGCCCGCCGCGCAGGGTAAAGCCTTCCACCTCTTGGCGCCCGTCGCGCAGGGTGCTGCAATCCGTCGGGCGCATGCGGCAATAGGTTGCGGGGTCAGACAGCAAGATGCCGCCCTCGCGCAGCTTTTCGGCATAGGAAATGGTCAGCCTGTCGCCCGCGGTCGCGGTCACCTTGGCCCCGGCGATACACGCCCGGCTTTCGCCCAGATCAAAGATCCAGATCGCGGTCTGGCCGTGGGAAAGCTGGTTCGGGATTGCCCCCGCTGGACAGGCCGCAAAGGCCGCCACCAGATCGGCATGGGGATCATCTGTCACAGGCGGCGTCGGGCCCAGACGGGTTTGCCAAGGGGTTGTCAGCGCCCGCGTCTCCTCCTCCAGCAGCGGCGTGGCCCGGGGGCGCAGGGTCGCCCAGATTGGGCCTTCGGGTGGCTGCACAAGGCGAGGGGTGGCCCAGCCAGAGGCATCCGCCTGTTGCCATTCCTGCACCGCCCGCAGATCACGCCTTTCAACCCCGGTGCCATAGATTGACACGCGTGGCACCGCAGACTGCCAAGACAGATCGCGCTGCACCCGCCAGCTTTGATCGCTGGTCGCGATGACATGCCCGTCAGCTTTGACCCAAGCAATCAGCCCACAAGCGGCGCGGTGGACGTAGGCGAAATGCGAATAACCGGGGCAATAGACTTGCACCGCGATATGGTTCACGCCGGGCCGCAAATGGTGGGTGATATCGCGCGCGTCCACCACCATGGATGTGGGCCAAGACCGCTCCGGCCCCCGCCCGACAAACGCGCCGTTTACCCAAAGCCGATAGCGGCTGTCGGCGGACAGGTTGAAGATCGCGCTTTGCGGCGCGGTCTTCAGCACCAGATCCGTGCGAAAGTTCAGATAGCACTCAGCCAGATCAAATGCGTGGTCAGAGCCGATCCAGAACGTGCCCGCAGGTGCCTTCACTGCAGCGTGCCGTATTGCGCGGCCAGTTTGTTGGCCAAGCGATACGCCCGCACCAGCCGCATCGGCGGAATATCCGGCTGGATGAAATGCCCGCCGTTGAAGATGAACCCGCCCCCCGGCGCATAGATGCCAAAGCGTTCGGTGATATATTCATCCAGCTCTTCGCCATCATATTTCAGCAGCCCGTCGATGATATCCAACGAGCCGTAGATGACAATTTTGTCGCCCCATTTCGCCTTCACCTCACGCGGGTCCATCCCCGCACTTTCTTGCACCGGGTGCCAAGAGGTATAGCCCATCTCGATGATGTCATCGACAATCTGCAGGATATAGCCATCCGAATGCAGGTTCACCGGCATGCCCCGCGACCGCGCATGTTGCACGACGCGCATGGCATAGGGCTTGATCAGCTTGCGCCAGGAGGCGGGCGAAAACAGCATGGTCCCGTTTGATCCCCAGTCATCCGACAGGGTCATCATATCCACCCCCGCCTCTATCATCTGATCAACCTGCACGCACATCCAATCGGCATAACGGTCAAACCACGCCGCCATCCGGTCAGGCTGGCCGCCCAAATTCATCCAGCAATTCTCGATCCCCAGAAAAGACGAGGTGCCCTCAACCATCCCCCAGCAATGCGCCAGAACACAGCGCTTGCCCTTGTGGTCACGCACGGCGGTGGCGATATTGGTGCCGCCGAAATCATAGTTCCAATCGCTGAAGTTCAGCCATTTCGGGTCTTTGGGGTCTTCAAAACTCAGCCCCTCCAACTCCATGATGTCAAACTTGCGGCCGTATTGGTTGGGAAAGGGCATCAGCCCCACAAACACATCAATCCCGAACTCCTCGATGAACTTTTCGCGCGGCCCATAGTCGGCTTCCAGCCGCTCAAGGAATTGCTTTTGATAGAGCCAGCAATCAATCGGCGTCCGGTCCACCGGCTTGTGATTGATGGTGGCCATCACCCGTTCCAGGGAATTCATCCGCGTTCCTCCAACACCAGCATGCGCCGCCAATCGGCAATATCCACACCCGCCACAAAGGCAGAGTGATAGCTTTCCCAATGCACCTGCTCCCATTCCGGGATCACGGTTCTTATCTCTGCGGGGCATTTCTGGATCAACTCGGCATAGGCCGATTCCAGCAGGCGATACCCCGACGTGTCCGAGACGCGGTAGGCCGGATGGGGCGCAATCAGCCCGTCTTCGACCATCGCCGCGTCCAGAATATCCGACATCTGATGCAGCAACTCCAACTTGCGATCCCACCCGGTTTCCAAGCGTGGCGCCTCATCCACAATCGCCGCCAGACGCGGGCCCATGCGGGGCAAGCGGGGAAACATCTCTGTCAGCCATTTGTCATAGGGGTAATATTGACGATCCAGCATGAAGGCCATCTGCACCCCCCAGCGCAGGGACCGCGCGAATGTGGTGCTGGCGTAAAGTGTATTGCCCCGCAACAGCGCCCGCTTCAGCGCATAAACCCCCATGCCAGAGAAATAGCGCGACCAATGCGCCAGACGGCGGATGCGCACGGGTTCGGGGTAATACCCCGCCAAAGCTGCGCGAATATCGGTGAACCGGCCCAAAGGGTCATGCCAGACCTCCCCGGCCACGACATGGGTGATGTCCTCTTCAGGAATCTTCAGCCATTCGGTCAGGGTCTGCGGCGGGCGGTTCAGCCCGATGGTCGCGGCCAGATGCTGCTCCAGACTGGCCAGCGCCACGCCCTTGGTGCGGGTATAGCCCACCCGCAATTCGCGCCCCCGCCAGTCTTGCGGCAAATGCGCGGCCAACCCGTCTTCAATCGCCGCCCCGCGCGCGTCCATCACCGGCAGAGGCAGCAAGATATTCACCCGCAGCCCGAAATGATGATCGGTGGAGTATTCATCATCCAGCCGCAGCACGTCCGACCCATAGCCGAAAAAGCCCGCTGCCATCTGCGGGGTTTCATCCGGGAAATGCACCTGCAACAGCGGGTGAACGACTTCTTGCCAGAAGTCAAAACTGTCGTCGATGATGGACCTTGTTGCCATGCGCGCCCGGCCTCCCCTCCGGTTTGCGGGGTCAGACGATGCCGGATGACGCGCCTTTTACGGCGGGCCGCTCTGCCGCCACCTGCGCGCGATACCCCGCCGCGCGGTAAGCCGCGATGGGATCGCCAGCCCCGCCCTGCCGCATCCGCGCTTCGGCCAGCAGGGGTGACACATCGGTCAGGTAAGCCGCCTTCAGCATCCGGTGCGCGGCCATCACATCGTTTTCCGCCTGCGCCTCGGCCAGCGCTTTACGGTCCACCAAGGAGGCCTGCACATAAGCCCGCGCGATCTCGACTGCCGATGCCATCAGGCTTTCAATCGGGTCGGTCACGTTATGGCTCTGGTCGATCATGTAAGACGGCGCAAAGCCTTTGGCGCCACGGGTCTCGGCATCGACCAGTTCGTTGAACACCAAGAACAATCGGAACGGATCGACCGACCCCGCATCCAGATCATCATCGCCATACTTGGAATCGTTGAAATGGAACCCGGCCAGCTTGCCCACATGGATCAGACGCGCCACGATCTGCTCGATATTCACATTTGGCGCATGATGCCCCAGATCCACCAGACATTTCGCCTGTGGCCCCAGCGCTTGCGCCGCGATCAGCGATGAGCCCCAGTCGCTGATCACCGTGGAATAGAACGCAGGCTCATACATCTTATGTTCCAGAAACATCTCCATCCCCGCAGGCAGCGCGGCATAGATGGTTTCCATCGCAGCCATGTAATCTTCAAACATCCGGCTTAGGTTCTGTTGCCCCGCAAAGTTGGTGCCATCGCCCACCCAAACCGTCAGCGCGGGCGCGCCCAGCGCGTGGCCAATCTCCACACACTCGACATTGTGCGCCACTGCCTGCGCCCGGATGGCCGGATCGGCATTCGACAAAGACCCGAATTTGTAGCTGCGAACTTGCCCGTCCTGATCCTGAAAGGTGTTGGAATTTACCGCATCAAAGCCTAACCCATACTGCGCCGCCTCTTGCCGCAAAGCGTTGTAATCGCTGACCTTGTCCCAAGGGATATGCGGGGAAACCGTCCGCGTCCCCCGCGTCAGCTGTTGAATAACCCCACAATCCGCCAGCTTGTCATGGATATCACGCGGCTCCCCCAATCCCGGAAAGCGCGCAAAGCGCGTGCCGCCGGTGCCCACGCCCCATGTTGGCACGGCCACAGACCATTGCATTGCCCGCGCCACCACCGCCTCAATATCAATCCCGCGCCGGGCCAATTGGCGGCCAAGGCTGGCAAAGTCATCCAGATGCGCAGGCGCGGCCTTGTCGTTCAGGTCCGCAATCAGGTCTTCGGAAATCAGCGCGGTCATGGGTTACCTCGTAAAGGACACGGCATTGCCCGCGTCCACGTTCAGGAAATTTCCCGTCGATTTGGCCGACAGGTCGCTGGCAAAGAAATACACCCCCTCGGCAATATCCTCAGGAAAGACCGACCGCTGCAACAGGCTGCGCTTGCGGTAATGCTCTTCCAACTCATCCACCGCGATCTTGTTCGACGCCGCACGCTGCGCGCTCCACTCGCCTTGCCAGATCTTTGATCCGCGCAAGACCGCATCCGGGTTCACCACATTCACACGAATGCCCAAACCCGCGCCTTCCAGCGCCATGCAGCGCGCCAGATGAATTTCCGCCGCCTTGGCCGTGCAATAGGCCGAAGCCCCGGGCGAGGCCGCAACCCCGTTCTTGGACGCAATGAACACCATCGACCCACCAAGGGCCTGATCCTTCATGATCCGGTATCCCTCACGCCCGACCAGAAAATACCCTGTCGCCAGAATATCCATGGTGCGGTTCCACATTGCCAGCGTGGTATCCTCCACCGGGGCCGCCGACGTAATGCCCGCATTGTTCACCACAACGTCCAGCCCGCCAAAGGCCGCAACCGTCTGTTCAAGCGCGGAAATCACCTGCGCCTCAGAGGTCACATCCATCACCACGCCGCGCAGCATATCCGCGCCGAACCGCTTGGAAAAGCCCGCCACAACGTCATCCAGCGCGGTCTTATCAATATCGGCCAGCACCACATTGCAGCCCTCGCGCAACAACCGCTCGGCACTCGCCGCGCCAATCCCGCCTGCGCCGCCAGTGATGAACGCCACCCGGCCTTGCATGGATTTCGGCTTTGGCATCCGCTGAAGTTTGGCCTCTTCCAACAGCCAATATTCAATATCAAAGGCCTCTTGTTCCGGCAGGCCCTGATATTCAGACACCCCCGATGCCCCGCGCATCACATTGATCGCGTTCACATAAAACTCGGCCGAAATCCGCGCCGTCGCCTTGTCCTTGGCAAAGGAAATCATCCCCACACCCGGCACCAGATAGATCACCGCATTCGGATCACGCATCGCGGGCGAGTTGGTTTTTTTGCATCGCTGATAGTAGGCCGCATAATCAGCGCGGTAGCCCTCGATCAGCGCATCCAGCGCCCCCGCATCGGCATCGGCAGGCACAATCAACGGCTTGATCTTGGTGCGCAGGAAATGATCCGGGCAAGACGTGCCCATCGGCGCCAGCGTGGCCATGGCGGCAGAGTTCACAAACTCCAGCACCTCCGCCGCATCTGTGAAATGCCCGGCTTTCATCTCGGATTTGGAAATCCGCCCGCGGATCAGCGGCATCAACCGCCGCGCCGTGGCCGCCCGATCTGCCGCAGCCAAAGCCGCAACCACCGCGCCGCCAAACACTGGTCGCGCCACATTGGCATCCAACCAAACCGCCGCCTTATTGATGATCCGCAAAGTCTCCAGATAGCACTCTTTCGCCGTCGCCCCCCAGGTGAACAAGCCGTGCGAGCCCAGCACCACCCCCTTCAGCCCCGGGTTTTCCTCGACCATCCGGCCCAGTTGAATCCCCAGATCAATCCCCGGGCGCTGCCACGGCAGATAGCCAATCTCACCGCCAAACACCTCGGCCGTCAGGCGCACCTGATCCTTGGCCGCCGCAATCGCGATCACTGCATCGGAATGCACATGGTCAATATGCACATGCGGCACAAACCCGTGCAGCCAAGTGTCAATCGACGGCGCGCGCGGGTTCAGGTTGAAGATGGTATGGCCCAGCGCCTCCAGCATCGCGTCTTCCTGATCCAGACCCCGATACTGCCGGCGCAGTTGCATCAGCTTGTCCATATAAAGCGTGGCAAACCCGTCCAACCGCATGCTGCCAATATCGCCGCCCGATCCCTTGACCCACAACACCTGCACATCCGCGCCAGTCAGCGGATCCTTATGCCCCACCTTGGCAGAGGTGTTCCCGCCGCCGAAATTGGTGATCCGCAAATCGGAGCCAAGTAGGTTTGATCGGTATAAAAGCCGCCCCGGCTCATCCAAATTGGCGGCATGGGCATCGTCCCAAAGGGACGGAAGGGTGATTTCCTGGGTCATGAGATCCGGCATCATCAAGGGTGAATATCGCTAAAGGATACGGGTAAGTCGCTCACAGTCAATCATGAATGCGCATTCTGCAGCGCAGAGAATCTTTCGCATTGCAGCATTACGATTGATTATTGACGGATGTGAGCGATTCTATCTAGCGTAGCCGGATGCATGAACGTGAACGCTGGCAAATCATCCTTACCCAACTGCGCGAGCGCGGCCTTGTCCGCATTGGCGATCTGGCCGAGCTGACCGGCGCGTCCGTCGCCACGCTGCGCCGCGATCTGGCCCGGTTGGAAGACAACGGCCAGTTGCGCCGCGTGCATGGCGGGGCGGAATTGTCCGAGGTCTCGGGCGCGGGCAGCTTGGCCGCCACATCCTTTGGGGCCAGCCAAACCATCCATGCCGAACAAAAGCGCGCCGTGGCATCTGCCGCCGCCGATCTGTGCGAGGATGGCGAATCGATCATCCTTAACGCGGGCTCCACCACCTGGTTCATGGCGCAATGCCTGCGCGGCCATAGGATGCAGGTGCTGACCAATTCCTGGCCCATCGCGCAGGAACTCATCACCAACTCCTCCAACCGCGTCGTGCTGCCGGGGGGCGAACTTTACCGTGAACCCGGCATCATCCTTTCCCCCTTTGACGAAGACGCGATCCAGCATTTCGCGGCGTCAAAGATGTTCATGTCCTGCTACGCCATCACCCCCCTAGGCGTGATCGAAAGCGATCCCCTGATCGCGCGGGCCGAGGCCAAACTCTTGGGCCGCACCGACAAATTGATCGTCGTGGCCGACAGTTCCAAGTTCGAAGCGCGGGGCAATATGGTCGTTTGCCCGCTGACCCGCGTGTCGACCGTGGTGACCGATACTGGCGCCCCCCCGCAGATGGTGGAGCATCTGCGCGACATGGGCGTTGAGGTGATTTTGATTGATCCGAAAGACGTGAAAATTCTGTCCGCAGCCTGACCGCACGGCAGAAAACAAAAAAGGGAGGACTGAAATGAAGATCGTAAAATTCTCTGGCCTGATGCTGGCCGCCGGATTGGCGACAAGCCTGATGGGCACCACCGCGATGGCCGAAGCCATCACCGCCGAACCGGGCCAGGCGGTAAACGCCGTTCTCTTGCCCAAGTTCCTTGGCATCCTGCCCTTTGATCAGGCCAATCGCGGCGCGCAGGAAGCCGCCGCCGAATTGGGATCAACCGGCACGCTGGAATACATCGGCCCCACGCCCGAAAATTCCGCCGCTGGCCAGATTGAAATGCTGACCACCGCAACCACGCAAAAGCAAAACGTGGTGATGCTGTCGAATAACGCAGGCGACCAGATCGCCCCAACGGCCGAAGCCGCTCAAGCCGCTGGCACCAAGGTCGTGACATGGGACAGCCCGATCCCGAATGGCGCGGGCGAAACCGTGTTCATCGCGCAGGTTGATTTCGGCTCGATTGGTGTGGTGATGGCCGATATGGCTTTTGACCTTGCCGGTGGCGCAGGCGAATTCGCCGTGCTGTCGGCCAGCCCGGATGCGTCAAACCAGAACGCGTGGATCGACGCGATGAAGGAAACCCTGAAGGGCGACAAATACAAAGATCTGAAGCTGGTCGATGTGGTTTACGGCAATGACCAGTCCGAAGAATCCTATAACCGCGCTTTGGGTCTGGTTGACAAGTATCCCGATCTGAAAGTGATCATGGCCCCGACCACCGTTGGCATCGTGGCCGCTGCCAAGGCGATGCAGGACGAAGGCATGTGCGACAAGGTCAAGGTCTCGGGCCTTGGTCTGCCTGCGGAAATGGTCAGCTATTCCCTGAACGGCTGCGCGCCGCAGTTTGCGCTGTGGAGCTTTGTTGACCTTGGCTATCTGACCTATCAGGCCAGCTATGCCATCGCCACCGGTGCCATCAAGGGCGAGGTGGGCGAAGAGTTCACCGCAGGCCGCATGGGCGCCTTTACGATCGAGGCAGACCCGGGCCGTCCGGGTGCCAAGCGTGTCTTGATGGGGCCGTTCACGGTCTACACCAAGGACAACGTCGAAGCCGCCGCCAACTAAGGCAGCCGGTAATTTGCGGGGCCGTTCTTTTCCCGGCGGCCCCGCTCCCCCCAATAAATGGACCCATCCCCATGACCCTACCCGCGGTCCTGGACCTGCGCCTTATATCCAAAAGCTTTGCCGCCACCGCAGCGTTGACCGGGATGAGCCTGTCAATCCTGCCCGGCGAGGTGCATGCGATTGTCGGCGAAAACGGCGCGGGCAAATCCACGCTGATCAAGATCATGACCGGGGTGCATCAGCCTGATTCGGGCGAAATACGCATTGACGGCCAGCCCGTCACCCTGCGTTCCACGCAAGAGGCCCAAGCGGCTGGCATCGCCGCGATCTATCAAGAACCGATGGTGTTCCCCGATCTGAACGTGGCCGAGAATATCTTTATCTCCAACCGCGCGCAGGGTGCTTTCATGCGCTGGTCTGCGATCTATGCCGAGGCTGAAACCCTGATTGCCCAACTGGGCGTCACGCTGGATGTGCGCCGCGCCGCCTCTGGCCTGACCTTGGCCGAACAGCAAACTGTTGAAATTGCCCGCGCCCTGTCGCTGTCAGTCAAGGTTCTGATCATGGATGAACCCACCGCCAGCCTGTCCGCGCATGAGGTGGCTCGCCTTTTGGCCATCGCCCGCGCGCTAAAGGATCGCGGCGTGGCGGTGATCTATATCAGCCACCGTCTGGATGAGATTTTCCGCATTGCCGACCGCGTCAGCGTGATCCGCGATGGCCAGTTGATCTCGACCAAACCCATCGCCGAGGTCACCGAAGACAGCCTTGTGCAAGACATGGTGGGCCGGGCGCTGGATTCTTATGCCGTGAAAACCGCCGCCAACCCACATGGCGAAGTGGCCCTTTCCGCCCGCGCCCTTGCCCGTGCAGGCGTGTTCCAAGGCGTCACTTTCGATCTGGCCCGGGGCGAGGTGCTGTGCCTTGCAGGCCTTGTTGGCGCGCGCCGCACCGATGTGGCTTTGGCCCTTTTTGGCATCGCCCCCGCCACCACCGGCCAGATCATCCTGAACGGCGCGCCCGTCACCATTGCCACACCCCGTCAGGCGATGGATCTTGGCATCGCCTATGTCTCGGAAGACCGGCGCAAGCTGGGGCTGGCGATGACGCTGGCAATCCGCTCCAACATCTCGCTGGCTTCTTTGCGCAAACTCCTTGGCCCCTTTGGCCTGATCAACCGCAAAGCCGAGGCTGACATGGCCGAAACCTACCGCCAGCAACTGGCGATCCGCGCCGCTGATACCACCGTCGAGGTTGGGAAACTGTCGGGCGGCAACCAGCAAAAAGTCATGCTGGCCAAATGGCTGGAGACCAAACCCAAGGTGATGATCTTTGACGAGCCCACCCGCGGCATCGACGTGGGGGCAAAGGCCGAGGTTCACAACATCATCCGCGCTTTGGCAACTGAAGGCGTCGCCGTGCTGGTAATCTCGTCGGATCTGCCAGAGGTGCTGGCCTTGGCCGACCGCGTTTTGGTGATGCGCGAAGGCCGCCAAGCAGGCATCCTGCCCATAGAAGACGCCACGCAAGAGCGCGTCATCGCCATGGCCGCGGGCCAAACCGAAAGGCCCGCCGCATGACCGGCATCTTTCACCGCGTCTCGCCGCAATCGCTGCGCCTGATCGCCTTGGCGCTGGCCCTTTTGGCGACGATCCTGTTCTTTTCCACCCAGATCGACGGCTACCTGTCGCCGCGCATGTTCAACCGCGTCACCACATCGGTCGCCGTCGTCCTACCCTTGGCCGTCGGCCAGGCCATCGTCATCATGACGCGCAACATTGACCTTTCCGTAGGCTCGATCCTTGGTGTCGTCGCCTATCTGACCGGGCAATTGCTGGCCGTTCTGCCCGATCTGCACCCCGTTCTGGTGGTGACCTTGGCCATGAGCATCGGCGCACTGGCAGGTGCCATCAACGGCGCGCTGGTGGCTTGGGGCCGGGTGCCCGCCATCATTGTCACGCTGGGCACCTTGGCGCTTTTTCGCAGCTTTCTGGTGGAATATTCCGATGCGAAAACCATCACCACCGCCAGCCTGCCCGCATGGCTGGTGGACCTGCCTCAGGCGAATGCCGTCACCGTCGCCGGGTTTGATCTGCGCGTCACTGTCGTGCTGGCCCTTGCAGCCTGCATCATCGTTGGCCTGTCACTGGCCCACTTGCGTTGGGCGCGGCGGTTCTATGCCGTCGGCTCCAACCCCGATGCCGCCATCATGGCCGGCATAAACCCGCACCGCGTGGTCTTTGTGGCCTTCGTTCTGTCGGGCGCTTTGGCAGGTCTGTCAGGCTTTTTGTTCCTTGCCAAATTCGGCAATATCACCGTTGTCGCAGGCATGGGGTTTGAGCTGAAATCAATCGCCGCCGCCGTGGTGGGCGGCGTGTCGATCATGGGCGGCACCGGCTCCATGCTGGGCGTTTTGATGGGCGCGTTGCTGGTCGACACCATCGACAATTCGCTGACCCGCTGGGATCTGGTCAGCGAATTCTGGCGCGAAGCTTTGCTGGGTTTCCTGATCATGGCCGCCGTCACCATGGACACCGTCGCCACAAGATCACTGGCAAAGTTGCGCGCCAAAGGGGGGCAGGCATGAAGGCGCTGAAATCATGGGAAGGCGGTTTGTTGGTCATTTTCCTGCTGACCCTGTCATGGAACGCGGCCTTTGCGCCCGAGTTCCTGACCCTGCAAAACCAGATCAACCTGTTCCAGCTGTCGATCGAGAAAATCATCGTCGCCCTCGTGATGACCCTGATCATCCTCAACGCCGAGATTGACCTGTCGGTCGCCTCCGTCTTGGGCCTGTCGGCTGCGGCCTTCGGCTATCTGATCAACGCGGGCTACGATGGCGGCACGGCAATTGCGCTTTGCCTGATGATCGGGCTGGCCGCCGGGGCGGTCAATGCTACCCTTTCCGCCCGCTTTGGCATCCCGTCCTTGGTCGTTACCTTGGCCATGCTGATCGCCTTTCGCGGGCTGGCGCGGGTCTTGGTCAAGGACACCTCCCTTGGCAACTTTCCCGCATGGTTCACCGATCTGGGCCAGAAAGGCCTGATCGGTCCCATCCCCTTGTCGCTGATCCTTTTCGTCCTGCTGCTGGCCTTGCTGGCCGTCTTGCTGCACCGCACCGGCTTTGGCCGCCAAGTCGTGGTCATCGGCACCAACGCCGATGTCGCGCGCTTTTCCGGCCTGAATGTCGTCCGGGTAAAGACCACGCTTTTCCTCTTGTCCGGCCTGATCTCAGCTATGGCCGGCTTGCTTTATACTGCCCGCCTCGGCTCCGTGCGCGGCGATTCCGCCCTAGGGTTTGAGTTGGACATCATCACCATGGTCCTTCTCGGCGGCGTGTCGATCTTTGGTGGCAAGGGCAGCATGGTGGGGGTTTTCCTGTCGATCCTGATCATCCTGAACCTGCGCAACGGCATGGCTTTGATGAATATCACCGGCCATATCCAGACCGGTGTGATCGGCATTCTGCTGATCGCCTCGGTCCTATTGCCCAACATCGTCAACACCTTGCGCGCGCGTCAAGCGCGAACCTAAGGGGGCCACATGCAACGCCACGCTTTCAAGATGCAGCTGAACCCGGGCGCCGAGGCTGAATACATCCGCCGCCACAATGACATCTGGCCCCGGCTGGTCGCCCTGCTGAAAGACGCCGGAATATCGAACTACTCGATCCATCTGGATCCCGAAACCAACACCCTTTTCGGCTATCTGGAACGCCGCGATGATCACAGAATGGACGATCTGCCCAACCACCCGGTGATGCGCGAATGGTGGGCCTATATGGGCGATCTGATGGCCACCAATCCCGACGGCTCCCCCATAGCGCTGCCGCTGCGCGAGACGTTCTTTATGCCCTAACGCGCCTGCCAGCGCCGGGCCACCTCGACCCGCCACGCGGCCGCATAGCCCAGCCACAACGCCCCCGTTTCCGGCATCACCGCCGCAGTCGCGGCCCGCGCAGCCTCCAAAGGCCCCGCCAACAGCGCCGCCCCCAACCCCGTGCCCGCGCCCTGCCCCGCCGCAATCACCGCCCGGCCCGTCGCCGTGGCCAGCATCCGCACAAACGCCGTATTGCCGCCAAACGGCCCCTCAACATGCACCGGCCCCTTCGCCCCGATCAGGGCCAGACACTCCGCCCCCATCAACGCCGCATAGAAAGACGCCGCCGCCACCCGCTCGCCCTCCGTCGCGGGTTGCCCCAACCAGCCGAACGCCAGCCCCGGAAACGGCCCGGTCTCGGGATGCAAAGACGGCATCACCATCACCCCGCGCCGTAAAACGGCCTCCACCTCTGCCGCATCCGGCACCCCGGCGCGGCCTTCGGTCAGCGTATCAAACTCCCGCCCCCCCATGAACCGCGCGGTCGGCACGGCTGCGCCCAGCGCGTTCACATTCACCAACAAATCGCGCTCACCATCCAACGGGCCCTGCGCCGCCCCCAAAGCCATCGCAATCATCCAAGTGCCGGTTGAGACCACTGCCCGAGGCCCCTCCAACCCCAGATAGGGCACCAAGGACGCGTTGGAATCGTGAAGCCCGCTGATCATCCGGGTCTGCGCGGGCAGCCCCGTTGCCAAAGCCACCTCTGGCAAAATAGCCCCCAAAACCGTCGCCGCAGGCCGCACCGTTGGGAACAGATCGCGCCAGCCCATCCGATCAACCAACCCAGAAAACCCAGCCTCAAACGGCACCCATAAATCCGAATGACAGCCAAGAGAGGTGACTTCACTGACCGCAACCCCGCTCAACCGAAACGCCCAATACTGCGGATAGGTCAGCACATGGCGCACCGTTGCAAAGGCCTCCGGGAATGCCTGCGCCTGCCAATACAACTGCGCCCCAAGGTTCTGCCCCGCCGGTAACCGCGGCGATCCGGTCTGGGCAAAATCCGCCCGCAAGACATTATAGCCCTCGGCCACAGCCTCCGGCCCGTCATGCTCATAATCCAACGCGGGCAACGCCAAGCCACCGTGCGCATCCACCAGAACCGCCGCCGCCCCATGCGTGGTGATCGAGATCGCATCCACCGCCTGCACCGCCGCCAACTGACGCAAGGCATCCATCAAAAACGCCCAAAGCCCGTCAATATCGTAATGCGGATATAGCCCACCCGACAGCACCGCATTCGGCCGCTTGGCCACCACGGTTTCCGCCCCGCTGGCCAAATCCACCGCCAGCAGCTTTGCGTTGGTCTTGCCGATGTCGATGACTGCGATGTGGCGCATAGCTCCCCCTTTTTGACTCTTAGCGACTACGATAGGCAGGCCCGCCCATCGCCGCATCATAAATCGCCCAATCCACCCCCTCGGGCCGCAGGGTCATCACCGCCGTCGCATGGGTGTTTTCGCCGTCCGGATCATCAGGCGCATCGCGGCGGATCGGCAACCCCAGCCCTGCGGCATCGCGCAAAATCTCCAACGAGCCCACACCCGCCGAAACCAGCACCTCCCCCCGCGCCTGCCGATCGGCCGAGGATTGCGTGACGATCTGCCCCGCGTGATCCAGATGCAGCGCATGATTGGCGTGGGCCGCAGGCACGCTGATTTCCACCACAGAACAGGCCCCGTCCCCAAACTCCACCGACAGCACACGCCTGTCGCGACATTGGCTTAGCGCAAAGTGAAACGCGCCCGAGGGGGCTGCCCGCAGCAATCCCACCGCCGCGTCCAAGGTCTCACACCCCAGCACCGCCCGCCCCAAAACCATGCGCGGCAGATCCGGCACCAACCCGGTCAAACGGATGTTGTTCACCGCCTGCACCAGCCCCGCCTTGGTCACCGCAAAAGTATGCCCGGGAATCGACCCCGGATAGCAAAATGAAACAAACCCCGGGGCCGCCTCGGGCTGCACCTCGGCCAGAAAACACGCCCCCCGCAGGCTGGGCAAACCGTCTTCATTATGCGCGATCACCGGGGTCGCCCCCGGCAGCATCACCGTCGTGCAGCCATCGGGTGCATGGGCCAACAGATCCCCCCGGCAGTTCCAGGCAAACACCTGAGCTACCGGCAGGGCCAGCCCTTCGGCCAACCCCTCAAGTTCCTGCCAGATCAGCGGAAACCGCGCCTGCACTGCCGCTGCCATTCGCACCACCGCGGGGGCATGGGATGCGCCGGTCACCTCATCCCAGATTGCCGTGCCCACCAGCCGCCCCTGCACCGCCACCCGCCCCGCCTGCCCCAAGGCGCGGCCAATCTCACGCGGGTTGCCCTGCGACCGAACCCACCCCAGATCACCCGCCATCGCCATTGTTTTCCCTTTGCACGCCCCTGCCCGCAAGTGCAGTATCAGCGCAATCTCGCTAAAGGAGAACCCCTTGCCCGGCCATATCTTCCCCCGCTCTGCCAAGGATCCGCTGCCCACAGCCATCGGCGGCGAAGGCTGCTATCTGATCGACAGCACTGGCAAGCGCTACCTTGACGGATCGGGCGGCGCGGCGGTGTCCTGCCTTGGCCATTCCGATGCGGGCATCCGTGCCGCTCTGCACAAACAAATTGACCAACTGGCCTTTGCCCATACCAGTTTCTTCACCTCTGACCCCGCCGAGACGCTGGCCGATCGTCTGATCGCCCACGCCCCCGAGGGCATCGAAAAGGTCTATCTGGTCTCTGGCGGGTCCGAAGCGGTTGAGGCCGCGCTGAAACTAGCCCGCCAGTATTTTCTTGAGATCGGCCAGCCCAAACGCCACCGCGTCATTGCCCGGCGGCAAAGCTATCATGGCAACACCCTTGGCGCGCTGGCCGCTGGCGGCAATGCCGCGCGCCGCCTGCCCTTCGCGCCCCTGTTGAATGACACCACCCATATCGGCCCCTGCTACGACTACCGGGGCCGCAATTCGGATGAAACACCCGAGGCATACGGTCAGCGCACAGCCGATGAGTTGGAAACCGAAATCCAGCGCCTTGGCCCCGACTCTGTCATGGCCTTCATTTGCGAACCCGTCGTCGGCGCGTCCCTTGGTGCGGTCCCCGCAGCCCTCGGCTACCTTGCCCGCATCCGCCAGATCTGCGACCGCCACGGCGTCTTGCTGATCTTTGATGAGGTGATGTGCGGCATGGGTCGCACCGGCACAATGTTCGCCTGCCAACATGATGGCGTCAGCCCCGACATGATCACCATCGCCAAAGGTCTGGGCGCGGGCTACCAACCCATCGGCGCTTTGCTGACCACCGCCGCCTTGCATGATGCCATCGCCGCAGGCTCGGGCGGGTTTCTGAACGGGCATACCTATATGGGCCACCCGATGGCCGCCGCCGCCGCCAACGCCGTGCTGGACGCGATTGAGGGCCGCGACCTGCTGGCCCGCGTGCAGGCCCAAGGCGACAAACTGCAAGCCGCGTTGCAGGCCGAATTCGGCCAGCACCCCCATATCGGCGATATCCGTGGCCGTGGGCTTTTCCGGGGGGTAGAGATTGTCGAAGACCGCGAAACCAAAGCCGCCTTTGATCCCGCCCGCAAGATCAACGCCCGCGTCAAGAAACTGGCGTTTGAGGCCGGACTGATCTGCTATCCCCTTGGCGGCTCGGTCGATGGCGTGCAGGGCGATCACATCCTCTTGGCCCCGCCCTATATCATCGAGGATGCCCAGATTGACGAGCTGACAGCCAAGCTGGCCGTCGCCATCACTGGCGCTTTGGCGTGATCCTGCCGCAGATCATGGTCGCCCCCAATGGCGCGCGGCTGGGCAAATCTGATCACCCCGCCTTGCCGGTGACGATTCCAGAGATCACCGCCTGCGCGCTGGCCTGCCAAGGCGCAGGTGCTGCTGGTATCCACGCCCATGTCCGCGATGCGGATGGCCAGCATGCGCTGGATGCGGGCCTATACCGCGAGCTCCTAACCGAACTGGCCCAAGCCACCCCTGGCTTTTTCGTCCAGATCACCACCGAAGCCGTCGGCCGCTATTCCCCCGCCGATCAGCGCCGTCTGGTGGCTCAGGTGCAACCCCGTGCCGTCTCGGTCGCCTTGGCCGAGATGACAACCGACCCAGACACCGCAACCCTGCGCCGATTCTACCATGACACGGCCGAGGCGGGCGTCGCCCTGCAACACATCCTCTACAGCACCGCCGATATAGACCATCTGGCCAACCTGATCGCCCAAGGCGTCATTCCAGACGGTCCCGTTCAAATCCTGCATGTGCTGGGGCGCCACACGCCGGGGCAGCATTCAACCCCCACCGATCTGGGCGCCCCCTTGGCCCGCCACCGCGCCCGGATCCCGCAAGCTGATTGGGCGGTCTGCGCCTTTGGTCCACAGGAAACCACCTGCCTGACCTATGCTATCCGCCAAGGCGGCAAAGCCCGGATCGGCTTTGAAAACAATCTCTTGAACGCGGGCGGCCAACCCGCCACCGATAACGCCGCCCGTGTGGCAGAGTTGCGCGCCGCTATCCAGACCGCAATGTCTGCCGCCGCTTGTCCGCCCAGGCATTCAGCAAATGGTCCGCCATCAACCCCATAAAGGCCACCGCAAAACCCAAGGTCAGCCCCTTACCCACATCTGAAGATGACAGCGCCCGCTGCATCTCTTGGCCCAGATCCTGTGTGCCGATAAAGGCCGCAATGATCACCATGAACAGCGAAAACATGATCGATTGGTTCGCCCCCACCAGCATCGTCGGCACCGCCAAAGGCAGCTTCACGTTCCACATTACCTGGCCCTTGCCCGCGCCCGACATCTGTGCCGCCTCGATGATTTCGGGCGGGACGTTGCGAATGCCTTCGATGGTGTAGCGGATGATCGGGATGGTGGCAAAGACCACCACAGCCGCTATCACCGCCACGTCGTTAACACCGAACAGCATGATCACCGGGATCAGATAGATAAAGCTGGGAAAGGTTTGCAGCGTGTCACAGACCAGCAGCATCCGGCTGGACCGCACCGGTTTACCCGCGCCATAAAGACCCAAAGGCACCCCGATGATGATGGCCAAAACAACCGATACCAGCACCATATAAACCGTGATCATCGCCCGGTCCCACCAGCCCGACAGCGCGATGGGCACAAAGAACGCCAGACACACCAAGGCCGATTTCGGCCCGCCAACCCACCAGCCAATCGCGGCCAGAAACACCAGTACGGCGCTGAACGGCAGCCACAGCATCCCATCACGCAACGGGATCAGCACCCAGGTGATCAAGAACCAGCGCAGCCAATCCGTCACCGGGTCCACCACATCAATGAACCAGCCCACCGCCGCATCCAATGGCCCGGCTACGCTCAGCGCTGACCCGCGTGGCACCTCGATGAAATAGGGATGCACGAAAGACAGCACAAACCCCAGTGCCACCAAGCCCAGCCAGATCGCAAGCATCTTGTGCCGCTGCACCCAACCCGGCGCCTCGTCGTGATGCTCTGGCTGGCGATGCGCCCAAGCTTTTGACAGCCGGTCCAGCACAATTGCCAGCAAAACAATCGTAATTCCGATCTCGACCGACAAGCCGATCTTGAGCGCCTGCAACAGTTGCAACAGCTTTTGCCCCAACCCCGGCATCCCAATGAACGAGGCCAAAACCACCATCGCGAGGCTTTGCATAATGACCTGATTGACCCCGATAAGGATCTCGGTCCGCGCCGCTGGGATGCGCACGCGGGTCATCAACTGCAACTTGGTCGTGCCGTTCATCTTGCCGCTTTCGATGATCTCGGGCGACACAGCGCGCAACCCCAGCAAGGTCATGCGGATCATCGGCGGGACGGAAAAAATGATGGTCACAATTGCGCCCGCCTTCGGGCCGACCCCAATAAACACCACCACAGGGATCATGTAGGCGAAATGCGGCAACGATTGCGCGATGTTCAAAATGGGGTTCAGGATCTTTTCCGCCAGCTTGAACCGCCACGCCAAGGTGCCCAAGGCCAACCCTAGCATAATCGAGAACGGCGCCGCGACCATAATCACCGACAACGTCTCCATCGCCCATTTCCATTGGCCCATCACGGCGATCCAGACAAACGTGCCACCCGACAAAAGCGCCAGCCGCCAGCCGCCCAGAACGTAGCCAATCATCCCCATCGTGGCCGCGACAACCACCCAAGGGATCGGCCCCAGACGCGGCCAGCGCGACTTGCCGTAAAGCAGGTTCGCGGTCACATCCAGACAGAACTCCACCACTTCGGCAAAGGCGCGGGTGACTTTCATCAGGCCTAATTCGTCACGGGCATAGGCAAACACAGCGTTGATCCAGCGGGCGAAAGGCACCACCAGAGAGTCCGGCAAACGCACCCAGGCTTCGGGCAAAATGCCCCGCGCCACAGCCAGCGCAAAGGCCAGTCCCAGCAGCCCAAAGGCAATCTGGCGCAGTGTTATCGCGCCCATGCGGGCCTGCGCGGCCGTCATCCCTCTGGCCCCAGAACCAGATCCATCGCGCGGGCCCGGTCCATCAGACCCATCAATTTGCCTGCACCATCCGCCACCGGAATAGCCGACCGCGAATCCGACAAAACCTGCCGCGCAATCGCATGCAGCGTGGCGTCATGCGCCACCATCGCGCCCTCAACCACACGCCCATTCGCCGCTTCAGCCAAGGCCCCGGCGCGGATCACCCGCGTGCGGTCAATATCGGCGGTGAATTTCGCAACGTATTCGGTTGCCGGGTTCAAAACGATCCGCTCGGGCGTGTCGCATTGCTCGATCACGCCATCTTTCATGATCGCAATCCGGTCGGCCAGCCGCAACGCCTCATCAAAATCATGGGTGATGAACACGATAGTTTTGGCCACCATGGCCTTCAGCCGCAAAAACTCATCCTGCATCTCGCGCCGGATCAGCGGGTCCAGTGCCGAAAACGGCTCATCCAGAAACCAGATATCCGGCTCCACGGCCAGACTGCGCGCGATCCCCACGCGCTGCTGCTGGCCACCAGACAGTTCCCGCGGGAAATACCCCTCGCGGCCCTGCAAGCCCACCAGCGCCAACATCTCTTGCGCCCGGGCGATACGCGACGCGCGGTCCTGCCCGCGCATCTCCAACGGAAAGGCCACGTTCTCCAACGCGGTCCGGTGCGGCAACAGGCCAAAGCTTTGGAACACCATGCCCATCTTGCGGCGGCGCAGCTCGATCAACTCGGCTTCGGTCATGGCGCCAATATCGCGTCCCTCGACCATGACGGCCCCGCTGGTGATATCAATCAGCCGCGCCAGACAGCGCACCAAAGTGGATTTGCCCGAGCCGGAAAGCCCCATCACAACCAGCATCTCGCCCCGGTTGATGGTCAAGGACACATCGCGCACCGCCGTGATGAACCCAGCCGCGCGCAGCTCTTCGGCAGAGGTTTGCGGCGTCAGCCCGCCTGCGATGCGCTCCACATTGCGGCCAAAGACTTTCCAGACGTTATGGCAGGAAATGACGGGATCTGAGGGGGTCAAGGGCAGCTCCTAGGGCAAAAAGCCCAGCCGGAACCTCCGGCTGGGATGATTAAGGAAAGGCCGCGCCCGTCGGCACGGCCCCGTGTCAGATCACTCGGTCCAAGGCTTCCAGACTGCCTCATTCGCCGCCAGCCAAGCGGTGGCCGCCTCTTCCGGCTCCATCCCGTCGATGTCGACCATCTTGGCCATCTCGGCGATCTGGGGGTTGTTAAAGTTCACCTGCTGCAAGGCGCCATAAGCCCCCGGCCACTTGTCCTTCATCCCGTCCCAAGCGGCGATCTTCATATAGCCATTGGCCGGGTTGCCGCAGTCATAGGTCTTGTCGGCATGCAGGCCCACGGTCGGATCGGTGTCGCAACCGGCTTCCCACTTAGGGAATTCCACGAATTCACCGGGCCAGACGGCTTCGGCAAAATTTGGCGTCCAGTTGAACAGAACAATCGGAGTCTTATCCTTTTCCGCTGCTGCAATCTCGGCCCACAAAGCCGCGGCAGACCCAGCGTTGACCACAGCAAAGTTCATGCCCAGTGCTTCGACCTTTTCGGAATCATGCTTCAGCCAGTCCACCGGACCACCCAGGAAACGGCCCTTGTCACCGGTCTCAGGCGTTGCAAACAATGCGGCACATTCGTTCAGCGCTTGCCAATCTGGCAGACCGGGGCAGGCCTCTTTGGTCCACAGCGGATACCACCAGTCTTCGCGGGTTACAGCAGCCTGCGTGGCCACTTCATGGATGCCGCCCTTTTCCACGGCCGCCATGAACGACGCGCCAAAGGCGCCTTCCCAGACTTCGACTTCCAGCGTGGCGTCGCCCAACCGGATCGCCTCATAAACCGCCTGGCTGTCGGTCGAGACGTATTCGACCGAATTACCCATCGATTCGAACATCTGACCGACCACATTGCTCATCACGATCTGGCTGGACCAGTTGTGAATCGGAATGACAATCGGGTCAGCCGAATCTTCGGCAAACGCGCCACCAGCGGCAAGGGCAAAGCCCGCAACCGTGGCCAGCATCATTGATTTTACATGCATATTTCGGATCCCTGTTATGCCGCGCCCCGACATGGGGCCACGTGGCAGCGGAAAGTCGACTGCTTTCCTGAATCCTCACGTTATGGGTCAGATGTGAACACGTCAGACTCTTTGCATGAACAGGCTGGGAAAAGTTGTTACAGCATGTTAACAATTCTCAACCACAGGAAACGCCATGCCCCCCACCAACGCCCATATCGTCGTGATCGAGGATGAGCCGGTGACCCGCACCGCCTTGGCGGGCTATCTGGCCTCGTTCGGCTACCGCGTCACCGATTTCGCCAGCGCCGAGGCGGCCGAAAAAGTGCTGGCCCAGGACAGCCCCGATTTGCTGATCGTCGACATCAACCTGTCGGGCAAAGATGGGCTAGAGATCACCCGCGAACAGCGCGCCCGCTCCGAGATCGGTATCATCTTGCTCTCCGGCCGCACCGATGATGTGGACCGGATCGTGGGGCTGGAGCTGGGCGCCGATGACTATGTCTGCAAGCCCTTCAACCGCCGCGAATTGCTGGCCCGGGTGAAAAACCTGCTGCGCCGCACCGCCGCCATGCGGCAACTGACGCGCCGGGTGATCCAGTTTGCGGGCTTTACCTTTGACACCGCCGCGCGGCACCTTACCACCGCCAACGGCGACCCCGTTCAACTGACGCGCGGCGAATATGAACTCCTGCGCACCTTCGTTCTGAACCCCGGCATCGTGCTGACGCGTGACCGCCTTTTGGCCACCATGACCCACCGCACCGGCAACACCGGCGCGCGCACGGTGGATGTGATGATCAAACGACTGCGCGAAAAGCTGGAGGATGACCCAAAGGCCCCGCGCATCTTCGCCACCTCGCATGGCGAAGGCTATGTTTTCACTGCGCCGCTGACATAACCGGCACCGCCTGCCGCAACGCCACCAGATCCGCCGCCAACACCCGCATTGCCACCTGAACCCCAGCCTGCACTGCCACAAGTTCCGCCTGTAACCCCTGCGGCGTCAGGCTTTCAGGATGGCAAAGCCGGCCCAAGTTGGCCAGCAAATCGGGCAGATCGAAATTCCCCACCGCCCCTTTCAACCGATGCGCCGCCAGCGCCACAACCGCGATCTCCCCCTCCTTGGCCGCCCGCATCAGCGCCGCCGTCTCCGGCCCCAACCGCTCCAGCATCATCTCAACCAACACGGCCGTGCGCGACGGCCCCAGATCGCGCAGCGTATCGCCCAACGCTGACCGATCAGACACCAGCTCCGCCATCGCCGCCGCCAGATCCTCGGGAGCCAAGGGCTTGGCCACCACCGCATCCATCCCCGCCGCAAGGCACGCCGCCTGATCACGCGGCTGCGCATGGGCAGACACCCCGATGATCGGCACAACACACCCCGCCGCCCGGATCTGCCGCGTCGCCTCAATCCCCGAAATCCCCGGCAGATTCACGTCCATCAACACCAGATCAAACCCACCAGCCGCCATCTGCGCCACCGCCGCCTCGCCGGTCTCAACAGCCACCATCCGATGCCCCATCGCCTCCAGATACCCCGCCAGAACCTGCTGGTTCACCGGATGATCCTCTACCACCAACACATCCAGCGCCCGCACCGCAGGCACAGGCAGCCCAGCCACACCCTCCTCAGGAACTCCCTCCGATACCGCAAACGGCAAGCACAGCTCAAACCGTGCGCCGCGCCCCTCGGTGCTGTCACAGGTCAGCGTGCCGCCCATCACCCCCGCCAAGCGGCGCGAGATGGACAGGCCCAACCCCGTCCCCCCATAGGTCCGCGCGGTCTGCGCATCCTCTTGCTGAAAGGGCGCAAATATCCGCTCCAACGCCTCTGGCGCAATCCCTTTGCCAGTGTCCTCAACCGTAAACCGCAGCGCCAAAGGCCCCGTCCCTCCGTCCACCCGCGCCGCAATCACCACCCCGCCCCGCTCGGTAAACTTCAGCGCGTTTGACACCAGATTGAACACCACCTGCCGCAACTTGCCCATATCGCCCAGCAAAACCGGCGGCAAAGGATCAGGCAGATCCACCCGCAAACTCAGCCCCTTTTCCTCAGCAATCGGGGCCATCAACAGGGCGATATCGCCCAAAACCTGCTCCACCCGAAAATGCGTATTCTCCAGCTCGGCCAGCCCATTATCCAGCTTGGAATAATCCAGAATGCTGTTCAAAATCCCCATCAAGCCCTTGCCAGAGGTCAAAGCCGCCTCCAACTGCGCCATCTGCCGCCCGCTCAACCCCTCATGTGACAGGCTGCGCAGCATCCCCAAAACGCCATTCATCGGGGTGCGGATTTCATGGCTCATCATCGCCAGAAACTCTGATTTCGCCCGGTCCGCCGCCTCGGCCCGATGCCGCGCCGCATCATGCGCCACCACTTCACCGCGCAGCTGTTCGGTCTGCTCATCCACCAACCGCTGCAAATCGCTGCGATGCGCCGTCAATTCGGTCAGATGCCGCTCGCGTTCCGCCTCAAACGCGCGGTTCTCAATCGCCTGACGCCGAAACACCTCCACCGCGCCTTCCATCCGCGCAATCTCATCCTTTCCCACCGGCACCACCGCCACGCCCAACTGCCCATCCGCCAGCCGCAACATGGTCGATGACAGCGCATCCAGCCGCCGCACGATATTGCCCCGCACATAGACCCAAAGAATGCTGATCGAGATGACAACCGCCAACACAGACGACAATATAGACAACTGCTGCGTCATGCGAATGGTGGTCTCCGCCGCCCGCCCGGCCTCTCCGGCGCGGGCATGAATGCGGTCAGCCAACTGCGCCGCAGCAGCGTCCAGCGACGTCGCCGCCACCCGCACTTCGGCCTCGGCCAAGGCAATGAGCCCGGTCAGATCCAGAATATCCCCCGTCACCTCCAGCAAATCCGCCGTATCCGGCGGGGCGGCCGCACCAGAGCCCAAGGTGCGCAGCAATTCCAACGCCCTTTCCGCCCGACGCGGATCCTTGATCGACAGGATCCGCCGCGTCACCACCTTTACCCGCTCGTCCAGATCGGCCTTCAGCGCGGCCAGCTCGCCCGGATCACGCACCGCCACAACCCGGTTCAGGATCAACCCGATCTCTGACGCATGCGCCCGCAATTCAAACATCAGACCCAGCTGAAACATGTCCACCTCGATCAGCTTGTCCAACGCCTCCAACCGCGCCAGTTTGTCGGCATCGCTGGCCTCCTCCAACTCATAGAGGTTCGAGATCATCGCCGCCGTGCCCATCTCGGCATTGGCCACCAGCGTATCGGCAATCTCGGCCAACTCGGCCGCCGCCGCCAACCCCTCGCGCAGCATCTGGTCGCGCCTGTCAATCAGCCGGATGCGCTGACGGACCAAAGCGTCCAGCCGCAAGATCGCCGCGCGAATTGTCTCCACCGCCAGCGCCGCCGTGCCGGGGGGTGCATCCTGCGCCGCCTCATGGCGCTGCAACCGGTCATGCAACCCATCCACCTGCGCCATCAAAAACGCCGTCCGCGCCGCCCGCGCCGCCTCGCTTGTCACCTGCGCCAATTCGGGTGCGACAGCGACCACGCGGCTGGTTTCCTCGGCCACGCCGCGCACCTCGGATATGGCGGGAATGGCCTCTGTCACTACCCGGCTTTGCTCACGCGCCACATCGCGCAGCTCCATCCAGCCCATCAGCCCCGCCGCCGCAGGAAAGCCCGCGATGACCACAATGGCGGCCATCAAACGGCCCCCAAGGCTGGACAGGTGAAAGAACTTGCGCAAAGCTGGCCCCGTGGTGATTGCCAATCAGGCAATCCTACACATAAACTTGCCCGATGTGGAAAGCCGCGTGATCACGCCCCGCCTTTTGTCCCTAAGCCTTGCCACCTGCCTATGGCTGGCCGCGCCCACCCATGCGCAAGATCCTTGGCTGCTAGAGGCCCGCAGCATCCCCTTTGATGACACCAGCCCCGGCCAGTTGATCGCCTATCAGCCCCTGCCCAAAGCCAGCCGAAACTGGCAGATTTGTGTGTTATATCCGCATCTTAAAGACGCCTACTGGCTGTCGGTCAACTACGGCATGGTCACCGAATCCCGCCGCCTTGGCGTGTCGTTCGATCTGTATGAGGCGGGCGGCTACCCCAACCTTACCCGCCAGATCGACCAACTTCGCACCTGCGGATCGGATGATTTCGATGCCGTCATCCTTGGCGCGGTGTCCTACGAAGGGCTGACCCCCACCGTCATCGAAGTCGCCGCCAAAAAGCCAGTCATCGCCGCCGTAAACGATATCGACGACACCGGCATCACCGCCAAAGCCTCAGTCCCCTGGTATGAAATGGGCGCCGCCGCTGGCCGGGTGATCGCCACCGCCCATCCCAAAGGCTCCCCCCCGGTGCGGGTGGCGTGGTTCCCCGGCCCCGAAGGCGCGGGCTGGGTCACCTTTGTCGAGGCCGGGTTCATGGCCGCCATGGCCGACAGTTCGGCCCAGATCGTGGCCACCCGCCACGGCGACACCGGGCTGGAAGAGCAGGTCTTGCTGGTCGAAGACGTGCTGGATCAGGTGCCTGATCTTGATTATCTGATCGGCAGCGGCCCAATGGCCGAAGCCGCCGTTCCCATCCTGCGCGCCCGTGGGTTGACGGGGCAAGTGCAGGTTGTCTCCACCTATCTCAGCCACGCGGTTTACCGCGGTATCCTGCGCGACCGCATCCTCGCTGCGCCCACCGATTTCGCCGTCCGCCAAGGCGAGCTGTCCATCGAAATGACCGTGCGCGCGCTGGAAGGGCAGTTGACCACGCCCCACGCAGGCCCCGTCATCCAGACCGTCACGCCCGACACCATCGCCGCCATTGGCACCACCGGATCGCTGGCCCCGGCCAGCTTTACCCCGGTGTTTTCCTTCCGGCCCTAAACCCAGTTCAGCCACCAGATACCCGCCGCCAATATCGCGCAAAACCACGCCTGCGTGCCCAATTCCACGATCTGCACCAGATACATCACGCCCACCCGGTCCGCGATATTCGCAACCACCGCCATATCAAGGCTGCAAAACAAAAGAAGCGATGCCAGATCCCTGCTGCAAAGCCAGCGCGTGGGCAATGCAAATCCGTTGCCGCTGCCCGCCCAAAAACTCATGCGGATAGCGATTCAGCTGATCCACCATCCGCCCCACCCGCGCCATCGGATCGGCCGCCTTGGCCCGCCGCTCCGCCCCGCTGTCAATGCCGTGAAAAGCCTATGACTCGGCAATATGTTCACGCTTTGTCATGCGCATATCCAAAGCCATCATCGGGTCCTGTAACACCCTCTGCACCCTATCCTTCAGCCCTGCCGGGTTCACCCCCGCCAGCGCCGCCTCCACCAATACCGATGCAGGTCCCACCCTATATGCTGCACCGCCGCAAACAGCGCCCGGATATAAGTCGCCTCTGGTGCAGCAAACAACTGCGCCGCCGGGGCCTCTTCCACCATCCACCTGTTTCGCATCACGATCACCCGGTCAGCCATCTTGGGCACCACGCCGATGTCATGGGTGAACAGAATGATCGCCGTCCCGGTTTCGTGGACACCGAGATAAGGTGTTTACGAGATTGGTCCACCCGACGTCGCGGCCGCATGATCTGACGACGTTGAAGCGGGTATTTTTCCCCAACGAAGCCTGGTCGAGACGAACCCTCCCTTGGGATGCAGGCGCACTGCTGCCGGGCAACGCATCACGCGCAAATTCGGCAGGCAGGTAGGGGACTGCCGACCATGATTGGCGGTGCAGGATCCGAGTTCTTATAACTGCGCATGGCATCATGCCCCCATGTTCGATTCAGCCAGTGCAAGACTGTCTCAGTTCTGCACAACGATCACTCAACTCTGGACCTGCCCTGGTTTCGTTCCGGTCTTTTGAGAGGAATACTCGCCATCAAGGAGACCGGATATGGCAATGATACACAGCGACGCGTTCAAGCGTGATGCAGTTCGCATCGCGACGACCAG
>Ga0105053_10000264_pt1 | contig 75449 bp, 74 predicted proteins | sample BON01_FD_78093 | JGI IMG/M metagenome (GOLD analysis project Ga0105053, IMG submission 78093) | Freshwater microbial communities from Lake Bonney liftoff mats and glacier meltwater in Antarctica - BON-01 | ecosystem: Environmental > Aquatic > Freshwater > Ice > Glacier meltwater | place: Lake...
AAAGGTTTTGTGCAGGTTCAAATGGCTCACATCTGAACCAAACTTGCCGGGTTTTGACAGCCCAACCTGCGCGTTCAAATTTGCACCATCCATGTAAACCTGCCCGCCGGCCTCATGCACCATGGCGCAAATTTTGCGGATTTCGGTTTCAAACACGCCATGGGTGGAGGGGTAGGTAATCATAATCGCAGCCAAATTATCGGCATGCTGCGCGATTTTGGTGGCCAAATCTTTTAGGTCCACATTGCCGTGGTCATCACAGCCGGTGACCACAACCTCCATCCCTGCCATTTGGGCTGAAGCGGGGTTGGTGCCATGCGCCGAACTGGGGATCAGGCAAATTGTGCGATGCGCATCGCCATTCGCTTGATGATAGGCCCTAATTGCCATCAGCCCGGCAAATTCGCCCTGCGCACCCGAATTGGGCTGCATCGACATGGCATCATAGCCGGTGATCTCGCATAGATCGGCGTTGAGGTCTTCGATCATCTTTATATAGCCCGCCGCTTGCGCGGGGGGGCAAAACGGGTGCATTCCGGCAAATTCAGGCCATGTGATGGCGGCCATTTCGGCGGCTGCATTCAGCTTCATGGTGCAGCTCCCCAGCGGAATCATCCCCCTATCCAGCCCCAAATCCTTGTCCGACAGCCTGCGCAAATAGCGCATCATCTCGGTTTCGGTCCGATACATGTGGAAAACTGGGTGGGTCAGGTAATCGGTTTGGCGCGCAAAAGTTGCGTCGTAATCCGGGCTCACTTCGGCATCCAGCGCCTCAAAATCCGCAGTCACACCAAACACAGCCCATAGGTTTTCAACCGATTGCGGAAAGCTGGTCTCATCTAGGCTAATGCCCACCGCACCGTCATAGCGGCGCAGGTTAATTTCCACCGCTTCAGCAGCAGCAATTGTGGCGTCAACATCCTTAACCGGCACGCGAATCGTATCAAATACCGGGCCTTCAATGCCAAGGCCCTTGGCCAGAACGGCGGTTAGGCGGCGCACGCGTTCGGCAATGTCGCGCAGCCCTTCGGGGCCGTGGTAACAGGCGTACATTGATGCCGTAATTGCCAATAAAGCCTGCGCGGTGCAAATATTGCTCGTCGCTTTTTCACGGCGGATATGCTGTTCACGGGTTTGCAGCGCCAGCCGGTAGGCGGCATTGCCGCGCCGGTCAATTGACACGCCCACAATCCGGCCCGGCATTGCACGCTTAAAAGCATCACGCGTGGCCATAAAGGCCGCATGTGGGCCGCCAAAGCCCATAGGCACCCCAAAGCGCTGTGTGCTGCCAATGGCTATATCAGCCCCCAATTCACCGGGGCTGGCCAGCAAGGTCAGCGCCAACAAATCACAGGCGAGCACTGCCAAACCACCACCCGATTGCACGGCTTTAATCGGGCCACGCAAATCACGCAGCGCACCATCCGTGCCGGGATATTGGAAAATCGCACCAAACACGGCGCTTGGGTCCAAATCATCGGGGTCGCCAATTATCACATCCCAGCCCAAGGGTGCTGCACGGGTTTCAATCACGGCAATGGTTTGCGGGTGGCAATCGGCATCCACAAAAAACGCATTCGCCTTGGATTTACCCTGCCGCTGCGCCATTGCCATAGCTTCAGCCGCCGCCGTCGCTTCATCCAAAAGGCTGGCATTGGCCATGTCCAGCCCGGTCAAATCGGCGACCATGGTTTGGAAATTCAGCATAGCCTCCAAACGGCCTTGGCTAATTTCGGGCTGATAGGGCGTATAGGCCGTATACCAAGCCGGGCTTTGCAGTAGGTTGCGCTCAATCACCTGCGGGGTAATGCAATCATAATAACCTTGGCCGATATGGCTGGTGAACACTAGGTTGCGGCTGGCGATGTCGCGCATATGGCGCAGCAGCGCCCCCTCAGACATAGATGCGCCCAGCGCCAACGGGCCGGGGTTGCGAATATCGCTTGGCACGGTTTGGTCAATCAGCGTGTCCAAATCCGGTGCGTTGCAGGTTTTCAGCATTTCGACCACGTCATTGCTATTCGGCCCGTTATGGCGGGCAATAAAAGCAGAATCACGGGCGGCAGAATAATCGGCGCTGCGCATATCTATGTCCTAGTTTTTGGGGTTACGCGACGAGCGCATCATAGGCGGCTTGGTCCAGCAAGGCGTCAAGCTGGCTGGCATCCGTCGCGGTCATTTTAACAAACCAGCCGCCTGAAGTTGGGGATGAGTTTACGGTTCCCGGTTCATCGCCTAGCGCTTCATTTGATGCGGTAATTTCGCCATCAAATGGCGCGTAAATATCAGATGCGGCCTTAACCGATTCAACGGTCGCCATCACATCGCCCTTGAAAAACCTGGCACCAATATCGGGCAGTTCGACAAAAACAATATCGCCTAACGCCTCTTGTGCATGGTTTGTAATGCCAATTGTAAAGGCATCGCCATCGGCTTCAATCCATTCATGGTCATCAGTGTAGCGCATCGTCAGGCTCCTATCGGGCGTAATTATGGGGGGTAAAAGGAAGTGTGGCGCGGTTCATCGCCAAGCGACGACCCCGCACTTCGGCGAAATATTTATCGTGGTCATGTGCGGCATCAACCATTGCGAGCGCGCAAGGCCCATTCAGCGTGGGGCCAAACCCGCCCGAGGTGACATGGCCAATCGGCTCTCCGCCTTCTTCGGTGGCAAATATCGGCGCGCCTTCGCGCACGGGGGCGCGGGTTTCACCGGTTAAGGCCACCAGCATACGCGGCGCGCCATTGGCCATTTCATTCAAAATGCGTGCATCACCGGGAAAGCCGCCTTCACGGGCACCACCTGCACGGCGCGCCTTGTTAATGGCCCAGCCAATGCCTGATTCGATGGGTGACATATCCAACCCAAGTTCATGCCCATAAAGCGACAAGCCGGCTTCGAGGCGCAATGTATCGCGCGCCACAAGGCCAATTGGGGCCACATCCGGCTGGGCCAGCAAGGCGCGTGCCAGTACTTCGGCATCGGCTTCGGCCACCGAAATCTCAAACCCGTCTTCGCCAGTGTAACCCGCGCGCGCCACAATCACCGCGGCCCCGCCAATCGTCATCTCACGCACATCCATAAATTTCATGTCTGTAACATCTGGGGCAAGCGCCGCCAAAGCATCAACCGCCTTTGGCCCTTGCAATGCTAACAAGGCCCGGTCTTGCAGCGCAAATTCCACACCCTGCAAATGCGCCTGCATATGTGCCATGTCTTCGGCCTTACAGCCCGCATTTACCACCATATAAACCCGGTCACCCAAATTGGCGACCATCAGGTCATCAATCACTCCACCTTCGGGCGTGGTAAACAATCCATAACGCTGACGGCCCGGCTTCAGCGCCAGTAAATCTACGGGAATAAGCGCCTCAAGCGCCGCCATAACGGCCGGAACACCGCCCGGCGCGGTAAGAATTACCTGCCCCATATGCGATACATCAAACAGCCCGGCAGCGGCGCGCGTATGCTTATGTTCATCCATCGCGCCCATCGGGTAACGCAGCGGCATGTCATAGCCTGCAAATGTCGTGAATTGCGCACCGAGTTCCTGATGCAACGGATGGAATACGGTTTTCAGAGCGTCTGACACGAATGTTCCAATCAACTGAGTGTGTTTCCTAAAGGAAACTTAGCTGGGAAATATATCAGGGGCAAGGAAAATGTGTGCCGCGGTATACGCTAACGCCTTGTGGTGCCACCTTGCCAAATTTGGCGGATATTCAGCGCCGCATCCAGCCATAAAATATCGGCACGCGCGCCTTTACGCAGGGTGCCAATCTCATCGGCACGGCCCAACATTTCAGCCGGATAGGCCGCCGCCATTGCCAAGGCTGTATCCACTGGCAGGCCAAGCTGGTCCACCACAAAACGCACGGCAGATATCATATCCAAATCAGCCCCGGCCAGCGTGCCATCGGCCAAGGTTAGCCGCCCATCGGCGCGGCGAATCTCGCGGCCATTCAGGGTAAAGCTACGCAAATCTGTACCAATCGTCGCCATAGCATCCGTTACCAAAAACAACCGCCCAGGCCCCTGTTTGGCGGCCATAGCGGCGCGCAGGCTGGCGGCATGCACATGAATGCCATCAGCAATCAACCCAGCCCAAACGCGCCCATCGTCCAACACCGCGCCCACAAGCCCCGGTTCACGGTTGCCAAGCTGGCTCATCGCGTTAAACAAATGTGTGGCCGCGCATGCACCTGCATCAAAAGCCGCGCGCGCCGTGGTATAATCACAATCGGTATGGCCAAGCGAAACATTGGCCCCCGCATCCACCAATTGCCGGATTTGTGCGGGCGAAACCGATTCCGGCGCCACCGTTAGGTATAAGCTTGGCAAGCTGCTGGCCGCCGCGCATAGCCCCGCCAATTCCGCATCGCTCATCGCATGAATAAGCGCCGCCTCATGCGCACCCTTGCGGGCTTGCGACAAATGCGGGCCTTCTAAGTGTAAGCCCGCCACACCCGCCGCAGTGCAATTTTGCGCAGCAGCAAGTGCGGTCACAACATGGGCTTGCGTGTCGGTAATAAGGGTTGGCAACAGGCTGGTGGTGCCAAATGGCAAATGCGCCGCGGCGATCTTGGCCATCGTTTCGGCGTCCGGCGTGTCGTTCAACATCACGCCGCCGCCGCCATTCACCTGAATATCCACGAAGCCCGGTGCCAACAGGCCGCCATCTAGCGCCGCGCGTTCAGCACCTTCGGGCAATGAACCCGGCGCCACAATGCCACCAACGCGCCCGCCGTCAATAAGCAACGCTTTGCCGAAATGCCGCGTCGCGCCGTCAAATATTTCGGCCCCGGTCAGTGCAACTTGCATCATGTTGTTTCCGTCACTTTGCGCAGGTTCGCGGGTGTATCCGGGTTGCGCCCCCGCGCCCGCGCCAAAGGCTCAATAAACGCATAAAAGCTGGTGATGAGCGAAAGTGGTTCGGTTAGCGGATGGCTGGTGGCCACAAATGGTAGGCGCGTGGCCCCAACCGCCATATCCGATGTCGCAAACACCTGCGCGCCCCTGCTGGCCAGCGTTTCAGCCACGCCCATTGCGGCAGATTCAGCCGCATCGCGCGCGGCCAAAACCAGCACCGGATAGGCCCCGCCCACAATTTCTACCGGGCCATGCAGCACTTCAGCGCTTGAATAGGCCTCAGCATGAATACCGCAGGTTTCTTTGAATTTCAGCGCAGATTCGCAGGCCATGGCATAGCTTGGTCCACGGCCCAAAACATACATCGAATCGCGCTCAACCAACATGGCTTGCAATGGCGACCAGTCAGTTTTGGTGGCCGCTTCCAACTGATCTGGCAGCGCATCAATTGCGGCAATTAACGCCTCATCCTGCCCCCAATGCGCCAGCACAGCCAGCCCGGCAAGCGCCGAAGTTACAAAGGTTTTCGTCGCCGCCACGCTTAACTCTGGCCCTGCCATAATCGGCACGGTGTTGCGGCTGGCCCGCGCAAGCGGCGAATTCGGTTGGTTGGTTATGGCCAGCGTGCAGGCCTGCGCATCGGTTGCGGCCTGTGCCATCGCCACAATATCAGGGCTTTGTCCCGATTGCGAAATCGAAATACAGGCTGACCCGGCCAACCGCAGTTTTGCCCCAAAAATAGAGGCCACCGACGGCCCGATGGACGCCACCGGCAAGCCAAGCGACAGCTCGCAAGCATATTTCAAAAAGGTCGCCGCGTGGTCGGATGAGCCGCGCGCCACGGTGGATACGAAACCGGGGTTCACGGCGCGCAGATCGGCCGCCGCCGCTTCAATTGCGGCCCGGCCTTCGCCCAGCAACCGCCGTGTTGCGTCCGGAATTTCCGCGACTTCGCGCGCCATGTGGGTTTGTGTCATATCTTAGCCTGAAATTTGCAGTTCAGCGACGAAGTCATAGGCATCGCCGCGATAAATCGACTGGGTAAATTCCACCACCCGGCCGCTCGGAAGAAAAGACGTCCGCTCAATCCGCAACCCTGCCGCGCCAGGCTCAACCCCTAGCAATTCGGCGTCATTACCCTTCAAATTGCTCGCCGAAATTCGCTGCACTGCACGCACCGGGCGGTTGCCATTCCGCTCCAGCACCGCATAAAGCGAGCTTTCAACCGCCAGCGGGTTGGGTAGCATTTCGGTTGAAAGTGAGGCGCGCTCAATCGCCATTGGCAAACCATTGGCACAGCGCAGCCGGGCAATACGGGCCACAGAATCACCGCTATGCAGCCCCAATGTCAACATTTCTTGGGGCGAGGGCATGAACAGCCCACGCTCCAGCCATTTGCTTTCCACCACCATGCCGCGCCGGGCCATATCTTCAGTAAATGACGTGAGGCGCGAAAGTGATTGTTCAACCCGCTGCACCCGGCTAGCCACAAATGAACCCGAACCGCGGCGCTGCACGATCAGCCCATCATCTACCAGCGTTTCCACCGCTTTACGCACCGTCACGCGCGACAGGCCGGTTAGGCTGGCAATTTCACGTTCGGCCGGCAGCGGGGCCGCCGCAGGCAAAGTGCCATCTTGCACCGCGCGCTCAATATGGCGGCGCAATTGCAAATAGCGCGGGCCGCCATTGGGGCGCAGCCAGCGCACCGGGTCCAGCAACTGGTCAATCTGCAGGTTTTGCTCCATCAACCGTCCCCTTGCTGCATATTTCGCCGCATATCAGCACAATACCAAATACCTATTAGTGATACCGATATAATACCTTAACCCCAATGTGAAGCATAAACTTTACCCATATCAGTCCAATATAGCCATATTCCACGATTCAGAAAGAAATTTCCGCCACTGGTCAGAAAGCTGTAGACAAGTGGTATTGTTTTGGCATTGTATGCAGAGGAACGGGAGATTCGTAGTTATGCTGCGTAGAACTGAACAACCGCATGAATTGGCACAGGGGCTGGAAACACTGGCCCCCGAGGTGATTCTATCTGCGCTTGTCGAAGGTCAAATCGCAGCCCTGACCGCGCTGCGCCCGGTTTTGAATAATCTTGCCGCCGGGGCTGTGGCCATGGCCAACTCCATTCGCATGGGTGGCCGCCTCTATTACGCAGCGGCGGGCAGCTCCGGGCTTATGGGCATGGCTGACGGGCTTGAACTTCCCGGCACATTTGGCCTATCGCCGCAGCAGATCGTCATTGCGCTGGCGGGGGGTGCGGCAAGCCTAACACATATGGCTGGCGACACCGAAGATGACGCCAATGCAGCTGAGCGCGACGCCGCAAACCTTCGCCCACAAGATTGCGTTATCGGCATTTCCGCCTCCGGCTCCACCCCCTACCCTTTGGCATTTCTGCACGCCGCAGCACAGGTTGGCGCGGCGCGCATTGCGCTGGTTAACACCCCCGCCTCACCAATGTTGGCTGTGGCACAGGTTGGCATCTGCCTAGAAACCCCGCCCGAAGTTATTGCTGGTTCAACCCGGCTTGGTGCGGCCACGGCGCAAAAGGCGGCGCTCAATACCATGTCCAGCCTAATGGGCATGCAACTCGGCCATGTCCATGACGGCATGATGGTCAACCTCGTGGCCGACAATAACAAGCTCGCAGACCGGGCCGCGCGCATTGTTGCACGGATTGCGGGCTGCGATTTGGACACGGCGCATCACCATCTGACGGCGGCCAATGGCGCTGTTAAACCGGCCATTCTTTTGGCCAAAGGCGCGCGCAACCTTGCGCATGCCACCGAAATTCTGGGCATCGCGCAGGGACATTTGCGCCGCGCCCTTGAAGCCTTGTGATCGGGGCTCGCCCCGAACTCATAACCGCGCAAACGCGCACCTAACTGGGAGAGAGAGACTGAAATCTGCGAAATTGACAGGCCTACTACTGGCCTCAACCTTTTTGGCCGTGGCCTAAACCGCAGCCGCCGAGGAAGTCACAATCTATAGCTGGCGTGAGCAAGAGATCCCGCTTTGGCAGCATATTTCCGACAATAACCTGATTGATGGCGTGACCATCAATTTCGTGCGTCTGAATTCGGATGATTATGACACCAAATTGCGCATTGACCTACAGTCGGGCGGCCCCGACATTTTCCAAGGCCGCGCTGGTGCCGCTTGGCTTGCCTCTTTCATTGATGCGGGCGTGATTGTGCCGCTGGCAGGCGTTGATCTGTCCAACATGGCCCCCGCCGCGATGACCGCAGCCATGGGTGCCGATGGCCAAATCTACGGTGTTCCCTTCGCCATCCAAATGGAAAGCATCATCTAAAACAAAGGCGTTTTTGAAGCCAACGGCATCGAAGTGCCAACAACCATGGCCGAACTCACCGCCGCCGCCGATGCGCTCGCCGCTGCTGGCGTCACCCCAATGAGCTTTGGTGCCCGGTCCGGTTGGTGGCTGAACCAAGTTGTGGGTGAAGTTATGACTGCGGGTATGGTCGATGACGCCACCGCACAGGGCCTCATTGATGGCACGGTTTGCTTTACCGATCCGGCCTTTGTGGCCACACTTGAAGCGGTCGCTGGCTGGGAAGCAGCGGGCTATATGAACCCCTCGCCCATGGCTGATGATTACGGCGCAATGCGCACGGCTGTGGCCTTGGGTGAAGCGGCGATGATGATTGACGGTGTTTGGTCCTCTGGCCCGACCTCGCCCATGTATGAAATTGACCCTGATTTGGTCATGGGTTTCATGCCGGTTCCCGGTGACAATGGCAAAGTTTATGCCTTTGGTGACGGCACCTATCTGGCCAATTTGCCAGCGAAAAGGCCGAAGCCGTAGCCGCCGTTATGGCCTTTACAGCCACACGCGATTTCGCTGAACTCTTCGTCGCTCAGGTGGGTGAGCTGCCCGCTTATGGCGCCGAATACACCGCCGAAGACGCGCGCCTGAACATGGTTGCCGAGATGATCGCCAATAATTCATCCGCGCCAACCCCGTTCTTCGCCTATGCGCTCAACACGGGTGAACCTTCCTATGGCCAGTTGGTTGCCGATGGCTACCAAGCGCTTCTGTCAGGTGGTTCGACCGCAAGTGAAGTTGCGGCTGCCATTCAGGCAGGCTTGAATAGCTGGGACTATGTCGACGCGGCAAATTGCCAGTAAGCTGATATAATAAGGGCGCGCGGCGGCTTCCCTGCCGCGCGCCCCTTTTTGGCGAGAATGCCATTGACCTATAAGCAAAAAGCCCGCCTGCAACGCCTTGCGCTTCTGCTGCCCGGCGTCACGCTTTACGGCATTTTCAACTTCATGCCGCTGCTGGGCCTTTTGGGCCTGTCACTGGTGCGCTGGCCAGGTATCGGCCCTTCAGAATATGTTGGGCTTGGCAATTTCACCCAGTTATTGGGTGAACCTTATTACCGCGACCAATTTTTTAACGCCTTATTCCAGAACGTTTATTTCTTTGTGGTCATATCGGCGCGATGCTAATCCTTGGCACAGCCTTGCGTTACTGCTGAGCTTTCGCACATGGGGCCGCAACACCTACCGCGCGATTTTCTTTATCCCCTACCCGCTTGCCGGGGCCGCAGTGGCCTTTCTGCTCAACATGATGGTTGAAACCCGCGGCCCGATTAACACGCTGCTGGTCAAGGGCCTTGGCGTCATGGATGCCCCTATCGGCTTTTTGGGTGAGCCTGATTTAGCGCTCTCCACTCTCGCGGTTTTCTACACGTGGCACCGGCTCAGCTTTGCCATCATCCTGATCATGTCAGCCATCATCGCCGTGCGCGTACATTTGCTTGAGGCCGCGATGCTGGATGGTGCCAACCGCTGGCAAACCCTGCGCGCCGTGGTCTTTCCCGTGCTTGGCCCGGCGTTCATCCTAATCACCGTGATCGTCATGGTCGATGTGTTTAATAATGCCGATTATACCTTGCTGCTGATGGGCCCAGAAGCTGGCCCCCTGCGCAATACCGATATCATGGGCACCTTTCTGTTCCGCACATCCTTCGGTGGCTCGGCCACATCGGTCAATATCAACTTCGGCATGGCCGCGGCCATTGGGCTGATCACCGCGCTGCTTGTGCTGCCTGCAGCGCTGTATTTGTCGCTCAAAAATCTGCGCAAGGATTGATCCATGGACAAGCTTTTTCGCCTCAGCCGCCTTGAACAACTCGTCGTTCAATTCATCCTCATCGCTTGGGCCATTGTGGTGCTGTTTCCCATCGGCGTGGCCGTCATCAACTCCTTCAAACCCAATTTGGGCAAAGTTTATCGCGGCCCGCTAAACCTGCCCTCCACTTGGTCCTTCGGCAATTATGTGGAGGCATGGGTCGGTGCGAGTTTTGGCAAGTATTTCCTGAATTCCGTCATCATATCAGGCTGCACCGTAGTCATCGTCACATTCTGCGCCTCGACCACCGCTTTCGTGCTGTTGCGCATGCCTTTTCGCGGCTCCACAATCATTTTCGGCTGCTTCATGCTGGGGGTAATCATCCCCATCCGCCTTGCACTCGCGCCCTTATTCGTAATGGTCAACACGCTTGGCCTCTTGGATACCCTCACCGGGGTCATTCTCGTGCAATCGGCCTCAATGATGCCGGTCGCCGTATTTATCATGACCGCGTTCCTGCGCTCGGTGCCTGCCGAGCTTGAAGACGCCGCCCGCATGGATGGCGCATTACCGTTTTCCATTTACTGGCGCGTCGTGCTGCCACTTATCCGCCCCGCCATTGCCACGGTGGCCCTGCTCACCTTCGTGCAAAGCTGGAACGAATATTTCCTACCCCTGATCTTTCTGCAAAGCCCTGATAATTACCCCATTACCCTTGGCATTGCTGAATTCCGCAGCCAATTCGCCGTGCAATGGCATCTTATGTTTGCCGGTATCCTCATCATGCTGATCCCCACGATCATCGCCTTTATACTGGCCAGTCGCCAGTTCATTGAAGGCCTGACCCAAGGCGGGGTAAAGGAGTAAGCCATGTCCACGATTTCCATCAAAGGTCTCAATAAAGCCTATGGCAAAGTGCAGGTGCTGCACGACATCAACCTCGAAATTGGCGACAACGCCTTCGTCGTTTTCGTCGGCCCCTCGGGTTGTGGCAAATCCACGCTACTACGCACCATTGCCGGGCTGGAAGAACGCTCCTCCGGTTCCATCCACCTTGATGGCCGCGATATTTCGGATGATGCGCCCGTGGACCGCGATGTCGCCATGGTGTTCCAATCCTACGCGCTTTACCCGCAAATGACCGTGCGCGAAAATATCGGCTTTGCCCTGCGTATGGCCAAGGTCGATAAGGCCGAGATTGACCGTAAAGTCGTTGAAGCCGGCAAGTTGCTGAAGCTTGACCAATTGCTTGACCGTAAACCCAAAGACCTGTCCGGCGGCCAGCGCCAGCGCGTCGCCATCGGACGCGCCATTCTGCGTAGCCCCAAAGTGTTCTTGTTTGACGAACCCCTATCAAACCTTGATGCAGAACTCCGCGTTGATATGCGCCTGCAAATCGCCGCCCTTCGCCGCGAACTTTCGGCCACCTTCGTTTATGTCACCCATGATCAGGTGGAGGCGATGACATTAGCCGACACTATCGTCGTGTTACGCGATGGCTATATCGAACAAATCGGCGCACCGATGGACCTATACCACCGCCCGGCCAATCGCTTTGTTGCAGGCTTTATCGGCTCACCGCGCATGAACTTTTTGCCTGCGCGCGCACAGGGTAAATCTGCCGTGCTGGGGGATGGGGGACAAATTCCAATGGCGCATGAAGTTGCCGAGGAGGCTGAAATCGCACTTGACCTGCGCCCGGAACATTTGCGCCCCGCACAAGGTGGCGCGATTGCGGTGACAATTACCGAGATTGAAAACCTTGGCCCGGTATCCTACGCCCATTGTGCGCTGGGTGATGGCACCTTGCTTACCGCGCAACTGCCCCCTGATCATGGGCTAAAGCTGGGTGAATCGGTGAAACTGGGCGCGGAACTGGCCCATTTGCATGTGTTTGATGCACAAGGCACGCGCATTGGCGGCGGGGCCGCGCATGGCTGACCTGCTGGTCCGATTGCTTGACCTGCCCCAAAAGCCAAAGCTCGCTGAGGGGTTAATCATCCGCCGCCCGCTATCGGCGGAAGCCGGGATCATCGCCGATTGGGTTACCGCGCATTTCAACCGCGGTTGGGCCGATGAAATTGCCCCAGCTTATAGCCGCCAACCCATTAGCATGCTGATCGCCCAGCGCGGCCAAACCTTGCTGGGTTTCGCCGCCTATAACGTAACAGCGCCGGGTTTTTTCGGCCCAACCGGCGTGGTGGACCATGCCCGCAGCCAAGGCATTGGCGCTGCGCTCGTCTGGGCTGCCATGGATGGCTTGCGCGCCCTCGGCCATGTTTACGCCTTCATCGGCGATTCCGCCGATGATGCATTTTACGCCCGCAACTGCGGCGCGATTACCCTACCCGGCTTAGGCACTAGCCTTTACGCCCATATGTTGCAGGCAAAACATGACTAAACCCCATGTCACGGCGCATTGGTCAACTGGGCCGAATAACGGCACATTTACCATAACCCTGCATGGGGCACAGGCGCTGCCACACGGCTACCGCCTCGCCTACACCAGCCAATTGCGCACACTATCGGGTGCAATCAAAGGCGCTGAATTACTGCAAGTTGATGGCAGCTTTCACCTTGTCGCGCCCTTGGCCGCAGGCCCTCTAACCTTCACCCTTAGCGATTTGTCCTTTAGTCCAAAACACGCGAATGACGGCGTGATGAGCACCTTTTTGGTTTTCCTCGATGGCCGCACGCAAGACATCCCGGCGGCAGCACTGACATGCGATAATCCGCCAGTGGATACCGCACCATCTGCCCCACCTGCACCCAAGCCCGGCCTTGGCGTTTCACCCATGCCAGCTGAAGTCGCGCTCACCGGCACAGCCGCCGCACCGCTTGGCTTCACCCTCGCCCCCAATACCAGCTCCGGGTTACGCGCTGCGTTTGAATCAACCGCCATGCTCTATGCCTGCTTATTCCCAGAGCTCCCGCAATTGTTTGGCCCCGGCCCCGCGCAGATTAGCCATAGCCCAACAGATTTAGGCGGTGAGGGTTACCGTCTTTCATTCTGCGACACAGGCGTTGAAGTTCAGGCGCGCGATTCCGCCCTGATTTACGCGCTCATTACACTGGCCCAAGCCGCCCATCATGCCCGCCTGAAACCTATGCAATTCATCTATCCCGCCCCCGGCTCTACAATCACCGATGCCCCACGTTTTGCGTGGCGCGGCGCGCATCTGGATGTGGCCCGACGGTTCTACCCAATTGCGGATATCAGCCGCTTTCTGGCCATAATGGCTTGGCATAAACTCAACCGATTCCATTGGCTCTTAACTGATGATGAGGCTTGGCGCATCGAAATCCGCGCCTTCCCCGCGCTCACCGAAATCGGCGCCACGCGCGGTTGGGGCAAAGCGCTACCCCCACTGCTGGGCGATGGTGCAGCTGGGCAAACGGGCCATTATAACCAAGCCGAAGCCGCCGCAATTGTGGCCGAGGCCGCCCGCTTGGGTATCGAGGTCATTCCCGAAATTGACATCCCCGCCCATAGCGCCGCCACCCTGCGCGCCCTGCCGCATTTGGTTGACCGCGATGAAACGCCCAATAGCTATATCTCGGTGCATGGGTTTCGTAACAACGCGCTCAACCCCGGCCTACCCGCAACGATGGATTTTGTGAACACGGTGCTGGATGAATTACTGCCGATTTTCCCCGCCAAAATTTTTCATCTCGGCGGCGATGAAGTTGCCCCTGGCGCTTGGGCAACCTCACCCGCCGCCCTCAGCCTTAACCTTTCAGATAGAAATTCCATCCAGTCGGGCTTCATGCAGCACTGCCAAGACCGGCTCGTAGCGGAAGGGCGGGTGTTCGGCGGCTGGGATGAATGCGCCTATGGTGATGGAATTGACCCCGACAATGCCTTACTTTTTGCATGGCAAAGCGCAAAAATGGCAAAAAACCTCGCGTTTTGCGGTTACAATGTAACTTTTACGCCCGCGGCGGCCTATTATCTCGATATTGCGCAAAGCCATGCCTGGGACGCCCCCGGCGCAAGTTGGGCCGGCATGACGCCGGTGCAAGTCACCTATGAAACTGAGCCTGCCGATTGGGTTGCGGACCCCGCGAAACTGGCGGGCGTGCAGGCCTGTATCTGGTCAGAAACGCTGGCCACACGCGATATTTTTAACCATCAGGTTGTGCCGCGATTAGGGGCCATAGCTGAGACCGGTTGGAGCGCAAAAGCGGCAAAGGATTGGGCGCGTTTTATGGCGCTTTCTACATATTTTCCAACGCTTTAGCGTATTGTAGGTGTCAGAGCCTCCGGCGGGGATATTTTTGAACAAAAGATGACGCGGGGCGGCCTGTGCTATGGCTGAACGCGGCGCGGGCGCAGCGGTTTCACGCGCGCAATCTTGCCGCGCCGCCACCGCAAAGCGCTACCCTCGATCTATTAATCAAGGGTTGGTGCGCGGCAGTTTATTGTTATGTTTCAGCTGCTTGAGCTAGTTGGATAGCAATGTCACAGGCGCGGATCAGGCTTGATGGGTTCGCCTGCCCGGTTTGTACAATATCAAAAGCGGTGCCATGGTCGGGGCTGGTGCGCACAAAGGGCAAGCCGAGCGTTATATTCACACCCTCATCCAGCCCCATATATTTAACGGGAATCAAGCCTTGGTCATGGTATTGCGCCACGACCACATCAAACTTACCCTGCCTTGCGGACATAAACACAGTGTCGCCCGGCCAAGGCCCAGAGGCATCTATTCCCTCAGCTTTTGCGGCCGCAATGGCCGGGGCGATGATCTCAATTTCCGCACGCCCAAAAAGCCCGCCTTCACCCGCATGGGGGTTTAACCCGGCTACCGCCACGCGCGGCGCGGCGACGCCAAGCGCCTTGCAGCCCTGATGGGCTAGGCGGATAGCGCGCAGATTTGCGTGGAAATCGGCGGCTTTTATGGCGTCCAGCAGTGAAAGATGGATTGTCACCAATACCGTACGAATTGCATCATTGACCAACATCATGGCCACATTTGGCGCGCCCGAAAAATGCGCTAGCATTTCAGTATGGCCGGGGAATTTGATGCCTGCGGCTGACAAGGCTTCTTTATGGATTGGGGCCGTTACCAGCCCGGCGACCTGCCCGGCCATGGCGAATTTAATACCCGCCAAAATGGCATCATAAGCGGCTTGGCCCGCCACTGCCGAAACCGCGCCCAGCGCGGGCATTGTGCCCAGCGCTGAGGTTTCGACCACCCCAATGTGACCGGACTCAGTCACGCGCGGATCTTGAACCGCATGTAGTGGCAGGGTGCAGCCGATACGAACCGCTGCCGCGCGCAGCACCCCCATATCACCCAGCACAACAGCCCGTTGGCCCGCCATGAGCGCACGCAGGGTAATTTCCGGGCCTATGCCTGCCGGATCACCCATACTAATGGCGAGAGGTTTGCTCATCCGCGCATCCGCGCGCCATCAGCATCCCATAATGGGCCGTCAAGCATCCGGGCGGGGCAGCGTTCACCGAGGATTTCAATTTCGGCTGTTAGCCCCGGTTTGATCAGCTCAACCGGTACAAATGCGATGGCAACCGATTGATTTGTCCAATGCGAATAGCCGCCAGATGTACAAAAGCCGACCACTTTATCGCCGATCCAAACCGGTTCATACGCCACAACATCGGCATCCTTGGCATCAATCACAAAGGCAACTTGGCGGCGTGCTGAACCTTCGGCCTTTTCCTTCATGGCCGGGGCTTTGCCGATCCAATCACTGGGTTTGTTCCAGCGGATGAAGCGATCAATGCCGGTTTCGCCGGGCATATAATCAGGCGAGAACTCGCGCGCCCAGCTGCCAAATAGCTTATCTAGCCGCAGGCTCATCATGGCGCGCATGCCAAACGGGCGCAGACCAAGGTCTTGGCCAGCCTCCCACAGGGCGTTCCACAAGGCGCGCTCGCTCATGAAATCGGTGAAAATTTCAAATCCAAGGTCGCCGGTATAGCTGACGCGCTGCACAAGGCAGTTGGCCATGCCGATCGTGATACGCTTGGCATCCATGAATTTGAACGCTGTTGCGGAAACATCGGCGCGGGTGACACGGGCCAGCAAATCACGCGCGCGCGGGCCGGCAATTTGAAAGCCAGTTACGGTGTCAGACACGTTTTCAACGCAGACATTATCGGCTAAATTCTGCTGGAACCAACGCAAATGCTGGTCTTGCGCGCCATATGATCCGGTGATTTGAAATTCAGTTTCGCTGAGGCTTGTCACGGTAAAATCACCGATGATCCGGCCCTTATGCGATAGCATTGGCGTAAGCGACAAGCGCCCCGGCTTGGGGATATTGCCGGCCATAATCCGGTCTAGCCAAGCCCGTGCGCCGGTTCCGGTGACCCGGAATTTGCCAAAGTTTTGCACCTCGTTGATGCCAACACCTGTGCGCACGGCCTGGACTTCTTGGGCCGTTGCCTCCCACGCATTGGAGCGTTTGAAGCTGGGGGTTTCATAGCGCGGCTCGCCTTTGAGGGCGAAATAGTTCGGCACCTCTAGCCCATATTGCTGGCCCCAAACGGCGCCCATCCCATCAAAAATATCATACATTGGCGTGGTGCGCAGCGGCCGCGCCGCGGGACGTTCCTCATTCGGATAGCTGACCGAGAACCGCATTTGATAATTCTCAATGACCTTGGGCACGGTATAGCCGGGTGAGGTCCATTTGCCAAAGCGCGCTACGTCAAAGCCGCGTGGGTCGACCTCAGTTTCACCATGGATCATCCATTCGGCGAGCGATTTGCCCATACCGCCACCTTGGCTGAACCCGGCCATTACGGCGCAGGCTGACCAGTAGTTACGCAGGCCCGGCACAGGGCCAATAAGCGGATTGCCGTCTGGGGCGAAGGTGAACGGGCCGTGGATGACGTTTTTGACCCCGGCATGTTCGAGCACCGGAAAGCGGCGATAGGCGAAATTGACGGAATCTTCGATTTTGTCAAATTGTTCGTTCAGAAGCTCATGGCCAAAATCCCATGGGGTGCCGTCAACCGACCACGCCTCACAGGGCTTTTCGTAAAATCCGATGCACAGGCCACGGCCCTCTTGGCGCAAATAGCTTTCACCGCCTGGGTCCATCACATGCGGGAATTCAACGTCACGATTATAAATTTCGGGGATGTCATCGGTCACCAAATATTGGTGCGCCATGGGCAACAAGGGTAGGTAAACACCTGCCATGGCCGCAACTTCGCGCGCCCAAAGGCCACCAGCATTGACCACATGTTCGGCATGAACAGTGCCCTGTTCGGTAACCACATCCCATGTGCCATCAGGGCGGGGGTTGGTTTCAAGCACGCGGTTATGTTGGATAATGGTCGCCCCGCCCATGCGCGCGGCTTTGGCATAGGCATGGGTGGTGCCAGACGGGTCTAAATGGCCATCAAGCGGGTCATATAACCCGCCAAGCACGCCGTCCACATTTACCAAGCCATCGGTCATTTTGGTAATTTCAGCGGGGGTCAGCACCTCGGTATGTAGGCCCATATAGCGGTGCTTGGCGCGTTCAGCCTTGAGCATTTCAAAGCGCGCGGCATTGTCAGCCAAGGTTATGCCGCCCACATGATGCAACCCGCAATTCATGCCGGTAATGGCTTCCAGCTCTTTGTAAAGCTGGATAGTATAGCCTTGCAGCGCAGCCATATTTGTATCGCCGTTGAGCGTATGAAACCCGCCCGCAGCGTGCCAAGTAGACCCAGATGTCAGGTCTGAACGCTCAATCAACATCACATCAGACCAGCCGAGCTTGGTAAGGTGATACAGAACCGAACAGCCGACGACCCCGCCGCCAATAACAACAACTTGCGCAGAATTTTTCATAGGACTCCCCTTTGACACCGGGCGCCAAGCTGCGCGCGAATCGCGGCGAAATCAATTGCTTGAAGCGACTTTTTTGTGCCGTTTTTGGGTTATTCTGATGTGAGGGCCAATTGGGTGGCGTCGGGGGTGCCAAGTAGTTTGAGCATTTTATGCCCATCAAAGGCCCCAAGCCGGGCCTGGGCAATGGGGGTTGCGCGGGCATCTCCAAGTTCAATGGTCAGGCCTTGCAGGCAATCATTGGGCAATTCCAGAATATCGCCCGCCCGCATATCGGCCACGTCGCGCGCGCCCATCACTTGGCGATGAAGCACCGCGCGCAACTGAACTGCCGCGCTTTGCAGCGCTTGGGCTAATAGGGCCGGATTTAGCGGCGGAGCCGGTGCAGGGCGGATCGGTTTAGGTGCTGGGGGCTGTGCCAATTTGGCTGGCAAGATAAGGCGTAAACGGCTGGGTTTAAGGGCCGGGAGGGTAAGGGAAAATTCAAAACTACACCAATCAGCCTTGGGTGCTGGGCCAAGCGGACCATACTGCAAAAGCCCCGGCGCAAGTGGCCGCGCTGGGTGCCATTGGGCCAAAACTAGCTGCAACTGCTCGGCTAAAACGGCACATAGCGCCATATCAATTGCCGAAAGCGGCTTGGCATTCAGGGGAGCACATAGCCGGGCGGCCACAACGTGGCGGGCAAGATCATCGGGGATGAACAGATAGGCCATTGCGCCGCCAACTTGCGGAAGGGCCGCCATGAGCTGGTGCGATTGTAACAATTTGCGCAGCGTGGCCACGCGCGGTTGGCTTTGCCGATGCAAACCAATGTTCACGTCTTGGCCAAGAACGCGCGACAATGCGACTGACGCGTGCTTGCAAAAGAAATCTGGGAAGCTGAGCGGCGCGTTTGGCACCGCTGATTGGGTTCGAACCAAAAGATGGGCGGCATTCTGCGCCATAACAGCCTCCGATATTGACTGAGGGCAGCATCGGCAGAATTGGTGAATATGAGGTTACTGCCGCAATTTAGCTTAATTGCCCCGCGCTTTGCGGCCCATGGTTACCCCTTAGAAACATTTGCCCGCCAATCTGGCCCGTGGGTTCTGGGTTATGGGGTGCGTTATGCCGGTTTCAAACGAATTACGTCCGATTATTAAGCGAAAGAAAATCATTCAGGCGGGTGGCCATCATGGCGGTGCCTGGAAGGTGGCCTATGCCGATTTTGTAACCGCGATGATGGCGTTTTTTCTGCTGATGTGGCTGCTGAATGCCACCACCGAAGAACAGCGCCAAGGCATTGCCGCCTATTTCAACCCCGGCATTCCGGCCTATATGGAAACCGGCGGCGGCGATGGCATGTTCAATGGTTCAGACGTGTTTACCGAGATGACCGAAAACCAATCGGGCACCGGGGCGAGCAGTGAATATCCAGCAGAAATTGAAAACGCGGCGGGCGATACAGGTGCCGCGCCCATGGCCGATGCTGGCCCGGCCGAGGACCGATTTACCGAGATTGAAAGCCAGTTCCGGGGTGATAGCGGTGAAAGTTCAGTCGAGAATTCGCTGCTTGCGCATGTTAATACGCGCATCACCGACGAAGGGCTGATCATTGAGATATTTGATCTGCCAGATAGCCCGCTTTTTGAAAGCGGCACGGATCAGCCCACCGAAACCGCGCAGCAATTGCTGCATATGATCGCCGATGTTATCGGCATGGTCACCAATGATATTGCCCTTGGAGGGCATTTGGCCCCCACACCCGAAGCGGGTGCGATAAGTGACGGGTTTACCCTATCGGCCCGCCGCGCGCAGGCCGGGCGCATTGCGCTGGCGCGCTACGGCATTGACCCGGCGCGCTTTGCTCGCATTGCAGGCTTGGCTGACCGTGATCCGGCCTTGGTCGATGGCCCCGATTTTCGCAATCGGCGGTTGGAAATTATTTTACTGCGGCGGCCAGCGGGCGGCTAAAGCACAGAAAATAGATTCAATTGCATCTGTTAGGGCCATCTTAAACTGGGGGCTGCAAATCTGGGCAGGCAAATTCTTGTTCGATTTGAAAAGGCGAGCCCATGACGATTTCTTCTGCAATGAATGCCGGTGTTGCCGGGCTAAATGTAAATGCCAGTAAACTGGCCACGATCGCCGATAATATCGCGAATTCTAAAACCTACGGGTATAAGCGTGTTGATGCCGATTTTACCGCCATGGCCCTGCCCGAACAAAGCGGCAAATATACCGCGGGCGGTGTGCGCGTTTCCACCTATCGTGAGGTGACGGCGCAGGGCGCGCTGATCAGCACCGCAAATTCAACCGATATTGCCGTGGGCGGGCGCGGCATGTTGCCTGTCAGCAGTGCGGCGGCGGTTGGGGCTGGCCCCGGCCCCTACCCCTTGATGATGACCGCGACAGGCTCATTCCGTCCTGATTCAAACGGCATTTTGCGCACCGAAAGCGGGCTTGTATTGCTGGGCTGGCCAGCCGCCCCCGATGGGACGGTGCCCCCCCAATCGCGCGATTCATCAGCCGGGCTATTGCCTGTGGATGTAACCCATAACCAGTTTGCCGCCGACCCAACAACCAAGATTGGCCTCGGCATTAACCTACCGGCCAATGCTACGGCAGCAGGTGGGAGCGGTGATTCGATGGAAATCTCGTTGGAATATTTTGACAACCTTGGATCAACCCAAACCATGACGGCCGTTTTTACACCGCAGGTGCCGGTGGCGGGCCAATCTAACCTTTGGACATTGGAAATTATTGACCTTGCGACGGGCACAGCGCCGATTGCCGAATTTACGGTGCAGTTTGATGCCACAACCGGATTGGGTGGCTCAATTTTGTCGGTAGCGCCGGTATTTGGCGGCAGCTATAATATCGCGACAGGCGAGATTGATGTGACATTTGACCGTGGCCCCGTAACCATTTCGGTAGGTGCGCCGGGGGCTTCAACGGGGCTTACGCAACTCTCCGACCAGTTCGCCCCGATCAGCCTGTCCAAAAACGGGGCCCCAACTGGAAACGTGACCTCGGTTGAGATCGATTCCAATGGGATCGTCTCAGCGAATTATGACAGCGGCTACTCGCGCGTTATTTTTCAGGTGCCGCTGGTCGATGTCGCCAATCCAAATGCGCTTGATCCGTCAATGGGGCAGTCTTTTACCGCTACACGCGATAGCGGGCAGTTCTTTTTATGGAATGCTGGCGATGGGCCGACAGGGGCCACAATTGGGTATGCTTTGGAGGAATCCACCACCGATATTGCTGGTGAATTGACCGCGCTGATCCAAACACAGCGCGCCTATGCTTCAAACGCCAAAATCATCCAAACCGTCGATGAAATGTTGCAAGAAACCACGAATATCAAACGCTGATCCGGGAACGGGGCCAGCTAACCGGAGATCATAACCATGGGACTCTCATCCGCCTTATCAATTGCCAATACGGGGCTATCCACCGTGTCGCGCGCGGCAGAAATTGTGTCCAACAATGTTGCCAATGCCACGGTCGAAGGCTATGCGCGCCAAGACCTTGCTTTATCAGCGCAACTGGTTGGCGGGCATAGTGCCGGGGTGCGGATAGATGCCGTTATACGCAGCCAAAGCGTGCAAACCACGGCCGCACGCCGCCAAAGCCAAAGTGAATTCGGGGCCTTGCAAACCGAAGCACAGGGCCGGTCGCAACTGGCCAGCTTGCTTGGCCTGCCGGGTGATGCGGATGCGCTGGCCTCACATATGGTGGCCTTTGAAGATGCGCTGCGGGCTGCGGCCAACGCCCCCGATTCCACCAGCCTTCTGGCCAATCTGGCTGACCGCGCGGGCCAAGTTGTGAATAAACTGAACGGGATTTCAACGCAAACCAGCGCCGTGCGGGTTGGGGCGGATCGCAGCATCGCGCAACAGGTTGAAACGGTGAATATGTCACTGAAACAAATCGAAAGCATCAACGCACAAATTCGTATGCGCGCCCGCAGCGGCGATACGGCTGGTTTGGAAGATGAGCGCCAGCGGCTGATTGACCAGATCAGCTCTATCATCCCTATACGCCAACTGGCCCGCGATGGTGGTGATGTAGCACTTTATTCCAAAGGCGGGGTGCAGCTGCTGGATGGCACTGCCAAGCAGCTTAGCTTCACGCCGACCCCGGTCATCACACCAGATATGACGCTGGCCAGTGGCGCGCTGTCAGGGTTGGTGGTGAATGGTCGCCCGGTTAGCATTGGCACTGGCAGCGGGCAAATGGATGGCGGATCGCTCGGGGCGTCGTTCATGTTGCGCGACACGATTGCACCCCTATTTAGTGCACGCATTGATTCGATCGCCCGCGATTTGGCTGAACGATTTGAAGACCCGGCGATTGATACAACCCGCGCGCCCGGTGATGCGGGGTTATTTACCGATGCAGGAGCGCTGAGCGCTCCCGCTAATGAATTGGGCCTCGCAGGCCGATTGCGCCTAAATGCCATTGCAGACCCAACCCAAGGCGGTGCGACTTGGCGGTTGCGTGACGGGCTTGGTGCTGCGCTTCCGGGTGATGCCGGCGATGCAGCACTGCTTGTTTCAATGATAGCTGCCATAGCCGCCCCACGCGCACCATCGGCGGGTGCAGGGATAGCGTATTCGCTTGGCGCCGCCGATTTGGCGGGTGAAATTACCGCGGACAGTTTTGCCGCTAGCCATCGCGTTGAAACCAAGGCTGCGTTTTCATCCGGCCAATTCGATGTGTTGCGCAACCGCGAGCTTGGCGAAACCGGCGTGAATACTGATCGTGAGTTGCAAAACCTGTTGCTGATTGAACAGGCCTATGCGGCCAATGCACGGGTTATCAGCACGGTTGATAGCCTTTTGCGTACCCTGATGGAGATATAAAATGTTTATCAGCCCTGTGATTTCCGATTTGCAAAGCCAACGAGGGCTGGAACAACGCGGCGCGCAAACCCGCGCGCAACTTGATGTTGCCAGCCGAGAAATGAGCACCGGCCGCACATCGGACCTTGTTGCCGCAACCGGCGGAGATTTGAGCGGCCTGTTTATGCTGGAGCGCGCAATGGTGCGGCTGAATAGCCAAACCGAAGGGCTAAACGTGGCCGCCGCCAAGGCAACCAATATGCAACATCATTTGAGCGCGCTGGCACAGGGCGTCGCGCCCTTTGGTGTTGGCCTGCAGGCCGCGCTTAGCCGCCATGATTATTTGCAAGCTGATACAATTGCCAACGGTGCGCGCGCGGCATTTGATGCGGCTGTTTCAGCATTAAATGGCCGCCATGGACGCCATGCGCTATTTGCCGGTGCCGCTGTTGATGGCCCTGCATTGGTCGATAGCGATGCCATTTTCGCAGATTTGGCCGCGCTTTCCACCGGGGCCGCGGATGGGTTGGATGCTATTGCCGCCATTGAGGATTACTTCAACTTGCCGGGCGGCGGATTTGAAACCACGGCCTATATTGGAAGCCAAAATGCCGCGCCCAGCGTTGAAATTGCGCAAGGCCAGCGCCTAAATTATTCCATAAGCGCCGATGAACCGGCCCTACGCGATAACCTGCGCGCCTTGGCATTGGTGGCCTTGGCTGCAACCGGCGCCCATCCGGGCACCGCCGCCGATGCACGGCTTATGCTGCGCGAAGGTGCTGATGTTGCGCTTGGGAATGGGCGCGATGTTTTGGCCTTGGGTGAACAAATTGGCCATGCCCAGCAGCGGATTGATGAAACCATTGCGCGCAGCGCCGCCGAATATCACGGGCTTGATCTGCGCCGTGTAGCTCTGGTTGCCGCCGACCCCTATGAAACCGCCAGCCGCTTTCAAGCCCTCCAAGGGCAAATGGAGATTATCTATGAAATTACCGCCAGAATGGCGAATTTGCGCTTGGCTAACCACCTGCGCTAGGGGGCTATTTGCCGCGTTATTATGTGTGGCTAACCCCGTGCTGGCCGATGTCCGCATCAAAGACCTTGTCGAAATTGACGGGGTGCGCGGGAATGATTTGGTTGGCTATGGCTTGGTCGTTGGGTTGAATGGCACGGGTGATGGGTTACGCAATGCGCCCTTCACCGAAGAGGCCATGCAAAACCTGCTGGAACGGCTGGGCATCAACGTAACCGGCGAACAGTTTCGCCCAAAAAACGTGGCCGCAGTGCTGGTTACAGCCGAATTGCCGCCCTTTGCCCGCGCGGGTGGGCGGATTGATGTGACCGTGTCAACGATTGGTGATGCATCCAACCTCATGGGCGGCACGCTGATTATGACCCCGCTGAACGCCGCCGATGGCCAAATTTATGCGGTGGCCCAAGGGTCCATTATTGCGGGCGGCACAGTTGCGGCGGGCAATGGCGCTTCTGAAACCCAAGGCGTGCCGACGGCGGGTGTTATCCCCGGTGGGGCGCGTGTTGAACGTGAAATTGCGTTTGATTTTACAGCGATGCGCACGCTGCGCCTGGCGCTGCGCAACCCTGATTTTACTACAGCCGCGCGGATTGAACGCGCGATCAATGACCGGTTCGGCATTGCGATCGCTGTAATGCAAGATAGCGGCACGGTGTCATTGGATTTGCGCATTGCCAACGCACCCTCGCCCGCACATTTGATAAGCCTGTTGGAAAATATTGAAGTTGCGCCCGATATGCGCGCCCGCGTTGTGGTCGATCAACGCTCGGGCACCATTGTGCTGGGGGCAGATGTGCGGATTAGCCGTGTGGCCGTTAGCCAAGGCAACCTAACCTTGCGCGTGCAAGAGGCGCCGATTGTGGTCCAGCCCAGCCCGTTTAGCGAAGGCGAGACCATTGTCGTGCCACGCACTGAGGCCACGATTGATGAAGAGCCGGGTACGCAACTCGCCCTTGTTGAGACCGCGGTTTCACTGCCCGAGGTCATTGAAGGGCTAAATGCGCTGGGGGTTTCGGCGCGTGACATGATTGATATTCTTAAAGCCATTAAAGCTGCGGGCGCGCTGCATGCCGAATTTATTGTGCAATAAAGCCCCGGCATAGGTTGGCTGTGGCGTAGAAAATTAGGTGGCACTTGCGGGGCAACAGCGGCGGCCCGCTGGCCTAATCCTTGCTGAGCAAGCGCCGGGTGAGCGCGGCCTCGATTACTTTCACAGTATCAGACGATATTTTTTGACTGCCCGACATGCCCAGCACCGCCTGCTGTGCCAAAGTTTTTGGTAGTTTTCCCAGCACGTTGCGTGCCTGATCGGGCGCAACCCTACCCAGCACCCAACCAATGGTTTGCGGATGTTCTTCTCCAAGCATATCCACCATTTCATCGGCAGACATACTGGCAATAAAGGCCCAAAGGTTAAGCTTTGGCACACCAACTTCGGCCAACACCCTATCCACCACGTCTGCATCCAAAACAGCACCCAGCATGGCGCGGGCTTGCGCGATGCCCCCGTCTATCGCTGCGGAATTGTTCAATGCTAGCAAAAAGTCGCGGATCACATCACGCACGGCATCATCATGCAAATCACGCACCTTTTGCAGCGCTTGAGAAAAACGGCGTAGGTCAGCCGTGCGCAGCCCGCGCAGCACAAGTGCCGCCTGGGCAGGCTGCAAATTCGCGACAATAACCGCTGATTTTTCAAGCGCTGATAAGCGCCGGCTAACGCTCATCTTCGCGGGTTTAGGTGGGGCATAGGTTGTCATTGATAGCTCCGCACCAAAGCGCCCGCCAGCAATGACCAACCGTCTGCAATGACAAAAAACGCCAGTTTAAACGGCAGTGAAACCACGGCGGGCGGCACCATCATCATGCCCATCGACATCAGCACTGCGGCGATAACAAGGTCGATGACCAGAAACGGCAAAAACACCAAGAAGCCGATTTCAAAACCGCGCTGGATTTCGGACAATAAAAACGAGGGCACAAGAACACCAAGCGGGGTTGCGTCCTCGGGGTTAACGGGGAGGGGGGAGGCGTCTTGCATCATGGCAAGCGTGGCGGGCTGAACGCGGCCTTCCATAAAAATACGAAATGGGGCCAACGTGCGGGTTATGGCGGTTTCGGTATCAATTTGCCCATCGATAAGGGGTTGCACACCGCTGGCCCATGCCTCGGAAAATACCGGCTGCATTACGAACCACGTTAAAAACATCGCGAGGCTAACTATCATCATATTGGGTGGCGCCTGCTGCACGCCGATGGCTTGGCGCAGAATAGACAGCACCGTCACCATGAACGGAAAACACGTGATCATGATGGCCAGACCGGGTGCAAGGCTGAGCAAGGTCAGCATCACAAATAACTGAACCGTGCGCAGCGAGAGGGAGCCACCATCGCCCATATCCAGCGTTACGCTTTGCGCCAAAGCGGGGCTGAGGGCGACCGTAAAGAGCAGTGCGAGTGCGGAAAAACGCAAATTCAAGCCCCTTCGGGCAGGGCAACAATTTCGATCAGACGCACAGCCAGCTTACCGGGCTCGCCCTCCATCTCTTGAAGCTCGCCACGCGCGATCAGCTTGTCGCCAACAAAAATCTCAACCGGATCTTCAATCCGACTATCAAGCGCCAGCACGGAATCGCGCCGCAGTTTCAATAAATCGCCAATCAGGGGGCGTGCGCGACCAACGGAAATAACCACCTCCATCGGCACGCCCATCAATGCGCTTTCGCGCGACAATGCGGCCTCGGCGTTGGGTTCGCGATCAAAACTGTTTGCGGTGCTATCCGGCATGGGCTTCTCCTATGAGGGGCTTATCTGAGCGGGGGTTTTGGGTGTTCGGTTTGGGTTGTGCGAAAAAGCGGGCACAAACGGCCTGTGCGGCATTTAACGCTTCGCCAAGGTCAATTGCGTCAAATCCGCCCGCCCAATACAGCCGCGCTTCAAGCGGATGAAGTGCGCTATCTGCTGCGATTGAAAATTCGGCAGGGGTTTGCTTCAGTACTGCCGTGATACCCTCAACGTTTTCAGGGGCGAGCTTGAGGGTCAAAATATCATCGGGGGCTTGTTCAGCCGCGCTGGCAATCGCTTGGGTGATTTCGGCAATGAGGCCGTTATAGGCCAGCGGCGGTAGAATGGCTGCGCTGAGTATATCAAGCAATGGGCGCAGGCCAATGAGCGCGCCAGCTCGGGCCTCGGCCCGCGTTAGAATCGTATCTTGCAAAGCTTCAAGAATTGGGGCCAGCAGCTTGGATTTTTCCGCCTCAAAGGCTGCTGATGCGGCACTGGCACCGGCCTTGACGCCTTCGGCATAGGCGGCCTCGCGCAGGGCCACAATCTCATCAGGGCCCGCAAAGCCCTGATCCTTGGCTGTTGGTGGCAGCGGAATGAATGTTTCTAAGCGGAGCGCGCCCATTATGCTGCGGTCTCCGCGCCAGATTCCGGAGTTTCAATCCAACTGCGCAGCAGGCGGGTCGAATCCTCAGAGCGTTCTGTCATCGCCGCGCGCAATTGCTCCATTGGGTCAGGTGCGGAGTAATCTTCAATCACGCGCGGCCCGCCTTTGGTCCCGCCTTCGGTGTTGTAACCAAGGCGCGCAACGCGGCCGTCGCTTTCATCGCCATCAAGCATGGGCGCAATGGTTGCCGGCGCGGGGCGGGCCAAAACCGGACGCACCACAAAGAGCGCCAGCGCCAAAATTACCAAGGCCAAGACGCCAAGCTGAATTAGGGTTAGCAAATTGGTCGCCAACAGCCCCATCAGCCCAGTTGATTGAACAAATGTCCCTGCATCTTGGGGCAGTGAAAACGGCATTGAGGCGATTGTAACAACATCGCCGCGCGCGGCATCAAACCCCACGGCTGATTGCACAAGCGTGCGCAGCGAGTCGATTTCAGCCGCTTCACGCGGGGTATAGGCCAATTGCCCATTCGCATCGGGCGCGCCAATATCATTGATCAGCACCGCAACCGACAAGCGCTTAATATCACCGGCAGGGCGCAGGGTTTCGCGCAGCGTTTCGGATGTGTCGTAATTCACAACTTCGCGGTTATCATTGCGCGACGAGCTGCCCTGCCCACCCGGTGCGGCCCCCGTTTCTGGCAGGTTACTGGCAACGGTTACCGCTGAGCCGCCAGCTGCCGCGTCAGTCGCAGTTTCGCTGCGGCTTTCGGTTTCTTGGGAAACGGCGACGCGAGCATCGGGGTTAAGCAGGCGCTCGGTTACGGTTTCTTGTTGGCTGACGGTATCGAGTGTCAGTTCGACAATGGCATTGCCAGGGCCAACACGGGCGGCCAGTAAGCGCTCCACATTGGCGCGCATGGCAGCGGCCCTTGGGTCAAGCTCGCCAGCACCCGTAGCTGCGCCGCCTGCGCCTGCCAATACCAACCCACGCGCTGAATCTATCAAAGCCACATCTTGCGGGTCGAGCCCAGCGACAGCCGACGCGACAAGATAGCGAATTGCTTCGGCCTGCGGGGCACCAAGCGGGCCACTTGCGGTGGTCACCGTGACCGAGGCCGTCGGCTTGCCTGAACGCGCAAAGGGTTGCTGGCTTACCGCGGCAATATGCACCCGCGCGGCGCGAATTAGGCTTGAGGACACAATGGTGCGCGCAAGCTCCCCCTCTTTGGCGCGCCAATAGGCGGCATCAAACATTTGCGCGGTCGTGGAAAACCCTGAAAGCGAATCAAGCAATTCATAGCCAACGCCACCATTTGTTGGCAAACCATCAGCCGCCAAGGACATGCGCACCTGATCGCGCTGTCCGGCGGGCACATAAATCGAATCACCCCGCACCTCATAGGCGACACCTTGCGCTTCCAATGCGCTCACAACTTGGCCCGCCTCAGCCGCCTCAAGCCCAGCATAAAGCAAGGCATTGGTGGAACGTCCAGCCACCTGGGTAAGCCCATAAATCGCCACAAGGGTTGCGATTACGGCCAGAATTGCCACAAGCCGCTTTTGTGGTTCGATTGCATTCCACATGGCTAAAAATTGCGTCACGAGCATTCCCCGTTTTTTGCCACCGACGTTCTGCCTGCGGTTCGACTGGGGCCATCATTTACGCGACAGGCTTAAGATTTGGTTAGTCGCCTTGGGCATAAATAGGGAAACACGTTTCACGAATTAGGACCGAACATGGCCAAAACTGCTGACCCCGACGCGCAAGCCGAAGCGCCCGTAAAGCGCGGCAAGGGCCTGCTAATAGGGCTTATTGGTGCAATTGTGCTGGGCGGTGGCGGGTTTTACGCAACATTTTCGGGGCTGGTTGGCTTGGGCAATTCTGCGCAGACTGATTCGCATGGCGACTTAGCGGCCTTTGCAATGCCGGTGGTTAGCTTTGTGCCACTGGAACCAATGGTTATTTCACTGGGGGCTGATGCCAATGCCACGCATCTGCGCTTTACCGCTCAGCTAGAAGTTACGCCAGGCGCGGCAGCGGCGGTGGTGGCGGTGATGCCACGCATATTGGATGTTTTGAACACATATTTGCACGCCGTTTCCGAGGAAGAACTGAGCGAACCTGCCGCAATAACGCGGCTAAGGGCCCAAATCCTGCGACGTGTGCAGGTTGTCGCGGGGCCTGAAAACATTCGCGATGTACTGATTACCGAATTTGTATTGGGATAGGAGGCTAGAATGGTCTTAATAGCTGATGTGTTGATGATTGCAGGTGTGTTTGCGGCTGCTTTTTACTGCGCCACACTGGCGCGCCGCCTGCGGGGGCTAAGTAAGCTGGATACCGGGCTGGGGGCAGCGATTGCCACCCTCAGCCAACAGGTTGACGAAATGCAGGTTTCGCTGAGCACTGCCAAAAAAATCAGCGGGGCGAATGCACGTGAATTGGTTGAAATGACCGCGCGCGCAGAAATTGCTGCCGGGCGGTTGGAACTGTTGCTGGCGACATTGCATGAGCGTGATGCAGACAAGCCGGTGACGCGCCAAATTAAGCCCGAAACGCACAAGGCTGCGGCGCGCAAACCGGCCGCGACGAAGGTTTCCGCGCTTCACAAACTGGGGGCATAGCATGGCCCGCGCGCCCAGCCAGCCAAGCCGCACCGGCCCATTGCGGTTCATTTTAGTGTGTTTCATTGTCTCGGGTCTTATCCGCCTTGGCATTGCCGGGCCTGCTATTGCCGAACAATATGCAGCCCTAGCCTCTGATGTTGTGGGGCCAGATCATAGCGATACCGGCGCAAGCAGTTCTGATGCGGCTGGTTGCCGCCCCAGTGGCGATGCGGATGAGTTGATGCAAGCAATTGCTGGACGCGCGCAAAACCTTGATGAGCGCGAGACCTATGTCAATGCGCGCGAGGCTGCACTTGCGGTGGCTGAAACGCGCATCGCCGAACAAATGCAGGCCCTTGAAGCCGCTGAAGGCCGCTTATCGGCCACGTTAAGCCGGGCAGAATCTGCTGCGGATGAGGATGTGGCCCGCCTAACGGCAGTTTATGAACGCATGAAACCCGAAGCCGCCGCTGCGATATTTGAAACCATGGATGTCAATTTTGCCGCTGGTTTTTTGGCGCGCATGCAGCCGGAATATGCGGCAGGCATCCTATCAGCCATGCCCGCGAATGTCGCCTATTCAGTCACTGTTGTTATTGCCGGACGAAACGCCGCTGCCCCCAGAAATTAGGCGGGCATTGGCAAGTTCTTAACTAAGCCCCCCGACACTATGCGCAAGTTTGCCTAACAGAAAGAGCCATCAGATCATGCTAGGATTCATTGGTATAGCCGTTATTTTCGTTATGGTCTTCGGTGGCTACATCGCCGCGGGCGGCAAAATGGGTATCATTTTGCACGCCTTGCCGTTTGAAATGACCATGATTGCCGGGGCCGCAATCGGCGCCTTCCTTATTTCCAACAGCATGCATGTTGTGAAGCACACAATCAAAGATATCGGCAAAGTTTTCAAAGGGCCACGTTGGAAACCCCAAGACTACCAAGACCTGCTCTGTTTGCTGTTCACGCTAATCCGCATCGCGCGCAATTCTCCGGTTGAGCTGGAAGCCCATATCGAAGCTCCGGCTGAGTCTTCGGTGATGAGCAAATATCCGCGAATCCAAAATGATCGCGAATCCATGGCGCTGATTTGTGACACGCTGCGGGCAGCGTCTATGAACTATAACGACCCCAACCAAGTTGAAGAGGTATTGGAAAAACGGATGGAGGCGTTGCTCAACAATGCCCAGCATTCCAGCCATGCGCTGCAAACAATGGCCGATGGCCTGCCCGCACTTGGGATTGTGGCCGCCGTGCTCGGTGTTATCAAAACCATGGCCTCGATAGACCAGCCCCCCGCCGTGCTTGGTGGAATGATTGGTGGTGCGCTTGTTGGCACGTTTCTGGGGGTGTTTTTAGCCTATGGGTTGGTTGGCCCATTTTCCGCCCGTGTGAAGGCGGTTATCGATGACGACCAGAATTTTTACCAACTTGTGCGCGAAGTTCTAGTGGCAAACCTTTATGGCCATGCGCCGAATCTGTGCATTGAAGTCGGCCGCCAAAACGTGCCGAGTGATTTGCGCCCAAGCTATAACGAGCTGGAAGAGGCGCTCAAATCAACCAAGTCTGAAGCGGCATGATGTTTCGTGCCGCAACATTTGTTGTTTTGTTTGGGGCAACCGGCGCATTGGCTCAGGCGCCAATTGCCATCCAATCCGGTGAGCATGATACATTTACACGCCTTGTGCTGACAATTGACCCAGCCCGCAATTGGGCCTTGGTGCCAACCGAAAATAACTGGGAGTTCCGACTTAGCGGCGGTGCCGTCAATTTCAATATCGACGATATTTTTGCACGCATCCCCCGCAATCGGCTTGCCGCAGCGTCTGTCCGCCGAGGAGAGACAGAGGGCGTGCTTGTACTGAACCTAGCTTGCGCCTGCGAGATTACAGCCTTTGCCTTTCAAGGGCGTTATGTGGTGTTGGACATTGCTGCCCTGCCTGATGGTGCCGAACCTGTGGCCGAACAAGCTGCCAGAAGTGCGGATGCCGCAACGCCTTCCCGCCATGCCAGCCCGCAGCTTTTTCAACATGATATGGATGTCGGTGCACCCGTGATTGCCCAACTGAGCATCGCATCAATGACAGCGCCAGCCATAACTGCGCGGACCCATCCCACAGACGCTGAGACCGCAAGCACGCCAAGCCATGACGGACATTTAACCGTGCAAACTGTGGCCAATAATGCGCCCGTTGACCTTGCGGCCAGCACCGATATGCCGCGCGGATCAGATGAGGATATGGCGACACCGCCCACTATGACTGAGACCGAGTTGCGCGTTGCAGAAGCCCAAGCCGCACTTATGGAACAACTTACGCGCGCCGCCGAGCAAGGGTTAATTGATTTTGTGCAAGCCGAACCTGAAGCCACGCCCGAGCCCGAGCCGGCTCCAGCGCCTGAAATCGTCATATTTGATGAACCGGACCCCATGCTGACCCGCCAAATTACCGCGACCACAGTTTATGATCGGGACGGGAGCAGTGCATTGGCCGATATCGTTAATACGTTCGCCCGCACCCATTGCATAGAGGATACGGCGCTCAACATCGCGGCTTGGGGGGGGGATGGGGGGTTTAACGACCAACTGCCGGTATTGCACAGCGCCATGGTTGAAGAACGCGACCGCCCGCTGCCGGAGGCCGCAGAGAACCTAGCGCGTTTTTATGTGCGATACGGGCTAGGGCGCGAGGCGCTGACCATGCTTCAAGCCTATGATATACAAGTGGCATCGCCGGTATTATTTGAGCTCGCACAAATCGCTGATGGCATCGCGCCTCCCCCTGGTGGCGTGTTGGATAGAGGGCAAGGTTGTGGTGGTGCACATGAAATGTGGCGGCTGATCGGCTTGTCAGACCTGCCCGAGCCACCCAATGCTGAGGTTGAATCCATTCTTGCGGCTTTTGCCGAATTGCCGGTCGATTTGCGAAGCCAATTGGCCCCCAAACTTGGGCAGGCGTTTATTCAGCGTGCCCAGCCCGAAATTGCGCTGCGCGTTTTAGGCCTGGCAAATCGCGCGGGTCTGCCGCCATCTGACGCGATGCGTTTGCTTGGCGCACGATTGAATTTGCAAATCGACCCTACCGCAGCCGAGGCTGAATTCGCGGCCCTTATTGCCGAAAACTCCGAAATCGCCCCGGAAGCTATGGTGCTTTGGGCCAGTGCGCTTCACGCGCAAGGCGCTTTGGCACCTGAAACTTTGGTGCAATCACTAGGTGCCGCAGCATTTGAACGCCGCGGCACGACGCCGGGCCGCGATTTACGACTGGCTGAAATCAATGCGCGCGCGGGCACAAAAGGTTTTGCGGAAGCGCTGGACCTAGTTGTTGGCGATTTGGGGCATGATCCGCTTGCCGATGCGGATTTGCACCGCGTGGCCGCCGACATTTTGCAAGCTGCGCGGCCCGATGTTGGCCGCCCGGCACATTATGTTGAAACCGTGCTGAAACACACGACGTTAATTCCGCCGGGGCGCGAAGGGGATGCCCTGCGCCGCACCTTGGCTGAAAACATGCTGGGGCTGGCATTGCCCGATATCGCGCTAACATTGCTTGGCGATGCGCCCGCCCGTGATTTACAAGCGCAACTACTCGCCGCTCAGGCGGAACTGGCATTGTTTGCGCCCCAATCCGTGCTGGATCGGCTTGAAACCCGTGAAGATGCCGCTGCGTTTGAACTGATCGCTGCCGCCCATACGCAATTGGGCAATCACGGGGCAGCTTTGGAAGCCCTTTCACGCGCTGGGGCGGCGGATGAGCCACGGGCCGCAGCGGCATTTTTGGCGGGGGCTTGGTCACAGGTTGATGGCGTAGCCCCACAAGAAAACCAAGATCTTGCCCGCTATATGGCGCAACGCGGCACAGATTCAGGGCCAGAATCAACGGCCCTTGCAAACCCGGCTGAGGGTGTTTTTTACCCTATGCCGGCTGAACAACCCAATACACTTGTGGCAGCGCGTGCCACGCTTGAGGCTAATCGTGCCAGCCGCGCATATTTGGATTCGCTTCTGAACCCAACCGATGTGGCCCCGGAAAATTAAAGCCGCCACATCATGTGACGGCTTTTAGGCGATTGCGCTGTGCTTAAGCCCTAGGCGTCAGGCGCGCGCACCGATGTAACATCATCTGCATTCATGCTTGATCCATCACCAAAGACCAATTCAACGCGGCCCGCATTTAACCGCGCCTCGCGCACGGTGTCATAAACGCGGCCATTGCTAACGCCCAGCGAACGACCTTCGGCAAAGGATTCAACCTCAAACCGATAGCGCCCTGCCGCAGCTTGGGTGCCGTCAGCGCGCATTCCTGTCCAGATCGCAATGTCATTATGCAGCCCAATCGGCACCCGATTGACAATGGCTCCAGCCGTATCGCGCACCACCATAAACGCCTGATCGGCACGGCCATCAATCGCAACTTCTACGTCAAGCGGGCGGCTTTGAAACTCGGCCGTGCCATCATGACGAACTTGTTGGCCTATCCAGTCAGATAGTCCTGAGGCTGCGCGCCCCGAAAAGGCCGCAACCAGCGAATCGAGCTTGGCATTCGATTGGACTTGCTGCTCGACGGCGGAAAAGCTGGCCAATTGCGACACAAATTCGGTTGAATCTGATGGGTTTAGCGGATCTTGGTTGCGCATTTGCGTGGTGAGCAGCTTGAGGAAGGTTTCAAAATCCCCTGTGGCATCGCCGCTTGACTTAGCATTGGGTGCGGGGTTTGCTGTCACCTTGGCTGTTGCGGCTTGTAGAAGTGGGGTTGTAATGTCGGCCATCGCGGCCTCCTGTTTTTGGGAGTGTTAAAGTCGAATATCGAGGCTGCCATCGGCAGTCAGGCCGCGCGCAACAGCCAGCGCCATCTGTTGGGCGGGGCTGCCTGCTGGGCCGGTGGCTTCCATCGGGCCACGATTGCGCGAATCCTGTTCGGCATGCTGGTGATTTTGCTGTTCAGCCTGGCTGCGAAACGACAATTCAGCACCAGCGAGGCCCGCACGCGCCAGTTCGCGCGCCAAAATATCGGCATGTCGGCGCATCAATTCGGCGGTATCGGCCCGCTCAGTTGTGACAATCGCGCTCATTTCCCCTTCGCGCATGTGAAGCTGTATCAATACGCGCCCCAGTTCGGGCGGATCGAGCCGAAGTTCAATACGGTCCCCTTCCGCCCGAGAAATTGTGCTGACAATCTGCCCAGCAACCTGCTGGGCGCGGTGCTGTTCGGCAATATGTGGCGCAGCAACAACGCTGGCCGGGGTTGCGCTGCGCGTTGGCGCAGATAGTGGCGGCACTGCCGATGTTTCATCAAACACGTTCAATTTGAACGACTGTTCAACTTCGGGCGCTGGCCCGACAACCACCGGCGGCACAGCTATTGTTGGCGTCGTTTTGGCCTGCACCGGCATACCCTGCGCCGCAGGCGGCGGTGTGCCGGTATAGGTGTCTGATCGCTGTTTGGCGTCATTTACGGGTTTGGCTGGATTTGTAGGAACAATTGGCGAAGTTACGCCCGGAACGAGGACCGCGCCTATTGCCGAAACCGGCGTTTCTGGCGTTGGGGTGGGAATAGGATCACCGGGCGAATCATCATACCCGGTTTTGGGCTTGCTTATTGGTGTTGGCAAGGTTGGGGGCAAAGTCACCGCAACGTCACCTGGCGCGACCGGTGTTTTAGTATGATCTTCGGCGTAGACGCATTTTTCCGGCAAAGAAATTTCAGGCGCTGGGTCAGGTTGGGTGATGATTTTTTTTGGATTTGTAGCGGGCGGGCCGTGTGGTGCAACATCTGAGTCCCCAACCAATTGAAGTGCCTCTTCATCTACTGCGGCTTCATCTGCTGCGGAATCAGCTGGTTTTTCAGCACGATTCGGCTGTAACGGGGTTGGCGGCACCTGAAGTTGAGGCGTGGGAAGCGCTGGTCGCGGCAAGCCGAGCGTAAAGGGCGTAGCCGCAGTGGCTTCGCCGTGCTTGGTGGCCAGTATAGACCGATCAGCGCCCCTAGCAGGCGTGGTGGCTGTTTCAATTAACTGTGCAATATCCATGGGTGAACTTTCTAATGGGTAAGGTCACATTGGCGCCAAACCGTTACTATTTTTTTACCAGCCTCGGGCAGACTGCGTAAAACCCAAAAGGATTTGCCAATGGAACTGCCCCCGATCATACCCCCTAGCGCGCCAAGCCAGCCCGAATTGGCGCGGCGTAACGCTGCCCTGCGCGACAAGGCCGAGGAATTTGAGGCCGTTTTCCTTGGATTGATGTTGCAACAGGCCGGGCTAGGTGATGCGCGCGAAACCTTTGGGGGTGGCGCGGGCGAGGCGGCCTATTCAACCATGCTGGCCGAACAACAGGCCCGCGCTATGGTGGCATCCGGCGGGCTTGGTTTGGCTGAGCCGATTTATCAGGCCATGTTGCGGGCGGAGGGGCGTGATGATTGACGGGCTGAACGCAAAATTGCGCGCGCGCAAATTACTACGTTTGCTTGATGATGAACGCGCATTGCTGCTTTCAGGCAATCTGGCAGCCCTTCCAGCGCTTTGTGCCGCGCGTGACCACTTGTTCCAAAGCCTTGGCAATGGCGGGCGGGCGGGTGACCGTGCGCTTGCCGAATTCGGCGCGCAGATCAAAGCCCGCGCTGAACGCAACCGTCGCTTACTTAAGGCCGCGCTTGAAGGCATGCGGCAGGCCCTAGATCAGCTATCACACGCATCCAGAAGTGCTGACAGCATGCAAACCTACACCGCCAATGGCAAACGGGTTCAGGTTGAATCTCAAGGCCCATTGGGTGGGCATCGCGCCTGATACAGCGGCGTTTTTCAACAAATTGACGGTATTTGATGGGGCCGAATCATCTTCGCATTAAGGATTGTTTCAGACTCAGATGTGCAATCTGGCCCTACGATCTTCGTGATCGGACAGCGCGCCAAAAGGCCCGCAAAAACGTCAGAACGGCGTCCTCATCACCGAAAACAGGTGACATGTAACATCGCGGTGTCGAATGCACTGCACGCCGAAGGAATACAAAATGTCTAGCATTCTTACAAATAGTAGCGCGATGGTTGCGCTGCAGACCCTGACCCAGATCAACAAAAACTTGGGGGTAACGCAGGGCCAAATTTCGACCGGCAAAAAGGTTGATACCGCGCGTGACAATGCGTCTGTTTGGGCCATTTCGCAGACTATGCAATCAGACGTTGATGGCTTTAAGGGCATCAACGATGCGCTGGCAACCGGTGGCGCGGCTGTGGCAGTGGCGCGCACAGCGTCTGAATCCATCACCGGCCTGCTTGGCCAGGTCAAATCCAAAATCGTGGCGGCGCAAGATCCCTCTGCCAGCCAATCAAAGCTACAAACAGATATTAGCGAGTTGATCGGCCAAATTGGTTCGGTGGTCGCGGCCGCCCAGTTCAACGGGTTAAACTTGGTAAACGGGACCAATGCCTCGGTTGATGTTTTGGCCTCGCTTGACCGCGCAAGCGATGGATCTGTTTCGGCATCATCAATTACAGTGTCTGGCCAAAATCTTTCCATCGGCTCCGGCGGGGCTATAACCAACGCCTTTACCGGGTCTGGTGGCACCACGGGCGCAAATGCTGAGAATTTCTCAGAAACGCTGGATGCCGCGGCCACTGTTGATATCGGTTTTGGCGCCAATGCCGATTACACGGCCGGCGACAAGCTTACCATTTCAATCGGTGATCGCACAGCAACCTATACAGTGACTACTGAAGATGTGGCCGTAGGCAACGTTGCGGCGGAAACCATTGCCGTTGGCGTGGCCGACGCAATTCGTGGCCTTGGCCTTACGGTGAATACCACGGTTGATGCGGGTGTCATTACGCTGACCAATGATGGCGCTGATGCGATTACGGTTGTTGGTAATTCGCTTGAAGCCGGTGCTGGCGGCCTTGGTGCCCTTTCAACTTTGAATGTTGATAATGGCGGCGGCGGCAATGCGGCGGCGGCACTGGCCGCGATTGAAGGCCTGATCCAGACATCTATTGATGCTGCTGCGGCGTTTGGTTCGTCACAGGCTCGTATCGACAACCAGTCTGAATTTGTGAGCAAGCTGACGGATTCGCTGAAAACGGGTATTGGCGCACTTGTCGATGCCGATATGGAAGAGGCCTCGGCCCGGTTGCAGGCGCTACAGGTGCAGCAGCAATTGGCAACACAATCGCTATCCATTGCCAATCAGGCCCCGCAGAACATCCTGTCTTTGTTCCGCTAGGTCTACTGCAAAGGCGGGGTTTCGGCCCCGCCTTTTCCCTGCCCACCCCTCGGTAAAACCGATTTGACAGGAGATTATTGCTATGAATGCCACCGTGATGGCCAAATCGCTATATGCGCGCCCCGCCGGGGAAACCGGCACAACCCGCAGCATTGAATATAAGGCCTTTGCCCGTGCCACATCCAAACTCGCCGCGCATGCGGGCGGCAAAACGGGTGTCTATGCGCAATTGGCCGAAGCCTTGTGTGACAATCAGCGCCTGTGGACCGTTTTGGCAGCCGATGTGGCCAGTGCCCAAAATAACCTGCCAGCAAGCCTGCGGGCGCGGATTTTCTTTTTATGTGAGTTTACGCAGGTCCATAGTAAAAAGGTGCTGGATGGCGAAGCAACACCCGATATTCTCGTCGAAATCAACACCGCCGTTATGCGCGGTTTGCGCGCCGATGCCCCGGTGGCGCCATGAGCGGCCTTGTCTTAAAACTGCGTCCCGGTGAGCGGATTATGATCAACGGTGTTGTTATGGAAAACGGCGATCGGCGCACAAGGTTGAACGTGCTGACCGCCGATGCGAATGTGTTGCGCCTGCGCGACGCCATCCACCCCGAAGACGCAAATACCCCTGTGCGGCGGGTTTGTTATATTGCACAGCTTGTGCTGGCTGGTGAGGCGGATTCAGCGCTTGGCCAAAGGCAATTGCTGACCGGCATTTCGCAGCTTGGCCAAGTGTTCACCGATGGTGAAAGCCATGGCCTTCTGGAAACAGCACGCCAAAATGTGGCGGCGCAAAAGTTTTATCAAGCACTAAAGGCGCTGCGCGACCTACTGCCCCAAGAAGCCCGGCTGATGGCTGCCGCGCCATGAGCTTTATTCCCGCCTTACCGCTAACTGGTTATGCTGGCTGGCAGCTATTGCAACGCACCGATGCGGCACAGCGCAATAGCTTTGAACGGGGGCCAGAAATTCAGCGTGAAGTGGCGTATTTCAAGGCGAATATTGCCAAAGCCGACACAGCCGAAAAACTGGTCGCCGACCGCTCGTTGCTAAAAGTGGCACTGGGGGCGTTCGGCCTTGATGATAAACAGACCCATAGGGCCTATATTCGGAAAGTATTGGTTGAAGGCAGTGAGGCAGAAGATGCTTTTGCCAATAAAATATCCGACCCGAGTTTTGCAAAACTGGCGTCGGCCTTTGGCTATGGTGATTTGGCCGGCACAAATGTCCGATTATCCGATTTTGCTAGCAAAATTGCCGAGGCTTATGTGACGCGGCAATATGAACGCGCCGTTGGCAATGTTGACGAATCAATGCGGCTTGCGTTAAATTTTAAGCGCGAAATGCAGAATTATACGAGCGGTTCAAGCCTTTCGGTGCAGTGGTTTAAACTGATGGGCAACAAACCATTGCGCCAGATTTTGGAAAAGGGGCTGGGTCTGCCAAGTGAAACGGGCAGCATCAAGGATGTGGACCGCCAGCAGCGCCTGTTTCGTGAAGGAGCGAAACGCTTGCTGGGCACGGATGACCCTGCTGCGCTACGCCAACCAGAATATATAGATAAAATTCTTCGCAACTATTTTGCCCGTGAGGTTGCAGCGCAAGGGCCGGGGCCAATGACGCCGGGCTATGGCGCGTTGACCCTCATGCAAAATGCCGCTTCGGCTTGGCAAAATATACTTAACCTGTCGCGCCGCTAGCCGGTTGGCGGGCGCATTTTTAAGCGTTCGGCCAAATCGAGAAAGCTTAGCGCCACGCCCTCGGTTGCGGGCAGCGTAAAAAACTCCTCCAGCTTCGGATAAAGACGAATCGCTTCGTCTACTGCTGCATCCGAACCCGCTGCGTATAGCCCGGTCTGGATCATCGGCGCGGCGTTTTCATAGGCGGCGGTCACGCGGCGCGCTTTGGCAAGCACTTCATTTTCAGCTGCGCTTGCAATGCCGGGCAGTGCGCGTGAAACGGAACGCCGCACATCAACCGCCGGAAAGCGGCCACGCTCGGCTATGGCCCGGTCCAGCACGATATGGCCATCAAGCACACCGCGCGTAATATCGGCCACGGGTTCTTCCATGTCCGACCCGGCCACAAGCACGCTGAAAATGGCTGTGATATCGCCCGCACCCTGCGGGCCCGGCCCGGCGCGTTCGGCCAATTGTGCGATAAGATTGGCTGTTGAGGGTGGGAAGGCGCGCAGGCTGGGTGTTTCACCCGCCGACAGTGCCACCTCGCGATGCGCCTCGGCAAATCGGGTAATCGAATCGGTGACAAGCAGCACATGCTTACCCTGGTCCCGAAAGCATTCAGCCACAGCCATCGCCATCCAGGCCGCGCGGCGTTTAACAAGCGGAGATTGGTCAGATGTGGCGGCCACAACCACCGCGCGGGCCATGCCTTCGGCGCCCAAAACATGTTCGGTAAATTCGCGCAGCTCGCGCCCGCGCTCGCCGATGAGCGCGTAAACGACGACATCCGCCTCAATGCCCCGCGCCAACGCGCCGAGTAGCGAAGATTTCCCAACCCCCGACCCAGCAAAAACGCCAATCCGTTGGCCCCGCGCAATTGGCAAAATGGTATTAAATACCGCAAGCCCGGTTGATAGCCGCTTGCCGAGTGCCTTGCGCCCCGCTGCTGGTGGCGGGTTGGCGCGCAGTGGCGTGGATAGCGCGCCGTCAAACAGTGGCAACCCATCAAGCGGCGCGCCAAAGGCATCGACCATGCGGCCAAGCCAATTGGCATCGGGTGCAGCGCCCAAATCTGGCATCAGCATGGCCTGATCACCAATAGCGATGCCGTCAGTCGGCGCATAGGTCATAATCCTCACCGCATCCGCCACGAGGGCCACAACCTCGCCCCCGGTCTCGCTGCCATCGCGCAGTTTTAGGCGCACAAGGTCACCTATTCGAGCATGTGATTGCAAACCACTGGCCGAAACCGTGCCCCCACCCACCGCCGCGACTCGCCCACAACGCTGGCGCCGTGGGATATGCGCTAATGCGCGTGAAAGAGGGGCAAAATCCAAATGCATAAAACTTGATCCATCTTTTTGGGGCCAAATTTGGCCGGGTTACCTTTTATTCACCGTAAATCCTTAAGCCTTAGTTCAAGTCACCCGAGGGAGAATCCCCGATATGAGTTTTGATCTGACTATTTTACAAATGGCCTCTGGCCTGGCGCAGCATTCCGGCGCGCGCCTTTCGCTCGTGTCCCAAAACATTGCCAATGCCGATACACCGGGCTACCGCGCCCGTGACTTGCCCGCCTTTGCCGATGTATGGGCAGGCGCGGATGGTGTTCAGCTTACCGCCACCCGCGCTGGCCATTTTGGCGCGGCGGCAGGCACAGCCCTTGGTGGCGCTACCGGCCGGGCAAGCGATTTTGCCACAATCGGGGCCATGTCACCCAATGGCAATGATGTCGCCATTGAAGCGCAAATGATGAGTGCCGCCGCCATACGCCAAGACCATGAACTGGCGCTCGGCGTCTGGACCAAATCGCTGGATATGTTGCGCAGCGCCATCGGCAAACGCCGCTAGGAGAATTTATGACTGATCTTATTGCATCAATGGCGGCTTCGGCCTCAGGCATGGCGGCGCAATCTGCGCGCATGCGGCTGGTCGGCGAAAACATCGCCAATGCCGATACGCCGGGCTATCACCGTAAGCTTGTTTCGTTTGAAAGCCTGGCGGCGGGCGCGGTGGAAACGGGTTCAGTCATGCTCGACCAAACCGCGCTAACGCGCCATTTTGACCCGTCTCACCCCATGGCTGATGCCGGAGGCTACTACGACGGCTCCAACGTGAACCTTGTGTTGGAAATCGCCGATGCCCGCGAAGCCCAGCGTAGCTATGAGGCGAATTTACGCCTGTTTGACCAAGCCCGCCAAATGGCCAGTTCAGCGCTTTCGCTGCTGCGCCGTTAACCCCCACGCCCCAAGGAGCCCCCCAATGGAAACCAATCCGTTCATTGCCTCACAGCTTTATACCAATGCCCAAGCCATTGCCCGCCCTGCCGCCACTGGGCAGGCCCCAAGCGAGGCCGGGCAAGCCTTTGCGGCCATCGCCGATGATTTTATGGCCACGCTGCGGGCCGGTGAAACAACTGCGATGGAAGGCATGGCGGGCCGGGCTGACCCCCAAACCGTTGTAGAGGCCTTGGCCGCGTCTGAATTGGCGATTGAAACCGCCGTCGCCGTTCGCGACCGGGTGGTTGAAGCCTATCAGGAAATTCTGCGGATGCCCGTGTAATGGGCGGCGCGCAGGTTCTGGACGCGCTACATCAGGGCCTATGGTTGGCGCTGGTCGTATCGCTGCCAGTGCTCGCCGTTGCTTTAATTGTTGGGCTGATCATTGGGCTGTTTCAAGCGCTGACCTCGGTGCAAGAAATGACGCTGACCTTCGTGCCAAAACTTGCGGCCATTCTGGGCACCTTTTGGCTGACGATGGGCTATTCCAGCCAGCTTTTGGTGAATTTTTACACCGATCAAGTGATCGCGCGGATCGTCGCGCCGTAAACTGAAAGGACGATCATGGACAATACTGGTTACGTCGCGCTGACCCGCCAAGCCGGGTTGCTGCGCGAAATGCAGGCGGTGGCCAATAACATCGCCAATGCGTCAACCACCGGGTTTCGCCGCGAAGGCGTGCTGTTTGCCGAGGTGATTGCCGCACTGCCTGTGGAAGGCGGCAACTTGTCCATGGCCGATGCGCGGGTACGCTATACCGATCGCGCCCAAGGCGTGTTGCGCGAAACTGGCGGCCAGTTGGATATGGCGATTGAGGGTAACGGGTTTTTTACCGTGCAAACCCAGACCGGCACAGCGCTGACCCGCGCCGGGGCCTTTTCCATCAACGCGCAAAGTGAATTGGTGAATATGGATGGGTTTCGCGTGCTTGATGATGGCGGCGCGCCGATATTCCTGCCCCCCGATGCGGGCACAATTTCTGTGGCCAGTGACGGCACTATTTCTGCCGATAACCGCCCGATTGCCCGACTGGCCATAGTTTCGCCGGATGACCCAAGCGCGATAACGCGGCGTGACGGCGTGTTGTTTGAATATGCCGGCGCACTGAACCCCGTTGAAACCGCTGCCGTTCGGCAGGGCTTTGTTGAGGGGTCCAATGTGAGCGCGGTTTCTGAAATTACCCGGATGATTGAGGTGCAACGCAGTTATGAGCTGGGCCAAAAGCTGCTTGATCAAGAACATGACCGGATAAGCGGCCTTACCCGCACCCTTGGCCAGCGCGCCTAAAATAGGAGAAACGTTATGAACGCCTTAAAAATTGCAGCCACTGGCATGGCGGCGCAGCAAACGCGGGTTGAGGTGATTTCCCACAATCTCGCCAATATGAACACCACCGCCTATAACGCCCGGCGCGCCGAATTTGCAGACCTGCATTATGAGCAGGTGGCCCGGCCCGGCACTGTTAGCTCGGCTTCAGGCACTGAATTGCCGACCGGGGTGCAGCTTGGCATGGGTGTGCGCACTGCCGCCATTGCCATGAATGTGGCACAGGGCAGCCTGAAGGAAACCGGCGGCGACCTTGATCTGGCCATTGAGGGCCGTGGCTATTTAGAAATTCAACTCCCCTCGGGTGCTAGCGCCTATACGCGTGATGGCGCGCTCAAACTTTCTGGCGACGGGCAATTGGTGACATCGGAAGGCTATGCCGTCATCCCCGATCTGACGATTCCCGAAGATGCGCGCGCGGTAACTGTTAATGCCGATGGTGAGGTTTATGCCTATTTCGTTGATCAAACCGCACCGCAATTACTTGGCCAAATTTCGCTAGCAACCTTTGTGAATGATATGGGCCTTGAGGCGATTGGCGGCAATATGTACCTGGAAACCACGGCTTCTGGCCAACCACAGATAGGCGTTCCCGGTCAAGATGGGCGCGGCACGTTGCGCCAAGGCTATCTCGAAAGCAGCTCGGTTGATGCTGTGCGCGAAATTACCGAGCTGATTGAAGCCCAGCGCGGCTATGAGCTTAATGCCAAAGTGATTACTGCAGCCGACCAGATGCTCGGCGCAACCACGCAGATCCGCTGATGCGTATTCTATTGACCATAATTTGCCTAATGGCAGCCCCCGTGTCGGCACAGGTTTTGGTGGCCGCAGCCCCTATTCGTAGCGCTACAATTATCACCGCCGATCATCTGGCCATGTCTGACCAGTTTTTCACCGGTGGAATTGACGATCCAGGCTTGGTGGTTGGGCAAGAAGCGCGAGTTAATATTTATGCCGGGCGGCCAATTTTATTGACCGAAATCGGTCCGCCAGCGCTGGTTGAGCGTAACGCACTCGTGGTGCTGCGCTATTCCACAGCGCTGCTGAGCATCACCACAGAAGGCCGCGCGCTTGATAGGGCTGGCTTGGGCGAAATGGTGCGCGTGATGAACCTGACATCGCGCGTCGTGGTCATGGGGCGCGTGCGCGCTGATGGAGAGATTGAGGTCGGATTATGATGAAGAATGTTCTCATCGCTTTTATGAGTTTCGGCCTGCTCTCAGGCTGTCTTGATCGGCTGGCCGATATCGGACAAGCCCCCCATATGACACCGGTTTCAGACGCGGTTGCGCCGAATGTGTCACCCGAGCGGGCGGCGATGGCGCGGGCGGCGGCGGCCCCGCAAAGACAGTTTTATGAGCAAGGCTCGCTTTGGGCCTCGGGGCCAACATCACTATTTGGCGATCGGCGGGCTGCAACGACGGGCGACATACTCACCATAATCATAGACATTAATGACCGCGCACAACTGTCAAACACGACCGGGCGCAGCCGTTCTGGCAGCGAAAATATGAGCATTGCCGCCCTCATGGGCCTACCCGAAAACATAAACGGTGACATGCCAGAAGGCGCGAGCCTAGACCCCGCCGCTGATTTTGGCTCTAACTCGTCCAGTTCCGGCACGGGCACGGTGAACCGCACCGAAAAAATTACGCTGCGCATTGCGGCGACAGTGGTTGATGTGTTGGCCAATGGGCATTTGGTTGTGCAGGGCTTGCAAGAGGTGCGGGTAAATTTTGAACTGCGCGAATTGGCAATCGCCGGCATCATCCGGCCCGAAGACATTAGCCGCAACAATGAAATTACCTATGACAAAATGGCGGGCGCGCGCATTTCATATGGTGGCCGTGGCCAGCTAACCGATTTGCAGCAGCCGCGTTATGGCCAGCAGATTTTTGACGTGATTGCACCGTTTTAGGAGGCTGCGATGAAAAAAATACTGCCCATTTTGCTGATGGTTTTAGGGCTGGTTGGTGGCGCGGGCGCGGGCCTGACGTTGCGCCCGGCTACCGAAAGCGCCAATGCAGACTGCGCTGCACCTGATCAAACCGCCCATGATGCACCTGCAACCGATGCGCATGGCGCGCCCGATGAGGCGCATCCAGCACCTGATTGCGACCCGCTGGCCGACGCTACCACACATGCCCCGGCCGCCAGCACTGATGGCCATGGGGGCGACGCGCCCGCCGCAAGCGTCGAATATGTGCGCTTGGAACGGCAATTCGTTATTCCGGTACTAACCCCTGAACGCGTACGCGCGCTTGTGGTTTTGTCCCTGTCCATTGAAACCGACCCCGGCGGCGCCACAACCGTCTATGCCCAAGAACCAAAACTACGCGATGCGTTTTTACAGGTGCTGTTTCGTCATGCCAATACGGGCGGGTTTGATGGCGCATTTACCACGGGCCAAAAAATGACTGACCTACGCAGCGCCCTGCGTGCGGCATCGGCGGAAGTGCTGGGTGCACTTTCGCGCGATGTGTTGGTCATTGATGTGGTGCGCCAGGATATTTAGGTGAAATCGCTATCTGGGTCGAACACATCACCTGACAGAAGTGCATCATCATCCATAATGCCTGCCAATAACCGTTCAATGGCTGAAAGGTCTTCCCCATCCAATTGCCCGCAAGACTCCAACCAAACAAGCGCGGCCTGAACGCCCGAAGGTTCGGCCCGACAAACGGTTTCGCGGCCCTGTTTGGATTGGCTAATCAGCCCAGCGCGCAGCAATATTTGCAGATGCTTGGATATGGCTGCCAGTGTCATATCAAAGGGCGCGGCAAGCGCTGATATCGGCTGATCACCCGCCACTAGCCGTGAAAGCAGCGCGCGCCGGGTCTGATCACCAAGCGCTGCAAATGTTGCGTCCAAGCGCGATTCTCGGTTCATTTCCATCAAATTTGCCTATCAGAGCGCAGTGGGAACGGTCAACCAATTGGTATAGCGTTGCGCAGCACCGCCACGTTAGCCTTAGATGCGCCCGCTGGTCGCAGCATAACTTTATTTATATTTTTCAATATCTTAGTAGTTTTTCATCCCCATCCCAGCCAGCTTGACAGCACTAGGCGCTCTGCCTAATGTCCGCCAAAGAGAAACGTGCGGTTTTCCGCCGATTCTAAACCGAATTTTAGGGGTAGGGCATGGCTGATCAGCCCGATCCGGAAAAGCTAGCCGCGCTCGGCGAGAAAATCGATGCGCTTAAGGCCGCGCATACGCCCATACGGGCCGCGCAAAGTGATTATGCCAAAGCCAGCCAAGGCTGGCGGATGGTGATAGAACTCGTGGTTGGTGTGATCATGGGTTTTGGTATTGGATTTGGGCTGGATAGCCTGTTTGGCACGCTGCCAATCTTTCTGGTGCTGTTTACAATGCTTGGCTTTGCCGCCGGGTTGCGCGTTATGCTGCAAACCGCTAAAGAGCTGGAAAAACAGGGCAAAAAGCCCGACGATAAATAGCCCTTCTGGGCTGGGACGAATAGCCCTGCGGGGCAAGTGAGAGACGAGGTTTAACGTGGCAGTAGGCGCAGAAGAAGCGAGCCCCTTCAACATCCACCCGATGGATCAGTTTGCGATTCGCCCTTTGTTTGGCGGTCATGAACTGAATTTCTACACCCCCACCAACCAAACCCTATGGCTCGGCCTTGCCGTTCTGGCGATCTTTGCGCTGCTGGTTATGGGTGTACGGGGCCGCGCATTGGTGCCAAGCCGCAGCCAATCAGTTGCCGAAATCATTTATGGTTTCGTGCACAAAATGGTTGAGGATGTGACAGGTAAACAAGGCCTCGCCTATTTCCCCTATATCATGACGCTGTTCATGCTGATCTTGATGAGTAATATGCTAGGGCTATTGCCCTATTCCTTTACCGCCACCAGCCATATTGCCGTAACCGGTGTGCTGGCGATGCTCGTGTTTCTCGCCGTGACAATCATTGGCTTTAGCAAACATGGCGTCGGGTTTCTCAAGCTCTTCTGGGTCATGTCCGCCCCTTGGTGGATCCGCCCTGTGCTGGCGATCATCGAGATCATCTCATTCTTCGTGCGCCCCGCCAGCCATTCCATTCGTTTGGCAGGCAATATGATGGCTGGCCACGCCGTAATTAAGGTGTTTGCCGGTTTTGCCGGTGCGCTGGGGGTTGGTGCCGTAGTGCCAATTTTCGCAATCACCGCCGTTTTTGGCCTCGAGCTGCTTGTCAGCTTCTTGCAGGCCTATGTGTTCGCAATCCTGACCTGCGTCTATCTCAACGACGCGCTTCATCCGGGTCACTAGGGTTATTTTTTAAGCATTCCAGATAAATAGGAGACTCTCATGGAAGGCAATATCGTCGCACTGGGGCAGGCAATTGGCGCCGGCTTGGCATGTATCGGCATGGGTGGCGCAGCCATCGGTGTGGGCAATGTGTTCGCAGCTTACCTGTCGGGCGCTCTGCGCAATCCGTCAGCTGCCAGCTCGCAAACCGCTACGCTGTTCATCGGTATGGCACTGGCCGAAGCTCTGGGGATCTTCTCGTTCCTCGTGGCACTTCTGCTGATGTTCGTCGGCGTCGCCTGATTTCGCATTCGGTTCGGGCGGGCCAAACGGCCCGCCTATTCCGCAGCCTTTCGGGGCTGCTTTTGAATTCGGAGGTCTAAATGGCAGGTCAAGCCACAACTGGCGAAGCAGTCGCAGAAAGCGTGCATGTTGTTGGCATGCCGCAGCTAGATATCGCGACCTTTGGCAACCAGATTTTCTGGCTGCTCATTGCGCTTGTCGCCGTCTATCTCATCATTTCCAAACTGGCGCTCCCCCGCATTGGGGCAATTATCGACCAACGTCAGGACGCCATCACAGGTGATCTGGCAAAAGCTGCTGATTTAAAGCGTGAGTCTGAAGAGGCCGATGCCGCCTATCATGCTGCACTGGCTGAGGCGCGCGCTGAAAGCCAGCGGATTTCAACAGCAACGCGTGCCGAGATTCAGAAAGAACTGGATGTTGCGACGGGCCGTGCTGACGCGAAAATCGCAGCCAAAGCTTCGGAATCGGAAGGGCGCATTGCCGAAATTCAGGCGGGTGCAGCCAAGGCCGTGGAAACTGTTGCGCGCGATACGGCAATTGAACTGGTCCGCAAACTGGTGCCAACAGCGCTGGACGATACGGCGCTTAACAAGGCCATCGCGGCCCGGGTGAAAGGATAGGATGATGGAATTTCTTAATGATACCAACATCGTCGTCGCAATCGCCTTTGTGCTGTTCATTGGCGTTTTGTTATATGCTGGTGTACCTGGCAAAGTAACGGGGATGCTTGATGGCCGCGCTGCAGGCATTCGCGCCGAGCTGGATGAAGCCCGGGCGCTGAAGGAAGAGGCCCAGTCGCTATTGGCGAGCTTTGAGCGCAAGCAAAAAGACGTGGCGGCCCAAACAGCCGAGATTGTAGCCCATGCCAAAGCAGAGGCCCGCACTGCGGCTGAAGTTGCCAAGGAGGAGTTGAAGCGGTCAATCGCGCGGCGTCTCCAGGCCGCCGAAGAGCAGATCACAGCAGCTGAAGCGCGGGCATTGCGTTCGGTTCGCGATCAAGCTATTGCCGTTGCGGTCGCCGCAGCTGGCGAAGTGATCTCGGCCAAAATGCCCAAAGCTGACGCCGATGCGATGCTTGATTCTGCAATTGCAGATATGGGCGCGCGGCTCAACTAAACAGCTACAGCAACTTGCAAATAAAAAGCCCGGCCAATGGCCGGGTTTTTTGTCAGCGCAGTTTGTCCAATTCCAACCGCTGCTGGGCAATCGCTTCATTTCGCCCTTGCCGAAACTGCTGGTGTAGTGCGGTTTCAATGAAGTGTAGATGTGCCACAACTGCGGCTTGGGCGGCAGCCGGTTCACGCGCCTGAATCGCTATATTAATGGCGCGGTGTTGTTCGAGCAATTCATCCCGAATCGATTTTACCTGAAACAAAAGCTGCCGATTGTAAAACACCCCGGCGCGCAACATTTCCAACATTGAACGCATGACATGCAACATCACAACGTTATGCGCTGCCTCAACAATCGACATATGAAAATCCACATCAAGCGAGGATTCCTGCTCGGGACTACGTTTGGAATGCGCGGCTTCCATGCGTTGGAAGGTTGCGTCAATGACTGAAAGGTCAGCATCGCTGCCTTCGCGCGCGGCACGATCAGCTGCAAGCCCTTCAATTTCACGCCGAAATGTTAGGAAATCAAACAAGGCTTCTTCATGCGTCGAAAACAGCGCAAGCAATGGTTCGGTGAAGATGGACCCGAAAACCTGCGCGACACGCGCCCCGGTATTTGGGCGCGTTTCAATCAGCCCGGCTTTTTCAAGTGCAGCCAAAGCCTCACGCAGGCTGGGGCGCGACACATTTAAGCGTTGCGCCATATCGCGCTCACTCGGCAGGCGTTCACCCGGACGTAGCACGCCGCGCAGAATAAGGGCTTCAACTTGGCGCTGAACGGCGTCGGAAACGGATTCAGCAGAAACGGGCTCAAAGGGCATGATACCTACCTTTTCGGTCAGTTTATCAGACCATTTGCCCAAAAGAAAAGGGGGCCATAAGGCCCCCTGATCAAACTGATCGTTAGTCTTATTGGATAGGTGTGATATAAATTTCAACCCGACGATTGGCCTGACGGCCCGCTGGGCTAGAATTTGACGCCACTGGCTGGTTTTCACCCATACCGAACGCCCGCACACGACCAGCCGACACACCGGAATTGATGAGGACCGAACGCACAGACGCCGCGCGGCGTTCTGACAGGCTTTGGTTATAGGCGGCATCGCCCGAAGAATCGGTATGTCCAACAACTTCAATTGAGGTATTGGGGTAGCTTCGCAGATTGGATGCGAGCGTTTGCAAGCTGCCAATAAAGCTTGACTTCAGCTGAGATGAATCAACCGCGAAGGTGATTTGCTCAGGCAAAGTTACGATAAGCTGGCTACCAGTATTGGTGATTACGGCACCTGAACCACCCATTTGCGCACGCAAGGCTTGTTCTTGGGCGTCAAGCTGGTTACCAATCGCACCGCCTGCGGCTGCGCCGATCAGCGCGCCAACAACGGCACCGCGGGTCGAATTTCCGGCCACGCGTGAACCGACAAGCGCGCCAAGTGCCGCACCGCCAACAACACCAGTATTGGTATTATTTGCTGTGCCATCTGGGTTGGTGCAGCCCGATAGCGCCATTGCGCCTGACAAAACTACAACCATCATTGTCTTCAAACCAAACATGGTAACTCCCTTCGCTTGGAAAAATTGTTGATTGAACTAGACCTTATGCAGCCCGAAGGCGCAAGTATCCGCGCATAAAGCGCCAAAAAACTGGCTGATTGTCGCCTATTTCATCCGGCCTCAAGTCGGGCCGATTCCCAAGCCAATAGCGCACGCTTGACGGGCAAACCCCAATGATAACCCCCCAATGCACCCGATTTGCGCAAGGCCCTATGGCATGGGATTAGCCATGAAACTGGGTTGCGCCCTACCGCCGTGCCCACGGCGCGCACCGCTTTTGGGCTGCCAATGGCGCGGGCAATTTCGGAATAGGTGGTCACATGACCAGAGGGAATCGCCATCAACGCCTCCCATACCTTGATCTGAAGTGGAGACCCGATCATGACCAAAGGACATTCGCCGTGCTGGCCAAGGGCTGCATTCACCCAAGGCGCCAGCGCCGCTGTGTTGTGCCGGAATTCAGCCTTTGGCCAGCGAGCACGCAAATCGGCTTCGGCCATTTCGGCACCCAATTCAGCGCCAAAGGCCATGCCACAAATGCCGCGCGTCGTGCCCATGGCCAGCAAGGGCCCGAAGGGCGATTCAAACCAGCCCCAATTGACCACCAACCCCGCCCCACCTTGGGCGTATTCGCCGGGGCTCATCGCCTCCCATCGTACAAACAAATCATGCAACCGGCTGGGGCTTGAAAGACCTGTCGCCATGGTCGTATCCAGCACCGAAAACCGGTTTGCGAGCAAGCTGCGCGCGTGGTCAAGGGTTAGGTATTGCTGATAGCGTTTGGGGCTAACGCCAACCCATTGGCTGAAGAGTCGCTGGAAATGCGCCGGGCTAAGGCCAACCGCACGGGCAACATCATCCAGATTCGGCCGATCATCGACCGAGGCGTCGATATAATCAATCGCGCGGCCAATCAGGGCATAATGGTAACGTGTTTCATCGGTCATGGTTATATCCTTTGCGCCATTATGCCTCGCCGCCCGGCGCCCGCACCACCCGGAAATTGCGCAATCGAAGGCTTGAATTTTCCGCCCCTAGCGTGCCAAGTGGCCCCATGACAGCACAGCTCAACTATCATCAGATATCCGAAATTTTCGCCCGTTTTGCGGCATCTGAACCCGAACCCAAGGGTGAACTTGAGCATGTGAATGATTACACGTTGTTGGTGGCCATCGCGCTTTCAGCCCAAGCTACCGATATTGGTGTGAATAAGGCCACCCGCGCCCTGTTCAAAATCGCTGACACACCGCAAAAAATGCTTGATCTGGGCGAAGCGGGGGTGACTGAGCATGTCAAAACTATCGGGCTATTTCGCCAAAAGGCCAAGAATGTTATTAAGCTAAGCCAAATTTTGGTTGATGATTATGGTGGGCAATTACCAACGTCGCGCGCTGCACTTCAATCGCTCCCAGGTGTCGGGCGCAAAACCGCCAATGTGCTGCTCAACATGGTGCATGGCCACCCGGCACAGGCGGTTGATACGCATATTTTCCGCGTTGGAAACCGCACGGGCCTTGCGCCGGGGCGTGATGTGGTTGCGGTTGAACGCGCGATTGAGGATAACGTGCCCATGGCCTATCAGCGCCAAGCGCATCACTGGCTTATCTTGCATGGCCGTTATATTTGTAAGGCGCGCAAACCAAGCTGCGGTGCCTGTATTATCGCCGATCTGTGCGAATCTGAGGAAAAGATAATATGAAAAAGTATCAGGTTATTGGCATCGGCAATGCGATGGTTGATGTGTTGGCCCGCGTCGAAGATGAGTTTTTGGAGGAATACGGCATTGAAAAGGGCATTATGACCCTGATTGATACCTCTCGCGCCGCCGAACTTTATGGCCATATGGGCCCAGCGCGCGAAGTTTCGGGCGGATCTGCCGCAAATACAATTGCTGGCCTTGCCGCCCTTGGTGCGCGCACCGCCTATGTTGGCAAGGTTAAGGATGATCAGTTGGGTGCAATATTCACCCATGATATGCGCGCACAGGGCGCGGATTTTGATACGCCGCTAGCCCCGGCAAGCCATGCGGCGGAAACCGGGCGTTGCATGGTTATGGTGTCACCCGACCATGAACGCTCAATGAATACATATTTGGGTGTGTCCGAATTTTTGGCCCCTGATGATATTGACGAAGCCCAGATGGCTGAAGCTGAGTGGCTATATTTAGAAGGCTACCGTTTTGATGGGCCAGACAGCCATGCCGCATTTGCCAAGGCCATTGCAGCTTGCAAAGGTGCCGGTGGTAAAGTTTCGGTAACATTGTCCGACCCTTTTTGCGTAAGCCGCCACCGTGATGCATTCCGCACCCTGATCCATGACCATATTGATCTGCTGGTTTGCAATGAGCATGAGCTTAAATCGCTATATGAAACCGACGATCTGAGCATTGCGTTTTCATTGGCGCGCAAGGATGTGCCGATGTTGGCCTGCACGGTTGGCGCGAATGGGGCGTATGCCTATGTAGAGGGCGTAGATTACCATGACCCAGCCACAGCCGCCAAAGTGATGGATGTAACCGGCGCGGGGGATTTATTTGCCGCCGGGTATTTGTTTGGCGTTGTCAGCGGGCGTGATGCGGTAAGCTGCTTGCGGATGGGCAACTTGGCAGCGGGTGAGGTTATCAGCCATATCGGCGCGCGGCCCGAGGCTGATTTGAAAGCGCTGTTCAGCGTGCATGGCTTGATTTAAGGACCGGATTTATGGGTTACAGCTACGACACCGAAAACATTTTCGCCCGCATCCTGCGCGGCGAAATCCCGTGCAACAAGGTTTTGGAAACCGAACATGCGCTAGCCTTTCATGATATTGCGCCACAAGGGCCAATCCATGTGATGGTTATCCCCAAAGGGCCTTACGTGAATTTTGACCATTTCGCCCGAAACGCCAGCGCGGAGGAACAATTGGGGTATAATGCCGCGATTGTTGCCGTGGTTGATGCGTTGAACCTTTCGCCCGGCTCAAGGGAACAAGGGTATCGGATGATCGCCAATGCAGGCGATGCTGGCATGCAAGAGGTGCCGCATTTACATATGCATATCGTTAGCGGCCACCCCTTGGGCCGGATGATTTCCAAAGCTTAATAACTTGCCCCGTTGGGCCGGGCCGCTATCATAGCGCCAGATTATGGAGTGAGAGATGACAACCGACGCACCTGAAGTTGAAGAAGTGACCACCACGCGCATTGCCTGTGATGGTGGCACCGGCGGGCACCCGCGTGTTTGGCTAACAATTCCCGCCGATACCGGTTTTGTTGAATGTGGTTATTGCGATAAACGCTTTGTGCTAAAGGCCGGTAGTGGCGGGCAGCACTGAAATGGCGTTCGGCAAGGGCCATCATCTGCATTTGATTGACGGCTCGGCCTATATTTTTAGGGCCTACCACGCCCTGCCCCCGCTGACCCGTGCGTCTGACGGCATGCCCGTTGGCGCGGTGTCGGGGTATTGCAACATGATTTTCAAATTGGTTGAAGATGCGCACGGCCCCGATGCGCCGACCCATGTGGCCGTTATATTTGATCATTCCGGCATCACGTTTCGCAACACTATTTACGATCAATACAAAGCCCAGCGCCCTCCAGCGCCCGAGGATTTGAAGCCGCAATTCGCGCTCATCCGCCAAGCTACCCGCGCCTTCAACCTGCCCTGCGTTGAAATGGAAGGGTTTGAGGCCGATGATCTGATTGCCACATATGCCCGCCAAGCGCGTGAAGCCGGTGGCCGCGTGACGATTGTATCATCCGACAAAGACCTGATGCAGTTGGTCGGCAGTGGGGTTGAAATGCTTGACCCAATGAAAAACAAACGCATTGGCCCGGATGAGGTGTTTGAGAAGTTCGGCGTTGACCCGGCCCGCGTGATTGATGTGCAAAGCTTGGCAGGCGATAGCGTGGATAACATTCCCGGTGCGCCGGGCATTGGCGTCAAAACCGCGGCATTGCTGATACAAGAATACGGCGATTTAGACAGTTTGCTGGAACGTGCTGGCGAAATTAAGCAGCCCAAGCGGCGTGAATCGCTGATCGTGAATGCTGACCAAATTCGGATGAGCCGCGAATTGGTAACACTCAGGCAAGATATCGCCACAGTTGAAACGCTGGATGAGTTTGATGTGAAAGAGCCGGTCGCCAGCGATGTTCTGGCCTTTATGGCGGAAATGGAATTTCGCACACTGGCCGAGCGGCTGGCTGCCAAGCTGAAGGTAGCGGCACCGGTTATAGTGGCCAAGCCCGGTTCCACCGGGGCCGTTGGACAATATGGCGGCCCCGCCGAAACTGGCGCGGCTGCGCCCGCACAAGCCACACCCATTGATGCCAGCAAGTATGAAACCGTTGGCGATGCGGCAGGTTTGCAAAAATTTATCGACGCCGCCTATCGCCGTGGCTGGGTGGCGTTTGACACCGAAACCACCGGGCTAGATGAGATGATTGCCGATCTGGTGGGCATATCATTGGCCGTCGAGCCGGGTGAGGCGTGCTACATTCCGCTTACCCACCGCGAAGGTGAAGGTGACTTGCTTGGGGCCTCAAGGCGCGCTGATGGCCAGATGCCGATGGACACAGCACTCGCCATGCTCAAACCGCTGCTCGAAGATCCGTCTATTCTGAAAATTGGGCAGAACATCAAATATGACCTTAAGATCATGGCGCGCTATGGCGTAGACCTTTTTCCGATTGAGGACACGATGTTGCTGTCATACGCCCAGCATGCAGGCTTGCATAACCATGGGATGGATGCGCTGAGCGAGCGGTATTTGAGCCATAAGCCTATCCCTATTAAATCTCTGCTTGGCACGGGCAAAGCCTCAAAGACGTTTGACCAAGTGCCCATTGCAGATGCTGCGCCCTATGCCGCCGAAGATGCCGATATCACCCTGCGCTTGTGGCAGGCGTTCAAGCCCGGCCTAGTGCGCGCCAAAGTGTCCACCGTTTATGAAACCATGGAACGCCCCTTAGTGCCAGTTTTGGCCCAAATGGAACGGCACGGCATTTTGGTGGATCGAGACCATCTGAGCCGGATGTCCAATAATTTCGCGCAGAAAATGGCGCAGTTGGAAGACGAAATTCAAACGCTAGCTGGAACCAAATTCAACGTAGGTAGCCCCAAGCAGTTGGGTGAGATTCTGTTTGAACAGATGGGCCTACAGGGCGGCAAAAAAGGCAAGACTGATGCCTATTCAACTGGCGCTGACATTTTGGAAGACCTCGCGGCTGAAGGCCATGATCTGCCCGCGCGCGTGCTCGACTGGCGGCAAATGGCCAAGCTAAAAAGCACCTACACAGACGCCCTTCAAAACCACATAAACCCCGAAACGGGCCGCGTTCATACAAGCTATTCTATTGCCGGGGCCAGTACCGGTCGCTTGGCCTCAACCGATCCGAATTTGCAAAACATTCCTGTGCGCACCGAAGAGGGCCGCCGCATTCGTGAGGCGTTTATTGCCGCGCCCGGTAATGTGCTTGTGTCGCTGGACTATAGCCAGATTGAGCTGCGAATTCTGGCGCATATTGCCGGTATTGATAGCCTGCGGCAGGCCTTTGAAGACGGCCATGACATTCACGCTATGACCGCTAGCCAAATGTTTGGTGTGCCGATTGAGGGAATGGACCCCGCCATTCGACGCCAAGCCAAGGCCATCAATTTTGGTGTGATTTACGGCATTTCAGGCTTTGGCCTTGCGCGTAATTTGCGCATTCCACGCGCCGATGCACAGGCGTTTATTGATACCTATTTTGAGCGCTTCCCCGGCATTCGGGAATATATGGACAAAACCATCGCCTTTGGGGTGGCGCATGGTTATGTGCAAACCCTGTTTGGCCGCAAAATTCATACGCCAGAAATTGGCGCCAAAGGCCCGCAGGCCGGGTTTGCAAAACGTGCCGCCATTAACGCGCCCATTCAAGGCACCGCTGCCGACATCATCCGCCGTGCGATGATTCGTATGCCCGCCGAAATTGCTCATTTACCGGCCAAAATACTGCTTCAGGTTCATGATGAATTGCTGTTTGAGGTTGAAGCAAGCGCAGTTGATGAGACCATTGCCATCGCCCGCCGTGTGATGGAAGGCGCAAATTTGCCTGCCGTGGATTTGGTTGTGAAGATGACCGTTGATGCTGGCCAAGGTGCGAATTGGGCCGAGGCGCATTAGCCCTAAATCAGCCCTATTTCAGCCCGGCGTGCATAGCGCCGCAGCCCTAGAATTGCCGCAAATGTCAGCCCAACGGCTAGGCCAATCCAAACGCCAAGCCCTGCCAAGCTGGTATATTGTGACAATACATAAGCGCAGGGCACGCCGATTATCCAATAAGACACCATGGCGAAATACATGGGCACGCGCGTATCTTTTAACCCACGCAACAAACCGGCCACCATCACTTGCAAACTATCAACCAATTGAAACGCGCCAGCGACGGCCAATAATGGCACGCCATACGCCAGCACAGCTGCCGTATCGGGGTTTGCCGGGTCTTGGAATAGACCAATCAGCCATGCGGGGAAAACAACAAACAGCCCGGCTGCAAACAACGCCGCCCCACCGCCGATAAACAATATCACCCGGCCTGCGCGATGAACGCCAAGCGCATCGCCCCGCCCCGCGGCGATGCCAACCCGCACTGTTGCCGCCTGCGAAAGTCCAAGCGGAATCATGAAGCTAATCGAAGCCAATTGCAGCCCAATGCCATGTGCTGCCAGTGGCACGGTGCCAAACCAGCCCATCATCACGGCGGAAAACGAAAATAGCCCCACTTCGGCCAGCAAGGTCAGCCCAATGGGCCAGCCGATGACAAGTACTTCGCCAAAAGCAGGCCAATCGGCCCGCCAAAACCGCACCAACACCTCATATTGGCGCACCACTTTATGCCATATAACGTAAACAACCAGCAGCGCCATAGACAGCATGGATGACCCAAGCGTTGCCCAAGCCGCCCCCTCAACGCCCAGTGCCGGGGCGCCCCAATTGCCAAAAATTAACATATAATTCAGCACTGCATTCAGCACCGCGGCACCGAGCGTAAATATCAGCACAATGCCTGCGCGTGATAATACGGACAGGAAATTGCGAAACACGATGATGATCATCGACGGGAAAAGCGACCAGCGCGCGATTGCCAGATAGTCATCTGCCACTGCTGCTAGGGTCGGCTTTTGCCCGATTGCGATCAGAATTTCCTCGGCAAAAAACATAATCGGCATGACCAGCACGCCATAGATAAGCGACACCCAAAGCCCCATACGCACAATGCGCCGCACACCACGAATATCGCCCGCACCCTCAGCCCCAGCGGCAAGCGCAGAAACCGCGCTGCCAAAGCCAAAGCCGGTGATCATGAGCACGAACAGGATGTTTGTGCCTAGAACCGAGGCCGCCAGTGCTTCTGTGCCCAACCAACCCAACATAAGCGTATCAGTAACGCCCATGAGCATTTGCGCCAATTGTGCCCCGACGAGCGGCAGGCCAAGCAAAAGCGTGGCGCGAATATGGGCGCGCCAGGAGTTGTCAATGAGTTTAAGGGTGGCGTTTGATTCGCCGCTCGTCTGCGTAGGCATCCGCAGACACTAGGCTGCCCCAGAGGTATTGAAAACCCTAAGGCTTGATCTGCGCAAGCCGATTTATGGCAGATGCAATAAGCGCCGCATCCTGCCCACGGACAACGATTTCAGCTCCATAATGCCCATCACGGATAAATGGGTATGAACCGAAACTGAGCGTGGCAAATTCATTCGCCAATGCTGCCAAAGGTTCGGCCAATTGGCTTTCGGGCAAATCAATGCGCAAGCTTTCAGCAATCAACGCCACGCCCGATGCTAGCCCTGGCAATAATCCATCTACCATCGCCTCAAACACTTTTGGCACGCCCGCCATCGCATGCAAATTGCCAATGGAAAACCCCGGCGCACCAGATACCGGGTTATGAATGAGCTGCGCACCCTCGGGCACGCGCGCCATGCGTAGCCGGGCCGGGGTTAAATCAGTCGCCCCGTTTTTATAGTTGCGCGACAAGGCGGCAATGGCATCATCACGGGTAACCAGCGCCACATCAAAGGCTGCGGCCACCGCATCGGCTGTTATATCATCATGTGTTGGCCCAATGCCGCCGGATGTAAATACGTGGTCATAGTTGGCGCGCAGCGTGTTTAGGGTGGCGATGATCAAGGCGGTCTCATCACCGATCACCCGAATTTCGGCAAGTGTAATGCCGCGCGCCGCCAAGGCCTTCGCCAAAAAATTGCCATTGGTGTCTTGTGTTCGGCCAGATAAAATTTCATCACCGATCAATACTATTGCAGCGGTTGGGTTGGTCATTGCGCGCTCCTGTTTCCAGATATCTAACCTTGCCTGTCCTGAATTGAAACCCGGCGCTGCGCTTGCTATATCGGAGTGAACAGAAACAGGATTGCGTTTTGGAAGGTCTTACCCCCGGTCGTTTAACCAAAGACGGCATTAAACTATATGAACCGGCAGATTTTGCCGGAATGCATGCGGCTGGCAAACTGGCCGCCGAAGTGTTGGATATGATCGCCCCCCATGTTGAGCCGGGCGTCAGCACTGGCCATTTGGACCAGTTGATACAAACCCATGTGGAAGCAGCGGGCGCCAAATCTGCCACAATCGGATATCGCGGCTATCAACATGCATCGTGCATTTCCATCAATCATGTCGTCTGCCACGGCATCCCGGGAAGCAATATTCCTGCGTCCAAACATGAAAAAACACCGCGCAAAAGCGATATTTTGTTGGATGGCGACATCCTCAATATTGACGTAACGGTCATTTTGGCCGGTTGGTATGGCGATACGTCGCGCATGTATATCGCTGGAACGCCAAAACCTTACGCGCTTCGGCTTATTGAAGTCACGCATATTTGCTTGAAGAAAGCGATTGAGCAGGTGCGCCCCGGCAATACGTTCAATGATATTGGCGTCGCCATTCAAACCTATGCCGAAGCGCAAAACATGTCGGTTGTGCGCGATTTTTGCGGCCACGGGCTTGGACGTGTGTTTCACGCGCCGCCGAATGTGTTGCATTATGCTATTGCACAGCGCATGGGCCCGGACTCGCCGATATTTGAACCCGGTATGTTTTTCACAATCGAGCCGATGATCAACTTGGGAGGCTACGGCACCAAGGTGTTATCCGATGATTGGACAGCGATAACCAAAGATAAATCGCTTTCGGCGCAGTTTGAGCATTCCGTTGGAGTCACCGAAACCGGTTGTGAAATATTCACGCTTTCACCTGCCGGAACGTTTTATCCGAGCTGGAGTTAGGCTGCGTTAACACGTCGCTAACCAATTGGCGCGACAGTATGCGCATGTCGCGCCGCCCTGACCCTCATTTCGCTGAAGCGCCCTTGCCGGGGTTTGAAGCCGCTATGCCGGGTAAGCCCGTCATGGCGGAAAGCCCACATTATTTGGACCATCGCCAACGGCTGCGGGCGCGGTTCATGGCTGCCGGTGGTGCCGCTTTGGCCGATTATGAGCTTTTGGAACTGGTGCTATTCCGCGCGATTCCTCGTCGCGATGTTAAGCCGCTCGCAAAACGACTTTTGGTTGAGTTTGGGGATTTTAATCGTGTCATTTCAGCCCCGCCAGCGCGGCTCACGCAAATTCAAGGCATTGGTAACGCGGTTGTGCAGGAGCTTAAAATCGTTGAAGCGGCCGCTCACCGTCTAGGGCAGGCCCGCGTTTTGGGCAAAAATGCGCTCACCAGTTGGGCGACGCTAATGGACTACTGCAAAACCACTATGGCGCACCGGGAAACCGAACAGTTTCGTGTATTATTTTTGGACCGTAAAAATGTACTCATAGCTGATGAACCGCAGGCAAAGGGCACGGTTGACCATGTGCCAGTTTACCCACGTGAGGTGGTGAAACGCGCGTTGGAACTTAACGCCAGCGCGCTTATTCTTGTCCACAATCATCCCTCTGGTGACCCAACCCCCTCAGAATCTGATGTGACTATGACTCAGCAAATTAAAACTGCTGCATTCGCGCTAGGCATCACGCTTCATGACCATGTGATCATTGGAAAAGCGCATGATTTTAGCTTTCGCGCGCAGGGACTGATAACGACTTAGCGCAGAACGCGCGCCCAAACCTCAATGCGGTTATTCACAATCGCCCCTCTTGGATCAGCGTTGCAGGCCAAGGGCGCAACATGGCCATACCCGACGGGCGTTACGGCAACGCCCGCGGGCATTGTACCAATTTCCGCAATCAGCGCGTTTGCCGCTTCGGTTGCCCGTTCAAGTGACAATGCCAAACTATCGCCAGCGGTGCGGGCCGAGTCGGTGAAGCCGACAAGCAAAATTTCCTGCCCAGAATAGCGATTGGCGCTGATTAGTGCGGCAAGACGGCTCATATCATCATTGCCACGGCTGTCGAGCCCGTTCTCCTGCGCGCCAGCGCGCAATGTCAGGCTTAGGCGGCGTGCATCAATTAGCGTTTGGGTAAAGTCGATCAGCTGTGTGCCTGAACCACGTGTGCTCGGGTCAAGTGTGACCTGTGCGAACCGCAAACCCTGTTCGGACACATTGGCGGTTGCGGGGGCCAAGGCAACATAGCCAGCATTCACCAATGTCCGCTCGGCCATAGTGCCTGTCATAAATTCAAGCAAACTGGCGGTCGATTCTGACGTGCCGCCTGCGGGATATAGCGCCAAAATTCGCCGGATAAGCGGGTAATCCCCGGCTTTGATGGCGAATTCATCGGGTGCAGTGCGCAATCCGCAGGTATCAGCAATGGCGAGCGGACGGGCATTGCGCACTTCTGCAAACCCAACAATGCCAATGGCACCGCGTTCACGTGCGACGGAATCGGCCAATAGCGCTTCGGATTCGACGCGCTGTGCATTGGGCGAAACCTGCAAACCGGCTTCTGCCAAAATCTGCTCTGCGATGATAAATGCCGTGCTGTTTTCATCACCCGGCAACATAAGCCGGATCGGCATGTCTGGGCCGCCCAGCTCATTCCAATTCGTAATTTCGCCCGACAGAATCCCCGGCAAGTTGTTAATGCTCAATGCGTTGAGCTGATTGTCACGCGTTGTGATAAAGGCCGCAGCATCCAAGCCGATTACCGAGTAATCTGCATCTGGCAGGTCTTTCAAAATTTCTTCGCCCGCCAATGCGATGTCAATAAATGACTGGTCCATCAACTCAGCAATGTCGCCTTGAGTAGCCCCAATCAGTTCAACATCCAGAGGGTCTAGCCCACCTCCGCTTAGCAATAATACCCGAGCATCGGCCGAACCGGTCTGAGAAAAATCACGCTGATCAAGAAAACCCCAAGTTTCCACCATCAACGGGGCGAGGTTGCGCATCAGAACCGACTGCCCTGCCATGCGAATGCGTGATTCATCAAAGCTGCGGGTCGATGAAATGACCGGCGCGGAAAGCTGCGGTTCAGCAACCGATCCTGTCGTGTCTAAGGTCGGAATTTCAGGTGTAAAAATTTGTGCGGCGTCGCCCAAACTTGGCACTTCGGGCTCGCTCGCGGATTGATCGTTGCCCAAGGCTGGGGCTGCAAGTTCAGTTGGCGCACTTGCTACCGAAATAGCAGTGCCCGATGAAACCTCGTTTGAATTTGGAAGCGTATCGACACCGGGGGCTGCAGGCGCTGCAGGTGTGTTTGCAACTTCAGTTAGGTCTTCTTCAGATGGGCAAGCGCCTCTGATGCAGGTTATACCCGCAGCAGGCAGCCGAATTTCGCCCATCGGGGTTTTTACAACCCAAATAGTGCCGTCATAGCTTTGCAAATCACCCGAAATTTCAAGCCGCGTCGCATCGGCGCGCAGGGTTACTGTTTCAGCGATCGTCGTAATAGGAACGCAACTCATGGCAACGCCGAACAAAACTTGTTTCAAGGTCATAGTCTCGTGCCCCAAATATACAGCGCCGCCTAGCGCGCGGCTGTCCATAGATCGTCAAGAACTCCAGCAAACTCGCCCGGTGGCGCAGCATTACAGGCCCCAAGTTCAATATTCTGAAGCCGCGAAAACGCTGCTGCATTTTCACTGCGGAAGGTCGTAATTTCTGCAATGCCGCCACAAGCGCTGCCAGCACTTTCAATTTGTAGCGACAGTGTAATTATGCCTTCCGGCGTCGCACGGCTTACAGGCATAGAATAAATTATCGAATGGGCGGCGCCTAACGAATCAACGTCACCGAGCTCAACCATATAACCACCGCCAAGGATACGGGCTGCACGATAATCACGTGGAGTCGCCGCGCTAACATGCCCTAGCGAACCGGGCAAAGCACCAAACTCATAGGCATTCAGCGCCAATACAGAATCACCCTGCCAGCTAATGCCAGATCTCAGCATCGAATCTGCATCCGACACCATGGCCAAGGTACGGGCTTGGGCGCCATCGCTAAACTCAACGGTAATTTCGGCAGCCGTTTCCATTGCGGGGAAACGCACTGCATGTGAACCATCATCACCGGTCATGGCTGAAAACATCAGCCCAGCATGGCTAACCGTAAACATTTCATTCGGGCGGCAGGCCGCGCTGACAATCAATTCGACTTCGGCGCCGGGCCGGGACAATGTATCAAGAGCAATATCGCAAACGGTATCACCCGGCACGCTTTCAGCCGGCCCGGTGGCTTCAGGCACCAAACTAGCAGTTTGCAACGCAGGGGCTGCGCTGGAATCAATGCTTGGCGGCGAAACAATCGCTGGGTCAGTCGCGGCCAAGGCGACAGGGGCCGTGTTGAGCGCAACATGGCGCATCAGCAGACGCGGCCGCTCGGGCGTTGCATCAATACTGGGCAAAAGCGTCGTGGCCGCAGAAACGAGTGCAAGCGGCATATTGGAGCTTGTATCAGGCGCAGGTGGTGTTTGAAGGCCGGAATCAATCGTCCTTGCCGCCGCTGGCGCCGTGGTTGAAAGCAACGCAATGTCGCTTGTACGATCAAGCAAAACATCGGTATCTTCTAGATCAAGCGTGGCAAGTGTTGGCGATGCGTCAATCAACGCTACGGTATTGTCAACCGCGAGGCCCGCAACATCGGGTGATGGCAGTGTCGCTGTCGCTGCAATAACGGTTTCGCCTGTAAATTGCTGATCATTCCCACCAATATTTGCGTCATTGGCAGCAACGTTCGGGTCAGCAAATGTTGTTAGGACCTGCGTTTCTTCTGGCGCAAACGGACCTTGCGCAAGAATTTCAACACGATCAGCAACCGAACTTTCGGTGGCGGATAGCGCTGGTGCCTGAGCAGCAGAAACGGTGCTTTGTTGGTCTAGCGCTGCAATGGCGACGGCGGCGCTGCTTTCAACTTCAGGGCCGCCTGCACTGCCCAAAGACGTGCCTGCCACAACGACCGAACGCCCAAGTGAAACGCCCTCATCACCCAAGGACGGGGCGGTAAAGCCAGTGTCCATTTGGCCTATTGACGTGTTGGCCGTCACACTTACAGCTTCATTACTGGCTAAATTCGCAGCGCTTAACGCTGCCGCCTCGCTGCGCAGTTGCGCGGCAGCATCACCGGGCGCGACAAATTCGCCGATCTGCGGGGCCGCAAGCATAGGGGGGCGGATGCTCGCGACGACGGTATCCACATCCAGGGCCGAATCATCCGGGCTAACAAGAACTGGCATCGCATTGACAACAACCGGCGCTGGGGAACCAACCGATTGGGGCGTTGCATCGGCTGCAGCTTGCTGTGTTATTTCAACAGCGGCCGGTGTTTCCACAGCATCACTGGTTTGCGCGGTTGCAACAGGTGCCTGTTCTGGAACTACAGTTTCGGGTGTCTGCACACTCGCAACCGCAGTGGTTGCAGCGGTTGAACCAACAACCGAAATTGTAACATCATGCGCGGTGCAGCCATCAGGGCCTACAACGCAATATGAAAAGACTTGCTCACCCTCGCACGTAGAATCGCTTTGATAAACAAGGGTTTGATTGACACCAAGCCGGAGGCTACCACAGGCGGGAACCGAGGTAATTGCCAAGGGGCCGCGCAAAATATCATTCGCCAAAACATCAAGTTTTTGCTCAGATCCAGACAGGGCAGTAAAATAATCATCCTCAGTGGATTCGGTATTATCACTGCTCAGCAACGAAACAATGCTGTCGCCATACTGCACCATCGTGCCAGCGAAGATCGCTAGCACAAGGCCCGTAAGCAGCGTCATCATTTTATCGTCTTTAAACACCTAGCCTACCTATCAATTTATACGCCCCACCCTTACATGGTTTTATTAAAGAAATACAGCGTGTTATGAAGCGACGTTAATAATCGAATTCGACGTAAAGCACAAAAGTTTTTTGGGCGGATTTGCCCACCAACTACAATTTATCGCGATATTGCGGCGATTCCAAGGCATGTTACATCTGGGTAATCAAATTTTGTACTACCCTACAGACAAATCACCGTGGTAATCAGCCTTTCCCAGTTGCAAAACGCTCGCCCCATGCAGCCCCTGCCAAAGGTATTTTGGGATGTTGTACCGACGCAGTTCAGCAGGTTCAAATTGGCGGGTTGCATCAAAACTGCTTGGCAAATCTAAATACCGGCCAAGATGCTGCGGCAGGTCATCTACCCCAAAACGGCGCATATGGTCTGCCTGATCAAACCGTTCAATCCGTTCCTGTGCGCTCAGCTTGCCGAAGTCCTCATCATACGGGCCCGGCGCGAAGGGTATGATGAACATGTGTAGTCCATTTGGGCGCAGCATGCGGTGCAAATGCCCCAAAATAGGGCCAAGCGGGGCGGCGCAATGTTCCAGCACATGCGAATGCAAAATCAGGTCAAACTGCGCGGTTGGCCAGTGCGCAAGGTCGCATAGGTCAATATGGGTGCAATCTTCGACATATTTGTAGTTTTGGTGGTTAAAATCAGCCGCGATATAGGCGCCGGGCGACTGACGGGCCTTGAAATATCGGTATAATCCGCGCTCTGGCGCTATGTGCAAAATACGCGCAGCAGGTGGTAATTTAAGGTTTTGAACGTATAAAAACAGCAGGCGCGTACGTTCAAGCGAACCACAATCAACACAGCGCATACCCGCACGACCGTTGATATCGGTGAAATCGCGGCAGCCGCACAGATTACAGATTGGCTCTGTCATCTGTGCGGGGCCATTTGGCTACACCTTACCGTGGCAGTGTTTGTATTTCTTGCCCGAACCGCAGGGGCAGCTATCATTTCTGCCGGTTCGCCCCCAAGTAGATTCATCATTCGGGTCCACCGCATCCGCTGGCACTGGGGCCTCGTTTGGCAAGGCTGCGGTTGGTTGCGCCGCATTTGGCTGCACTGCGCCGCCCGCGGCGTTTTGTTGGGCCGTCGCCGCAGCCCGCAACTTGGTCAGCAGCATTTGGTGTTCCTCGGGTGATAGCACCTGAATATGGGCCAACTGGGTTGTCACATCAACGCGCAGCCTATCCAACAAGGCTTCAAACAGGGTGAAGGCTTCGGATTTATACTCATTCAGCGGGTCACGCTGTGCGTAGGACCGGAACCCAATAACGCTACGCAAATGTTCTAAGCGCAGCAAATGTTCGCGCCAAGCCTTGTCGATCGCCTGCAGCAGCACCTGTTTTTCAATGCGGCGCATGGTTTCTGGGGTGGCCTTAACGGCCTTTTGTGCCATGGCCTTATCGGTTTCAGCATACAGCCGTTCGCGGACAACCTCGTCATCCACACCCTCTTCTTTCCCCCAAGCGATGATCGGCAGATCAAGCCCAAATACTTTCAGAACCTCGGCATAAAGCCCATCCATGTTCCATTGGTCAGGATAGGCGCGCGGCGGAATATGGACAGCAACGATATCGTCCACCACATCTTGGCGCATGCCATGAACCACCTCAGACTGGTCAGCCGAGGCCATCACGTCGCGACGTTGCGCAAAGATATTTTTGCGCTGCTGGTTCATCACGTCATCAAATTTCAGCAGGTTTTTGCGGATGTCAAAGTTACGGGCTTCAACCTTGGCCTGTGCGCGTTCCAACGCTTTGTTCACCCAAGGGTGCACAATCGCCTCACCCTCTTTCATACCCAAGCGCTGCAACATTTTATCAAGGTTGCCCGAATTGAAAATCCGCATCAGGTCATCTTCAAGACTTAGGAAAAACGTCGTGCGCCCCGGGTCACCCTGACGGCCAGAACGGCCGCGAAGCTGGTTATCAATGCGGCGGCTTTCATGCCGCTCGGTGGCCAAAACATAAAGACCGCCCGCATCGAGTGCCTTTTTCTTGGCATCGGCATGCAGCTTGGCAATTTCAGTGCGAATGGCAACTGGGTCAGCACCGTCTCCGGCTGCTTCAATCGCCTTAATCGCCCCGGCATCAAGATTGCCGCCAAGCTGAATATCGGTTCCGCGGCCAGCCATGTTGGTCGCAATGGTGACCGCACCGGGAATGCCGGCATCGGCAATAATTTCGGCCTCTTGCTCATGGAAACGTGCGTTGAGCACGTTATGCTTGATGTTGTCTTTCTTCAGAATCGCCGAAATTTCTTCAGATTTCTCGATCGAAGTCGTGCCCACCAGAACGGGCTGGCCTTTGGCATAAGCTTCCTTAATCGACTCGACCACGGCCGCATATTTATCGGCGGCTGTACGATACACGCGGTCATGCTCATCCACACGGGCGACAGGCACATTGGTGGGCACTTCAACCACACCCAGCCCGTAAATTTCCATGAATTCATCAGCCTCAGTCATGGCCGTGCCGGTCATACCGCCAAGTTTTTCATAAAGACGGAAATAGTTTTGGAACGTCACCGAGGCGAGCGTCACATTTTCCGGCTGAATGGAAACATTCTCTTTGGCTTCTAGCGCCTGATGCAACCCGTTGGACAAACGGCGGCCTGTCATCATACGGCCCGTAAATTCGTCAATCAAAATCACATCTTGCCCACGCACGATGTAATCCTTCTCGGCTTTATACATTTTATGGGCCACCAAGGCTTGGTTCACATGGTGAACTAGGCTTGTGCTTTCGGGGTCATACAATGTGGCATCGGCTGGCAGCAGGCCTTCGGCATGCAACCGCTGCTCCATATATTCATTACCATCTTCGGTTAGCGAAGCGTGGCGGGCCTTTTCATCAATCTCGTAATGCACCTCTTCAAGCGCGGGAATCAGCTTGTCGATCGTGACATAAAGGTCTGATTTATCATCGGTCGGGCCGGAAATAATAAGCGGCACACGCGCTTCATCGACCAAGATCGAGTCCACTTCGTCAACAATCGCAAAAAAGTGATCGCGCTGACGCATTTGGCTCAGTTCAGATTTCATATTATCGCGCAGATAATCAAACCCAAGCTCATTATTCGTGCAATAGGTTACATCGGCAGCATAGCCAGCGGCTTTTTCTTCTTCGGGCTGGCTGGGCACAACCACGCCAAAACTTAACCCCAGAAACTCATAAACCTTACCCATCCACGCCGCGTCGCGCCGGGCTAGATAGTCATTTACCGTCACAACATGCACACCGCGCCTGGTTAGGGCGTTCAGGTATACCGGCAAAGTGGCCATCAGGGTTTTACCTTCGCCGGTTTTCATTTCGGCAATATTGCCCTGATGCAGGAATATCCCACCCATCAACTGAACATCAAACGGGCGCAAGCCCAATGCACGAAAGGCGGCTTCGCGGGCATTGGCAAAGGCTTCCGGCAGCAGCGCATCAAGGCTTTCGCCATCGGCAACGCGTTTGCGATATTCTTCGGTCTTACCGCGAATCTCATCATCGCTGAGCGCTTTGAATTGCGGCTCTAGCGCGTTGATCTTGGCCACAAGCGGCACGGTCGCTTTAATCTTGCGGTCATTCTCTGTGCCAAAAATCTTTTTGGCGATCGTTCCAAGGCCCAGCATCCAGGCTCCAATTCCATGTCATGCAGCTCGGACAGAAGCCCGCGCAATTTGTCTGTTGCACCGGGTTTCAACCAACGGGTGCTTGTGTGTGGGCTGCTCAGCGCGTAAATCAGGGCTGCGCTAAGCTATTGGCCCGGCGCATGATGTATGCGGCGTCCTTACGGCTGTCAACGCCAGCGCCGTGAAACCGAATTTGATTAGCCCGCGCGGCCAACGGAGAAATATATGTTGAAGTTAATTTTAATGAGCGCATCAGCGCTAACAATGCTGGCCGTGGCCGGGCCAGTTTGGGCACAGGAAACGGCAACTGAAGACGCCCCCGCCGAAGAGGTTGTAACTGAAGACGCCGCGCCTGAAGCGCCAAGCTATGACGCGTCCGATGCCAGCACGGTATTGGCACGCGTAAACGGCTTTGAGATTACCCTTGGCCATGTGATTGCATTGCGCAAAAGCCTACCCGAAAATTACCAGAGCCTACCTGATGAGCAATTATTTGATGGCGTCCTGTCACAGATGATTGAGCAAGTGCTATTGTCAGGCGATATGACGGCGCCGTTGCCGTTTGATTTGCAGTTGCAGATGGAAAACGAAGCCCGTGCGCAATTGGCCGCCCGCGTCATTGATAATATTCTCAACCGCGAAGTGAGCGATGAAGAACTTCAGGCGCTGTATGATGTCGAAGTCGCCACAGTCGAACCTCAGCCAGAATTCAATGCCAGCCATATCCTTGTGGAAACAGAGGAAGAGGCAAATGCAATTATTGAATTGCTGAATGCTGGCGGTGATTTTGCCGCACTTGCGCAGGAAAAATCACTTGATGGTGGTTCGGGCGCAGCCGGTGGTAGCCTGGGTTGGTTTGGCCTCGGCCGCATGGTGCCAGAATTTGAAGCCGCAGTTATTGGGCTTGAAGTTGGCGCAATGTCAGCGCCGGTTCAAAGCCAGTTTGGCTGGCATATTGTGCGCTTGGATGACAAACGTGACCGCCCATTGCCAACTGTTGATGAGTTGCGCAGCGAGTTGAGCCAGGAAATTTTGCGCCGCGAAGTTGTGGCCGAGATTGAACGCCTGCGCGAAGCTGCAACAATTGAAACCGACCTGATCAATGTTGATCCGGCGCAGTCCCGCGCTTACGAACTCATCTCGGAGTAGACCATGACTGACAAGGGCGAGATTTTGGCGCGCATTGCCGCGCTAAACACTGAAATTGCCACGCTTGAAAAGCAGTTGGGACCGCAAGTCTCGCCCTTGGCACCCAAATCTGGGTTTCCAGCACTACCGATGATAGATGGCGTGCGCTATGCCGCCGTTGCGGCGGGTGTAAAATACCAGGGCCGGTTGGATGTTATGCTGGCCGAAATATGTGAAGGCGCGTCTATTGCAGGCGTGTTCACCACATCCAAAACCCGTTCAGCCCCGGTGCTGGCCTGCGAGGAATCGCTGGCCAATATTGCTAAATCCTCAGGCAAATACGCGATTCTGGTCAATTCCGGTAATTCCAACGCCTTTACGGGCGATGCCGGTTGGGCAGGTGTAAATGCCACCCGCGATGCCGTTGGCACCGCTCTTGGCGTTAATGCGACCAACGTCTTTCCTGCCTCAACCGGCGTGATCGGTGTGCCACTTCCTTATGAGCGGATCACCGCAAAAATTGATGAGCTGGTTGCCGGGCTAAATGCAGCGGGCGCCGAAGGTGCCGCGCGTGCCATTATGACGACCGACACATTCCCTAAAGGCGCTGCGGCCAGCATTCAATTGGGCGATGCGGGGGTTAATATTGCCGGTTTTGCCAAAGGTTCGGGCATGATCGCACCTGATATGGCCACGATGTTGGTGTACATCTTCACCGATGCAAATATCGACCAACCCGTGCTGCAATCTATCCTCAGCCGCCTCAACCGGCGCAGCTTCAACGCCATTACGGTTGATAGCGATACCTCAACCTCGGATACATTGGTCATGGCTGCAACGGGCCGCGCGAAAATGGCGCGGATCACCGATGAGGCTGACCCGCGTGCGCAAGCGTTTGCCGAAGCCCTTGGTGGTGTAATGCAAGACCTTGCGCATCAGGTGGTGCGTGATGGTGAAGGCGCCACCAAATTCGTTGAGATTAACGTCTCAGGTGCTGAATCAGATACTGACGCTGAAACCGTTGCCCGCGCCATTGCCGATTCCCCCTTGGTTAAAACAGCAATTGCGGGCGAAGACCCAAACTGGGGCCGGATTGTTATGGCGATCGGGAAATCGGGCGCGGCGGCTGACCGTGACCGGATCACCATTCGTTTTGGCAATGTCTTGGTGGCCGAAAAAGGCTGGGTTGCGCCAAGCTACACCGAGGCGGACGGAGCAGCGGTGATGAAGCGTGATGAGATCACGATCAATGTCGATTTGGGCCTTGCCAGCGGCGCTGCTACGATTTGGACCTGCGATCTGACGCATCGCTACATCACAATCAACGCCGACTATCGGTCATGAAAACGCTGCTGGTTGCGGCTGTTGCCCTGATTGATGGCGATGGCCGCATCTTGCTTGCCCAGCGCCCGGCTGGTAAATCCTTGGCCGGGCTATGGGAATTTCCCGGTGGCAAGGTTGAGGCCGGTGAAACCCCCGAGGTTGCCCTTATCCGCGAATTACATGAGGAATTGGGGATTGAGACCTGGCAATCTTGCCTTGCGCCCCTAACCTTCGCCAGCCATTCCTATGAAGACTTTCACCTGCTGATGCCGCTATTCGCCTGCCGCCGCTGGCAGGGCCAAGTCATGCCGCGTGAAGGCCAAGCGCTGAAATGGGTGCGTGCCGATGCGTTGAAAGACTATCCAATGCCGCCGGCGGATATTCCACTGATCCCGATTTTGCGCGATTGGTTATAATCGCAGCGCGCGCGTTGACGACGGCATTATCCCTCACGCCCCACCAAGCCGGTGATTGATGCTTGAATTTGCCCGTTGAAGCATATTCTGCGGGCGATACTGAGCACCTAGCCAAAGGCAAATATGGTTCATGACAGTAACCGAATTTGCCATATTTGAATGGTTATCGCTATGCTTGCTTGGCGCACGGCTGGGCTATTTACCCGCCTGATAATCATTGATACGGCGGCCATGCTGAATTGGTGAGGAATATTTGGCACCGTCGGGTTGCGCGGTGCGGTTGCCATAATTCAACGGCGGCGCGGGACATTTGGGCTGCTACACCTAGGCCGCGCTGGGTGGCGGTTTGCGGTGATAACCGCGGTTGCAATGCAGTGTCTATCGCAAATACGGCCTATCGTTGGGGTCAGGCCCGGCTGGTTGCCGCCTAATCGGCAGGCTTGGGCGGTTCGGTTTTATGCCCGCGCCCTGCAATTCGCCCCCGTCCAATAAGCCAAATATAGGCCCCCGGCAGCACGAACAGGTCAAATAGGAATGCAATCCAAATCGTGGTGGAGGTCAAAAAGCCAAGCTGGCGATTAACCTCAAAACCACTGGCCATGAGCAGCGCAAAGCCAAAACCAAGGGCCACGGTGGTTGTTAGAACGCCGGGGAATACCTTTTGCAACACACGCTGCACGCCGCGATTGGTTTGCTTTTTGCGCCCGCGTGACAGGCTGTAAAGAATGTGAATTGTATCATCCACCACAATGCCAAAGGTCAACGCAGCGATAATAGACGCGGCCATCCCCACTTCAGTATTGATCCAAACCCAAATGCCCAGCGCCGCCATGGCTGGTATGAAGTTCGGCAAGAGAGACAGCAATGCCAGTGCGAATGACCGCAAAAACAGCCCGATCATAATGGACACAATCGCCATAGCCACAGCCGAGCCTAATAACATGGATTCGGTGTTCACCTTGCTTAGGAAGGCCGACATCACATTTATGCCCGATACTTCGGCTTTTTGCGGCGCAAACCCCGCCGCTTGCGCTGCCGCCTCAACCTCACGCGATAGGTTGCGCACAAAGCTAGAGCTTTCACGATGCGTTAGGATTGAAAGCCGCATTGCTCTGAAATTCGCCGCGAATACCCCATTGCCCTCGGTTTCGGTCACCAAATAGTTGGACTTTACGCAAAAGGTCAGCATGCGGTCGGGCACGTCAGCCAGCGCACCTTCATAGGGCGGCGTGCGGCTATCCAAGCAGGCCTGCACCAATGGTAATGGGCTCGACGTGGCCATCACACCCGGCAATGCCTCAATTTCCGCAACAAGGTTTTCAAGTTGTTGGAACTTGGCTGGGGTCACCAGCTCACCCGGCTCATAGCGCAGCACAAGGTCAAAGGCCTGTGACCAGCCCATCGTCGCTTCGATCTGTTCTACATTTTGGCGAAGTGGATGATCCGCGCGAAAAAACTTCAAGAATTGGTCATCAAACCGCGTAAATGCCAAACCGCTTACCGCGATGATCGTCGCCAGCGCAATCGCATAGCCCATGCGCATCGGGTGGCGCGACCAAAGCATGGTCAGCCAACGTGACGCCGCGCGAATAGGTGCATCATTTACTTGGCAGCCATTGCACAGGCGCGAAAACACCAGCGGTGCTGCGAATAGCACAATTATCATTGAAAATATCAGCCCGGTGGCCACCAAATTGCCCATCAGCTGGAAGGCTGGCGCATCGGCAAAATTGAGCGACAAAAACCCGATCGCTGTGGTCGTATGGGCCAAAATAACGGGCACCGCTAATTTGCGAAAAGTTGCGCGCAAAGCAACAGGGTTAGATTGGAACCTAAGCGCGCGTTGCCGCTGGCCAAGCGAATGCACAATATGAATGAGCGTTGCGACGGTGAGCGTTGTTACAATCGAAAACGATGTTTCCGCCCCGGTGCCAAAGGTAACCCCGCTCCACCCCGCAATGCCCAATGTGAGCACCATTGTTGCCACCGCAAGCCCCAAGGCCGTAATGGTGAACCGCAGGCTGCCAAAGGCCAAAAGCATGACCACAAAATTCAACAACAGCGTCAACGGTAACAAATAGGTTTGATCAAACGACAGCGCGCCGCGCAGGGCTTCGGCAATTGCGACATTCCCGGCAACCGAAATTTGCACATCAGGAAATAGTTCCTGCATATGGGCGGTCAGCGCCTCTTGATGCTGATAAGCCATGGCCAGAACGTCATTGGACATATCTGGCAGGTTTTGCTTGAGCGAAAACACAACAGCATTGCGCGCATCATTTAAGAAAAACGACCGTAACGACGCACGCTCATCCAACAAAATCGCGACATCTTCAATCGTCGTGAATTCAATCGGATAGCCCATAAGCGGCAGCGTAGATGAAATGGATGCAAAACTGCGCAAACCATCAAGCGGAAAAGCCCCATCTTGGTTCTGTAGTTCCAGCGTCAGCGCGCGCTCTGCCTCAAGCAATCTGGGCAGGTTTTCGGCGCTTTCAACCGATAAAACCAGCATGGTTTGGTTGGTGTCACCAAATTCAGCCTGTTGGCGCAATAATTTCTGGCGGTGTTCGTTTTGCGGGCCGAACATCAACATCGGATCGTTGGATGATTTGATCTGCCCAGCGGCCGAGCCTAGAATGCCAATCGCAGCTAGCAATGCCACGATGACAAGCCAATCATGCTTGAAGCACCAACGCTGCGCGCGAAAAATCAGCCGTAATGTCCGAAACCAAAAACCCACGCGCTATTCCGCTGTTGCCAATTATATTGTGTTAACCGCAGCACGGGGCCAACAAAAGCCCCAAATTATTGAACAAGTTGAATACACCACAAAATGCGCGGTTTTTAACGCTTGGTAATCCGGCGTTAAGCCACGGTCTTTAGGCATAGGCCATTGTCAACCTGCGCGGCCTGCCGTCGCTTATCGTCAATAAGGATGTGAGAATGCCGAGCCCTGATCGCGCTGAGCGCCGCCGTGCCGATACGCAGCAGTTGCTGACCATGACTCGCGAAACGCTATCCAGCCTGATCCCCACACATTTGGCCTATGATTCCCAAAATATTATCACCAGCATTGGGCCTGAATTGGGCGCGCTACTGGGGCCTGTTCAACCCATCGGGCAACCGCTTGATGTGCTGTTTTCGGTTACGGCGCAGCGCAGCGATGAACGAGCGGGCCTGCCCGGCGTGGCGCAACGCATGGTGCTGGGCTTTCGCCCCGACCCACGCATTGCGCTGCGCGCCGTGGCCGTGCGCCTTTGGGAACCGGGCGAAACTGTGTTGGCAACGGCCCTTGTCAGCCGTGAAAATGCAGGCAACCCCGCCGAACCTGACCAAGCCTTACGCCGGTTTTTAGCCAGCCAAACCGCCTTGCTTTCAGCACCAACCCTGCCAAACACCAGCGCCACCCGTGAGCTGACCCGGTCATTGGAACGATTGGATACGCTAACTGGCCTGCCAAACCGCCTTGCGCTCAGTGAATACCTCGCCAATTTAGCCAGCAATCCAAACGCTATCGGCGACGCACTCGCCATGCTGGAGGTGGATCTGAGCCGGTTTCAAGCCACCAATGATCGATTCGGCTTTCACATCGGTGACAGGGTTTTGTGCAATTGCGCCGTTATTTTGCGCAGCGAAATGCGTAACGGCGATATGGTGGCCCGCGTTGGCGGTGATCGTTTTGCGCTGGTGCTTTGCGGCCAACTTAGCCCGGCAAGGCTGTCAGAAATCGCGCATCGGCTGATCGCCCGGCTCTGCGCCCCTTATGATTTTCGTGGTGACAATGTGCCTGTGCGGGTGGCTATGGGCGGCGTATTTCAACCCGACCTAGCCGCGCTAGACCCACAACGCCTCATTATGGATTGTGATCTAGCTCTGAATGAGGCGCGCCATGCTGGCGATAACCATTTCTATTTGTTTGAGCCCAGACTACGCGCCCAATTTGAACAAATGAACCAACTTGCCCGTGAGATTGAGGCCGGGCTTGCCGCAGATGAGTTTGAGCCATGGTTCCAGCCACAGGTTGATGTTGCCAGCCGCAAAATCATCGGATTTGAAGCGCTGGCCCGCTGGCGCCACCCTGAACGTGGCGTGCTGACACCCATCCACTTTCTGTATGTCGCTGGCCAAGATTCATTGATGGACAGGATTGATAGTGTGATGATTGAAAAATCTTTCGCGGCCCTATCATCTTGGCGAAAACATGGGCTGGCGACGGCGCAGGTTTCTGTCAATCTATCGCTTAGCCGCCTGACCCAACCCGATTTTGCTGACCGGCTTAAATGGGCGGCCGATCAGCTAGATCTTGAGCCAAGCGCCATTGGACTTGAGATTTTGGAAACCGTTTTGCTCGAAGAAGACGATTCCCTCTTGGTGGACCGGGTC